>Ga0315908_10001460_pt1 | contig 17697 bp, 15 predicted proteins | sample LakEriMetagenome_12_FD_203520 | JGI IMG/M metagenome (GOLD analysis project Ga0315908, IMG submission 203520) | Freshwater fungal communities from buoy surface, Lake Erie, Ohio, United States - Buoy 4 MA124 | ecosystem: Environmental > Aquatic > Freshwater > Lake > Lake biofilm | place: USA... | reverse complement strand
GTTGCCGTGGACGGGTGGTAATTGACTTAGCATGGCAGAGAAGAACCCGAATCGTGATGCGGCATTTCCAGCGATTGAGAAGAAGTATGGCCAGCCGATGCAGGTTTGGTTTGATGTGTTTGCGGAGCACGCGGGCAAGCCGTATTTGCAGCAGGTAGCGGTTTTCCGGGAGAGCCATGGGTTTTCGCAGGCCCATGCGAGTGCGGTTGTGCTGTTTTGCCGCGGTTCAAAGACGAGCCGGCGCTACGAAGATCTGGATGGTTATCTGGAAGAGCATTCCTCGGAAAAGCAGGCATTGGTTCGCAAGATTTACGGTGTGATTACGACGGCATATCCGGAGCTAGAGCAGGTGATTGCGTGGAACCAACCGATGGTCAAGCTCGGGAAAGAGTATGTCTTTGGTCTCTCGGTGGCGAAGAACCATGTGTTGATTGCGCCATTTAATCCGGTTGTGCTGGAGGAGTTTTTGCCGCGGCTTGGCGGGCTGAATCTCAACAAGAAGACGATTCAGATTCCCATTGACTGGGATGTGGATGAGCAGCTGTTGATTGACATGGTCGGGAGAGGGATTGCGTTGGTTAGTGAGTGAGTGAGGCCTCCCGGCTTGTCATGAAAACTATTCACACCGTGAAGCGGGGTCGTTCTCGAGTGCGCTTCTGAAACTCGCTGGCATCACCTGAAGAAGATTTCTTCCCGTCGTCAAAAAATGTGCCTCCCGGCTTGCGAGAAAAACTCAGCTTGGAGGCGGGGCTCTCTTTGGTAATGATGCAATGCGGTAGCTTTCAGGATAGTTGTCGTTAACTACGCTGCGATTTTGTTTATATTAGGCTCTTTTCGGCCGTTGAGTGTGACAGATTTTATGTGTGTCCACTTTCTTACTTCGCCTGACCAACGGTTCGGGTTTGCTTTTCGTGCGGCAGCGTAAACCCTCAATCGGCGTTCCAAGATTTCGACATCCTGATTTTCGTGCCGCTCCAGCGGCGTTACCCAGGAGATTCCTTTGTGGCGGAGCTGAGCGTTGTAGTACTGGACAAACTGCTGCGTCCACTGCCGGCACGCATCAATGTTCTTGAAGCCACCCGTCGGATACCGAGGTGTGTACTTCAATGTTTAGAAGAGAGACTCGATGAAACGTTCGACCTTCTTTCTCGTGGCGGTTTGTCTGGCCACACTTACCCCAGCGGCTTTCGCTGCGTCCTGCTGCGAGGGTGGCAACTGTTGTAAAGACGGCAAAGCCTGCTGCGCCATGAAGGGCTGCTGCAAGCCCCACGGCAAGTGCTGTGACGCCAGGAAGAAAGCCTGCAAGGACTCCTGTGGCTGTAGCAAGAACAAGTGCTGCGATGCCAAGAAGCCGCACGCTAGCACCAAGCCCCACGGTAAGTAACATGAGCTGAGACGGAGCCGGGCCGTGTGAGATTATCGCTCAGTTCGGCTTTGTCTTACAAAAAATCTTTCGATAGATGTTGAAGTATTTAAGAAGGCGCGATATAACTTCGATAGTTATCGAAAGGACTAGCCCATGCCAGACGTTATCGCGATCTTCAAAGCGCTCTCCGATCCCACACGTCTCGCGGTCTTCAACTGTATCCGCTGCTGTGGCTCCGACTGCGGCTACAGTACCGACTCGGGGCAGTGCTGCGGCTCGTGCGATGGCACGGCGATCTGTGCGATTCGCTGCCAGATGCCCTGTGCACCAAGCACCCTGACCCACCATCTCAACGAGCTACGTGACGCGGGCCTGATTGAAACAGAGAAGCGCGGGCGGGTCGTCTACTGCAAAGTAAAGCCCGACGCGCTCGGAGCCATCGCCACGTTCGTCAGTGGCAAGTAACGCCGAAGGTTCGAACCTTCGTGAAGGAAACCAAAGGAAACCAAGATGAATATCGAAACCAAAAAGAGCTGCTGTGATTGTTGCACGGATGCCTGCTGCGCCGCCAACGGTTGCTGCACCGATGGCGTTTGCAACTGTACTTGTGCTTGCTGTACGACTAAAACGGACGGAGACAGCAAGTAGTGATGCCACGCCACGTCCTCGTGGCAGCTTGCCTGACGCTACTGGTCGCTCCTAGCTGGTCTCAAGAGGCAAGCGGCCAGTCCATCAAAGACAAGCTGCGCTCCACTCTCCCCCCGTGAACCGGCTGACCCGGTGAGGGGTCGCCGCTCCGTGCGAGTGGCGTGCAAGGCAAGTTTCAGTTCGCACAGCGCTACGTGGACACAGTGCAGGAGCGCCCCCGTTGGCGCACCACACTGACAGAGCGAATTTCGCCTAAGTTTCAGATTGGGGTGGAGTACAACGCTAACGCGCCCGACGCGAAACTCAATCCGGTAGGCAACTACTTCATTCAGACCGAGAATGAGAGCCGTCCAGGAATCATCGCGGGCTTCTCCAGCGATAGGATCGGAACGCCACACGGCATGAGCTACTTTGTCTCCGCACAAAAGCAGCTCGGCGGGGAGAAGGGTCGTGTCGCGCCCTATCTCGGGCTCTCCTACTCCGAGTTCGGTAAGGAAGTGCTCACGCCTTTTGGAGCCAGCATCGCCCTGAAAGACGATCTGGTGCTCCTGCCGATGTGTGATGGCAAGTACGGACACACCACTCTGTCCTGGTTTAGCAAGCGCGGCGAGAGCATCAGCCTCATCGCGGCGTTTAACAAGCGCGTAGGCATCGCGTTTGCGAGGAACTTCTAAAAATGAAATACACTCTTGCGGCTCTGGCCGCTCTTTGTATCGCCGTGGGAGCCTTTGCTCAGGAGAAGGCCCAGCGCGTCACGGGCAAGCTACCAGCAAAGGTGATCTGTTTTATCTGCTCCCAGAGCGGCGAGTCGGAGGAGGAGAAGCCCGCGGGAGCGGTGGCCTACAAGAGCAAGACCTATTACTTCTGCAATAAGGGTGAGGTCGAGAAGTTCCTCAAAGACCCTGAGGCGTTTATCCCTGCACCCGTCCCGCGACTCGCGCCCGCCTTCACGCTCAAGACCCCCACGGGCGAGACGGTCACACTGGAGTCGCTCAAGGGCAAGCTGGTACTCGTGGACTTCTGGGCGACGTGGTGCATCCCGTGCGTGAAAGACATGCCCGACATGCAGAAGCTCCACACTCAGTACGCTGCCAAGGGCTTTACGGTCGTGGGCATTTCTATTGACGAGGAGGGAGCTAAGAAAGTCTCTCCGTTTCTGGCCAAATCAAAAGTTAAGTTCACCTATCCGATCTTGCTGGACAGCAGCGATACCTGGAAGCAGTGGGGAGTCAAATCAGTGCCCTCCGTGATGCTGGTGAAGGACGGGCAGATCCTCAAGCACTGGAGCGGTAAGATCGACGTCAAAGAAATTGAGTCGAGCATTAAGGAAACGCTCACACCCTAATCGCCGGTATACTCTGTAAAATACGATGCGAAGGTTCTGGTCCTTGAGACTTCTGGTTGCCTGCCTAGTGATGCTCTCCACTAGTGCTCTTTCGCTCGCCTCGACGATTAACTGGTTCTGCGATGGTCGCCTGTGTGGTGCACTTCTGTGCTGCTGTGAGCAACCCGACCAGAGCAAGACGGATGCGAACTGTAAAAAGCCCGAGGCGAAGACGGAGGAGGCAAGACTTTGTGCTGCCGGGTGCGGCTGTACGCCCGTCTACACCTCCGCGCACGACCTCACTGATACCCTCAAGCCTGTCGTTGCCTCACCATCGCTTCCTCAGTTCTGTCTGGCTCTGTCGTCTGTTGTTTTTGCACCCGTTCTCTACATTCCCCGGGTCTTGGTATGTCTACCCGACTACCGTGGTCCTCCGGTAGTCTTACCATCTCTTCCATCTTCTGGACTTCGCGGTCCACCCGCTTCCTGAAAACGATGTACGTCACCTTGCGAGTCACTTCTGTTGCTCGCTGACTTCGTTTTCGGAGGCATTTTTGTTTATCCTTACCTTAACTCAGGAAGCCCCTGCGCCAATCCTCTCGCTAGAGGCGGCGGTGCAGGAGGCACTCTTAAACCATCGGCGGCTTGCGGCGGCTCGCAAAGAGACCCAAGCTGCCCGACTCTCTCTACGCTCCGCAAGGGCGCTCTCCAATCCAGAGATTAGCTTCGCTCCCGCACTGGATCAGTTCAACGGCACCACCGAGGAGCTGCTCATTACCCAGCCCCTAGAGATCAACGGCACACGTACTGCCCGAACCCGCGGGGCACTCGCTCAGGTTCAAGTTGCTGAAGCAAGCCTCACCACTCAGCAACGCGAAACGGTTGCTTCGGTCAAAAACGCCTACATCGAGCTCTGGCGAGAGCGGGAGCTACAGGCTGTGGCTAAGTCTCTGGTCGAGACCGCCCAAGAGGTGCAGCGCCTCGCACAAAAGCAAGTGGAGCTAGGGATCCGTCCCGGAGTAGACATTGCCCAGACCGGCCTAGAAGTCACTCGCGCAAAGCAACAGGAGATCCTCGCTCATTCCAAAGTTCGACAAGCCGAAGCAGCACTTAATGTCGCTCTTGGTCGTGCCCCTTCCTCTTCTCTTCCGATAGTGGAAGTAACTCCCGTTAAAATGGAGCTTCCCTCCGTAGATGTCGCCCTCTCCGGTGCGCTTGTCGCTCGCTCTGAAGTGGCTGTCGAGAGTGCCCAGCGCGACGTGTTGACTCAAGAAGCGGCCCTCGCTCGTGCCGAGGGCAAGCCCGATATCGCCCCACAGTTCCGCTCGCAGTACGTTACGTTCCAGACTCCCAAGCGAAGTGACTATGGCTTATCCATCGCTATGCGGCTCCCTCTTATCGACTGGGGGGCACGCAAGAACAAGATTCAGCAGGCAGAAGTGGCAACTCTAGCACAGGAAGATCGGATCGAGCAGACAAAACAGACAATTCGCCGAGAGGTCGTCCAGGCGCTCGCACGGCTCCAGGGAGCAAGTGGGATTCTCGCCAGCTTTGCGGAGGTGCTTCCTCAAGCCCAAAAGCTCCTTAAAGCTTCCCAGCTTGGATTTGCTGAAGGGAAGACCTCCGTTCTGGCCGTCCTAGAAGCGCAACGAACCTACCGAGCCACACTCACCCAGTACACCGAAGCTCAGGCGGAGCTGGCGCTCGCCCAGGCAGAACTCACCCGCGCCATGGGAGGCCAAAAATGAGTCCATTTAAGTATAGAAACCTTATCGTCCTTGCGCTGGTGCTACTCTCGCTTCTCGCCGGTTGCCAGCCTAAAGAAGCGGTTGTCCAGAAGGCTACAGAAGAAACAAGCGCTACGGATCGTGGGAAACATACGGAAGGTGCGGGGATCGAGCTCTCCGAGTCTGCCAGGAAGAGCGCAGGGATTCGCACTGAACCCGCTACCCTCCAGTTTCTCCAAGCCACTCAGGACGTTCCTGCCGTGGTTGAGGTCGCAGCAAACCGGGCGATAAAGCTCACCCCAAGCGCACCAGGAAAAGTCGTCTCCCTTCTGGCAAAACCAGGGGATAGTGTGGCTGTTGGGCAGATTCTCGCGACACTGGATAGCTTCGAGGTGGCACAGGCGCACGCCGCCACAGAGCAGGCACAGGCCAACATTGCTCAAGCCAGCGCTGCCCTCCAAACCGCACAGGCGGAAGTGCGGCAAGCGGCAGCAGGAGTCAAGGTCACCGATGCCGCCATCGACCAAGCACAGGAGCGCGTCAAGAGTGCCCGGCAGGCGCTAGCACGGCAGAAGGAACTGGCAGCGGCGGGGGCGTTTGCGCAGGCTCCCCTACAAGCCGCACAGAGCGAGCTCTCCGAAGCCCAGAGCGAGCTGCTCAAGAGCCAAACCGAGCTTCAGGGGCATCTCGTTGTCCTTCAGCGTGCCGAGCGGCTCGTTAAAGAAGAGGTCATCAGCCGGGCGGAGCTGGAGCAGGCACAGCTAGAGTACCGACAAGACGAGGCCAATGTCGAGAAGGCAAAACGCCGGGTCGAGAACGCCCGTCTGACGCTAGAGCGAGAGCAAAAGATCGCCTCGGCGGGGCTGCTCAATGCCCGCGAGGTGCAGACGGCGGAGGCGATTTTGCGCGATACCGAAGCCGATGTGCGCAAGGCGCAGAGCGAGCGCAGCCAGAGCGTCGAGGTGCTACGAAAAGCCGAGCGGGGTGTCGCCGCCGCCCGCACGATGTTAGTGGGAGCGCAAGCAACCCTCCGGGCGTCCCAAACAAACCTCTACGCGCTAGAAGGACCGGATCATGCTCCGGGTCAGGGGGGACGGGTCGTTGTGAAGGCCCCGATAAGTGGAGTCGTCGCCGAGCGGAACGTCACGCAGGGCGAGACGATAGAGCGCACCACGGTGCTCTTTACCCTCCAAAACGAGAGCGTGGTGCAAGTCACTACGCAGGTTCCCGAGGCGCAGATCGGCTCCGTGCGCGTCGGGCAGCAGGCAAGCGTGTTTGTCACCGCCTTCCCCAAGATGCGCTTCACCGGCACCGTGCAGAGCATCGGGAGCCAAGTGGACGACAAGACCCGCGCCCTCCCCGTGCGCCTTCTGGTGAGCAACCCGGAGGGAAAGCTAAAGACCCGTATGTTCGCCCGTGTCGCACTTGGGCTGGGCGGTGCGCGGAAGTCTCTTGCGGTGCCAGAGTCCGCACTCGTCGAGCTGGAGGGCAAGCCCCATCTTTTCGTGGAGGTGAGCGGCAAGTTTGAGAAGCGAGAGATTATACAGGGAGTAAAGTCGGGCGGGCTTGTCGAGATCAAGAGTGGTCTCAAGGCTGGGGAAGCTGTCGTCGTCGAAGCGGCTTTTGTTCTCAAGAGCGAGAGCAAAAAAGATGAGCTTAAGGGAGAAGAGTAGCCATGCTAGAGAAAATCTTAACCTTCAGCCTCGCACAGCGCTTTCTGGTGATCCTCGCCGCGCTTGCCCTTGTTGGCTTTGGCGTCGTGAGCTGGCAGCAGCTCACGCTCGACGCCGTGCCAGACATCACGACCAATCAGGTGCAGATCAACACGAATACCGGCGGCATGGCTCCACCGGAGGTCGAGAAGCTCGTCACCTTCCCGGTCGAGACCGCTATGGGTGGCCTGCCGGGAGTGCAAGGAGTGCGCTCTCTTTCCCAGTACGGCCTCTCGCAAGTGACCGTCACCTTTAGCGACCATACCGACACCTACTTTGCGCGCCAGCTAGTCACGGAGCGGCTCAATAGTGTTCGGGAGCAGCTTCCTGCGGGTGTCGCCGCGCCAGAGCTTGCGCCGGTCTCCACGGGCCTAGGCGAGGTCTTTATGTTCAGTGTGGACAGCAACACACTGACTCCGATGGAGCTTCGCACGCTCTTTGACTGGCAGATAAAGCCTCAGCTTCGAACGGTCGTCGGAGTGGCGGAGGTGAACGCGACCGGCGGCTACGAGAAGCAGTACGTAGTCCAGCCCGACCCGCAGCGGCTCCGTGCACGAGGCGTTTCCTTGGATGCACTACTGGAGGCTCTGAAGAAGAACAACGCCAATGTCGGGGGCGGCTTCATCGAGCGCCAGGGCGAGCAGCTTCTCGTCCGTAGCGTCGGCGCGGTCACAGGCATCGAGGATATCGAGAAGATCGTGGTGACGGCGGAGAGTGGAACACCCATTTTTGTCCGAGATGTCGCAAAAGTGGGGCTGGGAACTCCTGCTCGCACCGGTCTCGCTACGCGTGATGGCAAGGAGACGGTGCTGGGCATCGTGATGATGCTCAAAGGAGCCAACGGGCGTACCGTGGCGAGTGCGGCGAGAGAGCGCCTGACATCCATCCAGAAGCAGATGCCTGAGGGCGTGACGCTTATCCCGGTCTACGACCGCTCGCATTTGGTGAACCAGGCGGTCGGCACCGTCCAGAAGAGCCTTGTCGAGGGCGGCATCTTTGTCCTAGCGGTTCTTCTCTTGCTACTGGGCAATGTGCGCGGCGCGGTGATCGTCGCCCTCGCGATTCCTCTCTCGATGCTCTTTGCCTTCATCAACATGAACCGCTTTGGCATCTCGGGGAACCTGATGAGCCTGGGAGCTATCGACTTCGGGCTTATTGTCGACGGTGCAGTGGTAATGGTCGAGCACGCCGTAGCCGAGCTTGCCCATGCACGGCAGAAGCTTGGTAGAAAACTCACCCGTGAGGAGGTTCGCTTTGAGGTTGGGAAGGCATCGCGGGACGTGGCGCAGCCGGTGGCGTTCGCGGTGACGATCATCACGGTGGTCTACCTGCCTATCCTGGCGCTGGAAGGCACGGAGGGAAAGATGTTCCACCCAATGGCCTTTACGGTTATCTTCGCCCTGATCGGTGCGCTGATTCTCACCATGACTCTCGTGCCTGCCCTCTGCTCGCTTCTACTCTCCGGGAATACAGAAGAAGGTAAGAACCCAGTCATGGGCTTCTTTGCCAAGGTCTACAAACCCGCGTTGGAAGGCGCACTGCGCCTGCGCGGGCTCGTCGTCGGGCTAGCAATCGGCTTAGTGGCTCTTTCCCTGCTTCTCTTTTCGCGGCTGGGCAGCGAGTTTGTTCCCCAGCTCGACGAGGGAGATGCCGTTGTCCAACCCGTGCGGCTTCGTACGGTGGGCGAGAAAGAGACGATTCGGCTGGTGACGGCCATGGAGAAGCGCCTAAAAGAGTTCCCCGAGGTCATCACGGTCTTCTCACGCTCTGGTACTCCTGAAGTCGCCACCGACCCGATGCCCATGAGCCTGACCGATAGTATCATCGCGCTCAAGCCCAGGAGTGAGTGGCGCAAGGGGCTTACCAAACAGAAGCTCATTGAGGAAATGGAAGAAGCCCTCAAGGACGTTCCCGGCCAGGGCTACGGCTTCACCCAGCCGATCCAGATGCGCTTCTCCGAGCTGGTGGCGGGCGTGAAAGCGGATGTCGGCATCAAGGTCTTTGGAGAGGATCTCGACACGCTCAAGAAGAATGCCGACGCCATTGCCGCTGTTCTGGGCAAGGTTCCGGGTTCAGCCGATGTGAGCGTGGAGCAGGTGGACGATGTGCCTGTGCTACAGCTTATGGTGGATAGAGATGCCGCTGCGCGCGTTGGGGTGAGTGCGGCCGAAGTGCAGGAGTGGATCGGGTCGGCGTTTACCGGTGAGCCTCTGGGCCAGGTCATTGAGGGTGACAAACGCTTCGATCTCGTGGTGCGCTTGCCCCAGTCCGTGCGTGGCGACCTAGAGGCAGTGAAGAACCTACCTATTGTCACGCCATCGGGCGGCACCGTAACCCTAGGCAGCCTAGCGAGCTTCGCAACCGTTGGGCAGCCCGCGCAGATCAGCCGGGAGAGCGGGCGGCGGCGTGTCGTAGTGCAGTGCAACGTCCGTGGTGTGGACTTGGGTAGCTTCGTCCAAGTAGCTCAGAAAGCCATTGAGAAGGAAGTCAAGCTCCCCTCGGGCTACTACCTAGAGTGGGGTGGCCAGTTCGAGAACCTCCAGCGAGCACGCGCAAGACTGAGCTTAGTCGTCCCTCTCGCGCTGTCTTTAATCTTCTTGCTGCTCTTTCTCTCGTTTGGGAGCCTGAAGCAGGCAGCGCTGATCTTCACCGGAGTGCCGCTTGCCGTTACGGGTGGTGTGCTCGGCCTCGTCGTGCGGTCAATGCCCTTCTCGATCTCTGCGGGGATTGGCTTCATTGCTCTCTCGGGTGTCGCCGTTCTCAATGGCGTAGTGCTGGTAAGTGCTATCAATCGATTGCGCAAAGAAGGACTAAGTGTCCTTGAAGCTGTGCGCGAAGGAGCACGAAGTCGTCTGCGTCCGGTGCTGATGACGGCACTAGTCGCGTCACTAGGATTCGTTCCCATGGCGCTCAATACGGGAATTGGGGCGGAGGTGCAGCGCCCGCTCGCTACCGTCGTTATCGGAGGAATAGCCAGCAGTACTCTCCTGACCTTACTTGTTCTACCCGTGCTCTTTGTGCTCTTTGAGAAGCACGTACGCGAAGAAGTGGAGATGTAAACCATGAAACTAATTCGAGCGATTATCCAACCACATCGCCAACAAGTCACGCTGGATGCCCTCTACCAAGTGGAGGGCGTTCATGGAATCGCGGTTCAAGAGATCCATTGCCTAAGCCGTCACTGCACCCATGATGGCCCTGACATCAACATACAGCTAGAGTTCATGATCCCGGATAGCGTCGTTGAGCCTGCGGTGGCAGCGATTCAAAAGGCAGCACATACCGGCAAGCCCGGTGATGGCCGTATCTTTGTGATCGATATTGAGTATGCTGTCTCTATCCGAACCGGTGAGCGGGAACTGTAATAAAGAACAACACAATGCCAACTCAAACTACCCAAAAACAACCCGCACCGCTGCCACTACGCCCCGGTGGGCAGGCGCTCCATCTCGCAATTTCCAACGCCCTGCCCGGTGTCGAAGAGGCGGACGATGGCTGCATTGTGCGCTTTGGAGAGCGCATGAAGGCGCAGACGGGGATTAGCGAAGCCCACCTTGAAGAGCACGAAGGGCAAACCGTGCTCTGCCTGCACTACGACCCGAATCTCGTTCCTCTGGCGCGCGTGGAGCGGATTGCACGCGACACGGGAGTCGAGATTACAACCCGGTTTCGGCACGAGACCCTGCCCCTTCTGGGGATGGATCATGGCACCAGTACGGCCAATATAGAGCAGACCGTGCAAGCAATCCCAGGCGTCTTGAACGTAGGGGTCAGCTACCCTAGCGAGAAGTTGAAGTTGGAGTATGACAGCACTCTCACCAGCCATGAAGCAATCACGCAAGCGGTACGCTCTTTGGGATTTCGGTTTGGGGAGCAAGATGAACATGCAGACCACAAACATGATCACGATGGTCATGAAGAGCATGGCGGACATGAAGGGAATAGCCACGCCCTCGTGCCCGAAGGAGCTAACTGGTTCAGGCGAAACCCCGAGCTATCCATGTCTATGCTCTCTGGCCTACTGCTTGCCATAGGCTTCCTCGGAGAGCGAGCCTTCAACTTGCCTCGCCTCCCGGCCATCGGTGTTTATATTCTTGCCTATATTGCAGGTGGGCTTGACCTTGCACGACACGGCCTTCCTTCCGCTCTGCGGGGGAAACTGGATGTGGACTTCCTGATGCTCGTCGCGGCAATCGGGGCGGCGGTGCTGGGCGAGTGGGTCGAGGGAGCGCTCCTGCTCTTTCTCTTCTCCTTTGGCCATGCCCTAGAGCACCACGCCATGGAGCGGGCCAGAAACGCGATTCAGGCACTCGGCAAGCTCACGCCAAAAGCTGCCCGTGTGCGCCGAGATGGAGTCGAGCTCGAAGTCGCTGTGGAAGCGCTTCGCGTCGGAGACATTGCCATTATCCGCTCGGGCGACCGTATTGCGGTGGATGGCAAGATTCTCCAAGGCCGCTCTGCCGTGGACCAGAGCCCTATCACGGGAGAGAGTGTCCCAGTAGAGAAAGCGCCGGGCGACAGCGTCTTTGCGGGGGCGATCAACGGCGAGGGGGCGCTTGAAGTCGAGGTGACAAAGCTTGCCCAGGACACCACGATGGCGCGTGTCATCAATATGGTCGAAGAAGCACAAACCCAAAAATCACCTACGCAGAGCTTCACCGATAACTTCGAGCGGATCTTTGTGCCCGTCGTGCTTGCAACCGTGCTGCTGGCGGCTGTCCTGGCACCACTCTTGGGCTGGCTTGCCTGGAAGGTAGCGATCCTGCGGGCACTGAGCACGCTTGTCGCCGCCGCTCCCTGTGCCCTCGCACTGGCGACACCGGCTGCGGTTCTAGCAGGGATTGGGCAGGCGGCGCGAAACGGTGTGCTCATCAAGGGCGGCGTTCACCTGGAGAATCTTGGAGCCCTGGAAGCTATCGCGCTGGACAAGACGGGGACGATCACACGCGGCAAGCCCGAAGTGACCGATATCCTGTTTTTTGGAGACATAACCAAGCAGGAGCTACTGAAGCTAGTTGCGTCGGTGGAGAGCCGCTCTGCCCACCCGCTCGCCCAAGCGGTTGTGCGAAAGGCACAGGAACAGAAGCTAGAGCTGGTTACCTCAGGAGAGCTTCAGTCGCTGACCGGACGCGGTGTTCAGGCTGAGGTGAACGGAAGCTTGGTGCATATCGGGAGCCCAAAGCTCTTTACGGACGCGAACATCGAGATCCCGCAAGAAGCAGCGGAGGCGAACCAGCGGCTCGGTGAGGCAGGCAAGTCCACGATGCTGGTAGGTTTGGGGGAACGTGTGATCGGCGTTCTTGCCCTAGCGGATCAGCCGCGTCCAGAGACCCCCGCGACTCTGGCGCAGCTAAAGAGGTTGGGAATCAAGTCCCTAATCATGCTCACGGGCGATAACCAGCGCGTGGCGGATACGATTGCCAAGGTAGTTGGCCTGACCGAGGTGCGAGCTGACCTAATGCCTGAGAACAAAGTCACTGCCATTCAAGAGCTACTGAAGCAGTATGGGAAAGTGGCGATGGTGGGAGATGGTGTCAACGATGCCCCCGCGCTCGTCACGGCCACGGTGGGCATTGCGATGGGTGCAGGAGGAACGGACGTGGCACTAGAGACGGCGGATGTTGCCCTGATGGCCGATGACCTCTCCAAGCTGCCCTTCGCGGTAGCCCTGAGCCGTGAGTCACGCCGGGTCATCCAGCAGAACCTCTTCATCTCTCTGGGTGTTATCGCTCTGCTCGTGCCATCCACCCTCTTTGGTTTTGCCAACATTGGCGTCGCTGTCTTCTTCCACGAAGGCAGTACCCTGGTGGTGGTTGCGAACGCCCTAAGGCTACTTCGCTTCGGCGTTGTTGCATGAATGGGAATACTGGCACTTCTCACAGGAGTCACGCAGGCGGATACTCGATACCCTTTACCTGTGAAAAACTAGAACACCAAGTACCACCTGCGCAACTGGAATCAGTAAAACAAATCACTGCGCAACCGCGGAAGCATCACCCTCTGGATCGACAAAGAGACCGCACACACCTGGATAAACCAGACCAGCAGCGGAAACCGGGGAGCCAGCATCACCTACTCCAACAGTGCCATCACCGCCTGCCTGATGCTGGGAATTCTCTTCCGGCTGCCCCTGCGACAAACCTGTGGACCGGATAGTTACGCCTGCCCCCTGTTAATTCTACGGGGTGAGGTATGTTCCCTGGAAGTTGCGGGCAAGCGCGCGGCTAGTTTTTTTATTCATGCAACAAAGCCGTGTAAATGAGTGAAATACAAGATACGGAGCGCCTGTCACCGTTACAGCGCCGGGATCAGGTTGGTGATGTCTTTTCAAAAGACCGCTTATTTGTTTCAAGTGGTGTAGTAACTCTGTCAGTGACGATAATCAAGGACGTCAAGGGGCATCTACAACTACCAGCAATAATATCAATGAGTTTCAGTTGGGTATTGCTTTTTACCCGTATCGTTGCATCGCTTCTGGCAGTTTACATAGCCGGCATCAGTTATGAGGATTCTGTCAAAGCAATTGATGCTAACAAGTTGTATGACTCCAATAAACTCACGAAGTATGTAAAACAGGCCAACATTGTGAGTTTCGTTGGGTGCTCACTTGGAACTTTGCTGTTTGGAGTCACTGCGATCTTAATTTTGTCGCACGTCAGAAGATAGGAGAAATAAGTTTTGGACTTGCCTTATAAACCTGAGCTCAAAAGTAATTGTCATCAAGCAATCAAAACCTTTGCTGCTTTACCAAAACCTATGCCAAGTCAAAAAAATGACAGTGAATCAAAACAACCTGATGATAAGAAACCTCCCGTTGTCAGGCGACATGTAAAACTGACCCCCTAACGACATGAATACTGACCCCTCTTGTCGGAGGAGGTTGAAGTGGATAGTAAATTCTTGGATGCTCATGAACCTTTGGAGAGTCATGGTGTATCCACAATGGTGTCTGCCAGTTTGGCACAGGTTGCTTTGTGTTTGCGGGATCAAGGTCTGGGGTTGAAACAGATATCCCGTGAACTGAAAGTCAGCCGTAACACGGTTCGACGTTTTTCACGGCTAGGTCATTGGGAACCTTACAAAACAAACGCACAAAGCGCTCGGGTCAACTTTCTGACCTTGGGCCTTGGCTTGAGGCGGAGTTTATCAAGCATCACGGTAACTGTGATGTGCTTCGTCAAGAGCTGAAGCGACAACACGGGATCGGTAGCTTTCAGGATAGTTGTCGTTAACTACGCTGCGATTTTGTTTATCTTAGGCTCCTTTCGGCCGTTGAGTGTGACGGATTTTATGTGGGTCCACTTTCTTTCTTCGCCTGACCAACGGTTCGGGTTTGCTTGCCTTGCGGCAGCATAAACCCTCGATCGGCGTTCCAAGATTTCGACATCCAGGTTTTCGTGTCGCTCCAGCGGCGTTACCCAAGAGATTCCTTTGTGGCGATGCTGACCGTTGTAATACTGGACAAACTGCTGCGTCCACTGCCTGCACGTATCAATACATTTGAAACCACCCGTTGGATATCGAGGGGTGTACTTCAATGTTTTGAAGAGAGACTCGATGAACGCATTGTCATCCGACACTCTGGGCCTGCTGTTGGATGCTGTTATTCCTAACTCGTAGAGTTTTGTCAGCAGCGCACTCGCCCGCATCGGGCTGCCATTGTCCGAGTGTAGAACAAGAGGCTTACCGTGAAGGCGTTCACGTAGGGCCGCCTTTTCAATCACATCCGCTCCCAACCATGCAGACTCAGCAAGGTGAACTTCCCAGCCAACAATCTTCCTGGAGTAAATATCCATGATCATGTAGAGGTAAAAGTAGTGTCCCTTTACTGCTGCTGGCATCCATGTTATGTCCCAACACCAGATCTCGTTAGGTCCAGTTGCAGTGAATGGTTTAGGCCGGTTGTGTGACGGGCGGCGTGCCTTTCCACGATGACAAAGCTGTTTTGCTTCCTTCATTACCCTGTAAATCGTGCTCTCACTTCCAATGAAAACTTCACGGTCCGCAAGAGTTGGAACAATCGCTCCTGGAGGCAGATTAGCAAATTCACGTTGGTTTATGGTCTGAAGAATCCGCTCTCGCTCGTCATCCGACAACTTGTTACTTGGCGTTGGTCTCCAAGCAGTTGGTCGGGCATCTTCACGGACAGTCCCATCGGATAACCGCCACCGCTGAATAGTTCGCATAGACAGATTCAGGACATCGCATGCTTTTAGCAGACGTGCACCAGCTGCAACAGCTTCATAGATCAGGGTGATGATTCGTCGGCGATCCGGGGTACTGATCATTGCTCCTCGCCCAATCCCCAGATCGCCTCCGCTTTTTTCTTAGGATCATCAAGGCTGCTGCCTCAGCGAGCGCCTTTTCCTTTCGTAAAAGCTCCCGTTCAAGGAGTTGAATCCGCTTTGCACTCGCACGCTCAGCAGCAGACATCGGTTTTGGATTGAATGCAGCCTCACATTGTGCACGCCACTGCGCAATCTGCTCCACATAGAGACCTTTGGAACGCCAGTAGGCAGCGAGATCCACTTCGTTGAGCGTTGCCGTCTTATGCACAACTTGGAACTTGCTCTGCGAATCAAACTAGTCATCCAATTCAGCAGCGGCCGGAACAGGAGCAGGCTGCTTACTGCTTTGCATGCGCCATGTGTACAGCGTTGGATACGGAATATTCAACTCACGGGAAACAGCAGAGATTGAAGCATTGACAGGGGGAAGCATCCGGGCAATAGCCCACTCACGTAACTCTTTGGAATAAGCCATGACATTATCCTCGAATCCATGAAACAAGTTTCAAAGATTCAAATCAAGAGACATGACAACTATCCTGACAGCTAGGGAATGTTAAGCGCAACGTCCAAGATTAAAGAAAGAAAAAAATCTTCCCTCATCAAAAAAAAGTAGCCTCCCGGATTGCTAGAAAAACTCAGCTTGGAAGCGGGGCTCTCTTTGGTAATGATGCAACGTTAAGCGCAACGTCCAAAATTAAAGAAAGAGAAAAATCTTCCCTCATCAAAAAAAGTAGCCACCCGGCTTGCGAGAAAAACTCAGCTTGGAAGCGGGGTCACCGGGAGGCCTGAGTGGTATTGAGGTCACACTCATTGCACCGGGAATCGTCAAACCCGTCCATACTCAATTTTGCTACTTTTCGAACATCGCACACCCCACCACGCTTGGGTTCGATAACCATCTATAACAATTCATTTGCTACGGCCTAACCGTAAATCGCGGTTGACCCGTATACTCCCCCCATGATGCACTTGCGACGTGTTGTTATCCCGGCCTCACGCAATTTCATCCCGGGGGGCAATGGCTTTGTCTCTCATCTGGATGACTCTGACACCTATTTCGAGCGTGGAGAGATTCTTCGAATCCGCGTAGAGCTCCCGCCGGGCGAAGTCGAGCGAATTATGCAAGATGGACGCCCGTATGTGCACGGCACAGTGGTTGAGAATGACCGCACCGTGTACCGGGATGTCGCCATCAAGCTGAAAGGCGCAGCTGGGAGCACACGCTCATGGGATGACCGCCCGGCACTGACCATCAATGTCGACAAATTCAAAAAGGGCCAGAGCTTTCACGGGATGGATAAATTCCATCTCAATAACTCCGTTCAGGATGGCACACTGCTTTCCGAATTCACCAGCTCCCTGCTCTTCCGTAGCGCTGGCTACCCCGCGACACGTGTTTCACATGCACGCGTCTCGCTGAATGGCCGGGATGTCGGGATGTATGTCCTGAAGGAAGGCTTTGATAAGACATTTTTGAAGCGTTGGTTTAAAGACCCGGATGGCAACCTCTACGATGGTGGGTTCGTTCAGGACATCGATGCGCCTCTCGAGCGGGATGCTGGCAAAGGCGAGGATACGCGCGCTGACCTTACGGCGCTGCTAAATGCCTGTCGCATCTCAAACCCGTTTGAGCGTTGGAAAGCAGTCGAGAAAGTCCTTGATATTCCATCTTTTCTGACATTTATGGCCGGTGAGCGGATCCTCTGTCACTGGGATGGCTACTGCAACAATGTCAACAACTACCGTGTCTATTTCGATACGAAGCGCGTTGCGCACTTCATGCCGCATGGCATGGACCAGATGCTTGGTGATTCGGGCTTCTCGATGTTCGATCAGCCTCGCGGGATGGTTGCTGGGGTTGTTCTCCAAAACCCTGCGTGGCGTCAGCAATATCGAAAGCGTATTGCGGAAATGCTGCCTCTGATGGCACCGAACGGGACTGTCGTGCAAGGCATCGAGCAGGTCACAGGGCGACTTCTTTATGCGCAGCAACAAGTGAGCGATGATGCAGCGAAGGCTCAGAGAGCCGCTGCGGATGACTGGAAGCGTCGCGTGCCCGAGCGGGCCGCAAATGTCGCTGGACAGCTGCGTGTCGCAGAGCCACCGCTACCTGCGCCTCTTGTCTTTGATGAGACGAATACGGGCTACCCTGCTGAGTGGAAGAAGACCTTCCAGGTCGCCGATACAAAGTTCGAAAGCGGTGTTTCGAACAATGGTCTGTGGACATATTCCATCAAGGTTGGTCGTAGCGGCGTCTGTATCGCTGCATGGCGCGCCAGCGTTGTTTTAGCCGCAGGCGAGTATACATTCAGGGCTAAATGTCGCACCAAAGACCTCCAAGCGATGGAGGATGGAAATGCCAGCGCTGCGGGAATCCGGCTTGGCGACATGTCCCGGAGCGAGCGGGTTGAAGGCACGACAGAGAAGGAACTCCTGTTTCCATTCACCGTTACCGATGACCGACGCGAAGTCATTTTGACCTGCGAAGTCCGCGCCCGGCGTGGCCAGGTCTGGTTTGATGGGCCGGTGCTGATACGGACCAAAGGTGCAGAACCCGCGAAGCCTAGTCAGTCGTTGAAACCGCAGCCAGTAGCAAAACCAGCGGCGAAGCCAAAGCCTCCCGTGAAGA
>Ga0315908_10001458_pt1 | contig 17704 bp, 17 predicted proteins | sample LakEriMetagenome_12_FD_203520 | JGI IMG/M metagenome (GOLD analysis project Ga0315908, IMG submission 203520) | Freshwater fungal communities from buoy surface, Lake Erie, Ohio, United States - Buoy 4 MA124 | ecosystem: Environmental > Aquatic > Freshwater > Lake > Lake biofilm | place: USA... | reverse complement strand
GCGCGAATATAAGTTCCAAAACGTTGCCCGCAAAAGGTTAGTTAAGTCCTGACAAACAAAAGCCCCTAAAAAAGGGGCTTTTAAGTCAATTTTATTGTCAAATACGCTTATGCGTGTTGGTAGCACAATTCTTTTCCAGCTCTTACAACATCGCCCACTTGTGGCAAAGCCTCTTCAATGAGGGTAGTTGCAAAAGCGAAAGGAGTGTCAGTTTGGGTTAAACGACGAATTGGGGCGTCTAAATAATCAAACGCGTGTCGTTGAACACGGTAAGCGATTTCGGTTGAAATGCTTGCTACTGGCCAGCTTTCTTCCAAAATCATCAAACGGTTCGTCTTTTTAACCGACTTGATAATGGTATCAATATCCAATGGACGAATAGTACGCAAGTCGATCACCTCGGCAGATATGCCTTCTTTGGCTAATTCTTCCGCTCCAGCCAAGGCTGTTTTCATGATTTTACCAAATGAAACGATGGTTAAATCCGTGCCTTCGCGCTTCACATCAGCTACCCCGATTGGGATGATGTACTCGCCATCTGGCACAAGACCTTTATCGCCATACATTTTTTCCGACTCCATGAAAACCACAGGGTCATTATCGCGGATAGCCGCTTTAAGCAAGCCTTTCGCATCATATGGATTAGACGGGGTGATCACTTTCAAACCAGGCACGTGAGCATAAAACGCTTCGAAGCTTTGGCTATGAGTAGCGGCCAATTGTCCTGCTTGTCCGTTAGGACCGCGGAAAACGATGGGAACATTGTATTGTCCACCGCTCATTTGAAGCATTTTCGCTGCGGAATTGATGATTTGGTCAGCTGCGAGAATAGCAAAGTTCCAAGTCATGAACTCTACGATAGGGCGTAAACCGTTCATGGCAGCGCCCACAGCGATACCGGCAAATCCAAGCTCAGCGATAGGTGTATCGATTACTCGTTTCGCACCAAATTCATCGAGCATACCTTTAGAAGCTTTGTAAGCTCCGTTATATTCAGCCACTTCTTCTCCAAGAAGGAATACGCTTTCGTCGCGACGCATTTCTTCGGTCATTGCTTCGCAAATGGCTTCTCTGAATTGAATTTCTCTCATGTTCTTTTTGATAATCGGAGGCGAAAATAAGACTTGTGAGCTTAAACCTAAAAGAAAACATTTGGTAATTTGTTAGCTCTAATCAAAAGATCAACAAAAAACGGTGTCTGAATCGAACCATTGAATCCATTTCGTTGTTACCTTCGCAACCCGAAAATTGGATAAAGAATCAATGAAAATTCTAGTCTGCATCAGCAAAGCGCCTGATACTACCTCAAAAATTGCCTTCACCGATGGCAATACAAAATTCGATGAGAACGGAGTTCAATTCATCGTTAACCCTTATGACGAGTGGTACGCCTTGGTGCGCGCGCTCGAAATCAAAGAAGCGCAGGGCGGCAACGTCACTACCATCTCTGTTGGTGGCGCTGATTACGAACCTATCATCCGCAAAGCACTTGCTATTGGTGCAGATGATGCAGTTCGTATCGATGCAGCAGAAAGCGATTCTTTGTATGTGGCTACACAGATTGCAAACTATGCAAAAGCCAACGGCTTTGACATGGTGATGTGCGGTAAAGAAACCATCAATTATAACGGTTCGGTAGTACCAGGAATGATCGCCGAATTGCTCGATGCTCCTTACGTGTCATTGGCAACTAAACTCGACGTTAGCGGCAATACAGCTACCGTGGAACGCGAAGTTGCAGGTGGCATTGAAGTAGTAGAAGTACAAACACCCGTGGTGATCAGTGCTGCAAAAGGCATGGCCGAACAACGCATTCCTAACATGCGCGGAATTATGGCTGCTCGAACAAAACCATTGAATGTGGTAGCTGCAGAAGCAGTAGCCGTTACTACTTCCGTAAAAGGCTTCTCATTGCCCCCTGCTAAGAGTGCTTGTAAGTACATCGATGCAGATAAGGCAGGTGAATTAATTCGCCTATTGCACGAAGAAGCTAAAGTGATTTAATCATTCTTATTCCATTACCATCATGTCCATTTTAGTATTTGCAGATAACCACCAAGGTAAATTCCCAAAAAGCAGCCTCGAAGCTGTTAGCTATGGCGCTAAGCTCGCTGAAGCTATGGGTACAGAATGTGTTGCTCTTACCGTAGGCGCCATCGACGGCGACGGAGGACTAGGCAACGCGGGAGCTAAAAAAGTTTTAGTATCCACCGCAGCCCACCTTTCTGATTCACAACAACTCACTCGCTTGACTGTAGCCGCGGCTGCAGCTGTGAGCGCTAACGTAGTTGTATTCGCTCACGATATAGTAGGTAAAATGGTTGCTCCTCGCGTAGCCGCTCGCATGGGTGCGGGCATGGTTCCTGGCGCTACTACTCTACCCGATCTTTCGAGCGGATTTGTGGTGAAGAAAAATGTTTTTTCTGGTAAAGCCATCGCTGACGTATCAGTTAATACCGATAATAAAGTGATTACCGTGCTTCCTAATTCATTTGGCGTTCATGCTACCGGCGGCTCAGCTGTGGTAGAAAATTTCGCTGCTGAAGTAGGTGCGGCAGGTATCAAAGTAAAAGAAATCAAAACGGAAAGTAACGAACATGGCATTCCACTTCCAGAGGCTGACCTCGTAGTAAGTGCTGGTCGCGGAATGAAAGGCCCAGAACATTGGGGTCCGGTAGAAGAACTAGCCACTGCGCTGGGCGCTGCCACCGCTTGCTCTCGTCCAGTATCTGATATCGGATGGCGCCCTCACCACGAGCACGTAGGACAAACAGGTATTACCATACGTCCTAACTTGTATATCGCTATTGGTATCAGTGGAGCTATTCAGCACTTAGCTGGTGTAAATGGTAGCAAGACAATCGTGGTCATCAACAAAGATCCCGAAGCGCCATTCTTCAAAGCAGCGGATTACGGAATTGTAGGAGATGCATTTGAAGTATTACCTCAGTTGATTAGCGCAGCGAAAGAATTTAAAGCTGCTAAGTAAATAGTATCAAGCCTTTCCAGTTGAATGCTGGAAAGGCTTTTCTTTTTATATTCGTGAAGCACGGTTTACAGAATTTATGAGCAAAAAGATAGAGCTACACATAGCCGATATCGCCCCTAGTGGAAGCACAAGTGGTGCATATGCCATGGTTTTGGCAGAAAAAGACGGTAATCGTCGTTTGCCAATCGTTATTGGTGGTGCAGAAGCACAGGCTATTGCGATTGAGTTAGAAAACATGACTCCTAGCCGACCGCTCACCCACGATCTCTTTCGCAACCTTGCGCATAGCTTTGCGATCGACATTGAAGAAGTCCTCATTTATAACTTAGTCGAAGGTATTTTCTTCGCTAAGCTCATTGCCACCATGGGTGGAAAAACAGCAGAGATAGATGCCCGCACGAGTGATGCTGTAGCCATTGCAGTTCGCTTCAACTGTCCCATTTATTGCATGGAGTTTATCCTTGAGCAAGCCGGTGTGAATGCAGAAGAACCATCAGACGCCATTAGCTATGATGAGCCGGACATTCCTGAAAGCGAAGAACAAGAATCCGAATTTACTTCCAACGTATCAATAGACGAATTGCAGCGTCAATTGGACACCGCATTGGAACGCGAAGAGTACGAAAAAGCCTCGCGCATTCGCGATGAGATCAACAAGAGAACAGGAAAATAGCCGTTCTTTCATACATTCGCTACCTTAACTTTTACCAAAACCAACCGACCCAATGGAAAGATTCCATGGCTTAATTGGCGTGATCCTCATTCTTGGATTAGCCTTTTTGCTTTCTAACAACCGTAAGAAAATCAATTACCGCGTGGTTGTATCCGGACTAGCCATTCAATTGATTCTTGCCCTTTTCATTCTTAAAACGCAAGTAGGTTTAAACACCTTTAATTGGTTGGGTGAAAAAATCAAACGTCTATTGGATTTGGCCGAAAAAGGAGGTGAATTTGTGTTCGGCGGACTTATGCGCCCTGATTTACTCAAACCCATTTTTGGTGACAATCACAGCTTCCTATTCATGTTTAAACTCATGCCTACCATCATCTTCGTGGCGGTATTGGTTAACATTGCTTATCAAATAGGATTAATGCAGATCATCGTTTCTTTCTTCGCGCGCATAGTACATGCGCTTATGCGAGTAAGTGGCAGTGAGGCGCTTTCCAACGTAGCCAGCGCTTTTGTAGGTCAAGTAGAAGCTCAAATTATGATTAAGCCCTATTTGAAAACCATGACCAAAAGTGAATTACTCGCTTCTATGAGCGGAAGTATGGCTTGTATCGCCGGAGGTGTAATGGCCGTCTATATTTCGATGGGTGTGCCGGCTTCTTACCTTTTAGCAGCAAGTATTATGGCCGCACCCGCAGCATTGGTCATTTCTAAAATTGTTTGGCCAGAAACCGAGGAATCTCCAACCAAAGGAGCTTTAAAACTCGAAGTAAAAAAGACACACGCCAACCTTCTCGACGCCATATCTCATGGTGCGTCTGACGGATTAAAAGTGTCACTCAATGTTATAGCTATGTTGATCGGATTTATTGCCTTGATCGCATTGGTAGATGTATTGCTCAACAAAGCTGGAGATGGCTTAGCCTGGATGGGTCTTTCATTCAGCGGTATTGGCCTTGACTTGAACAACTTTAGCTTAGATAGCATTTTCGGTTTGGTGTTCAGTGGCTTCGCTTGGGCTATGGGCGTACCCTCACAAGACATGATGACCGTGGGATCCTTGTTAGGAACCAAATTGGTGATCAATGAATTTGTGGCTTACTCTGGTTTGGCACCGATGATTGCGGGAGCCTCGCTTGCTCCAAAATCCATTTTGATTGCCAGCTTCGCCTTGTGTGGGTTTGCTAACTTCAGTTCCATTGCCATACAAGTAGGTGGTATTGGTGAGTTGGTACCCGAACGTCGCGCTGATTTAGCTCGTTTGGGTTTCCGTGCACTTATTTGCGGAACATTAGCCTCATACCTTTCTGCAACCATAGCCGGTATATTGATGTAACGCTGTATTTTTGCCTACCAAATTATCAAACCAATGAAAGTAGGCATTATCATGGGAAGCAAAAGCGACCTTCCTATCATGAAGGAAGCAGCTGAAGTACTTCAATTACTCGGTGTTTCCTATGAAATTACCGTAGTGAGTGCACACCGCACTCCCGAACGTATGTTTGAATATGCTCAGTCAGCAGCAAGTCGCGGATTAAGAGTAATTATCGCTGGAGCTGGAGGTGCTGCGCATTTGCCCGGTATGACCGCCTCATTAACGCCCCTTCCTGTAATTGGTGTTCCCATTCTTTCTTCCAATTCTATCGATGGTTGGGATAGTGTGCTTTCCATCCTTCAAATGCCCGCTGGCGTTCCGGTTGCTACAGTTGCCCTTAACGGAGCTCGCAATGCTGGAATTTTAGCCGCTCAAATTGTTGCTGCTGGCGATGATACTTTGCTTCAGCGCATCGGGCAATTCAAAGAAGAACTCAAGAAAAAAGTGATGGAAAGCCTCGTGGAGGTAGAAAAAAATAACGCATGATGAAAACCATTTTACCATCCGAAGTAAGCGTTGGTCAATTGCATCAAACCTTACTTGGTGCTGTAGCCCCACGACCAATTGCATTTGCGAGTACCATCGACGAAGAAGGTCGTCCTAACCTTTCCCCGTTTAGTTTTTTCAACGTATTTAGTGCTAATCCACCCATACTCATTTTTTCTCCAGCCCGACGTGGAAGAGATAACACAACCAAACACACGTATGAAAATGTGAAACGTGTAAAAGAGTGCGTCATCAATGTGGTGAATTACGACATCGTTCAACAAATGTCGCTTTCTTCAGTAGAATATCCGGCTGGTGTGAATGAGTTTGCAAAAGCAGGATTAACCGCTCTTGCATCCGATCATGTAAAACCTTTTCGCGTAAAAGAATCACCCGTTCAAATTGAATGCAAGGTTAATGAAGTGATTGAGTTAGGCCCAAATGGCGGTGCTGGCAACTTAGTTATTTGTGAAGTATTGGCCATCCATATTGATGAATCGGTACTGGATGAAAACGGGAAAATAGACGCCTATAAACTTGATTTAGTCGCTCGTATGGGCGGAGATTGGTATACAAGAGCGCGTAATGGCATGTTTGAAGTACCCAAGCCCAATGAAAAATTAGGCATCGGGGTAGATCTAATTCCTGCCGACATTCGCTCATCGAAAGTACTCACCGGAAACGATTTAGGCATGCTTGGAAACGTGCAGCAGTTGCCCGATGAGACTTCTGTAAACGAATACAAGCTCACCGAGTTAGCAGATTTATTCATTGAGCACGAAGGAAATGCAACGGAGTTAGAACACCAGTTGCACATGCGCGCCCAGCAATTGCTTCAGGAAAAAAACATACAAGAAGCCTGGATGACCTTGTTGAGCTTCAATAATTAGAACTCTGAATAACTCGGCATAAAAAAAATTTCATCATCACCCTGAAATTACTTCTCTTTGCAGCATGGAACTAGCAGGAAAAATAAAAGTCATTTTCGAGGAAAAAACATTTCCTAGTGGCTTCAACAAACGTGAGTTTGTCATCACCACCGAAGAGCAATATCCCAATGATATTTGCTTCGAATTATTAAAAGACAAGACCGCTATCGTCAATAATTTCAAATCAGGCGACCGAGTAATGGTGCGATTTGATATTCGTGGACGCGAATGGCAAGGCAAATATTTCAACAGCCTCGTAGCTTGGAAAATTGATACGGCCGGTAATGGTCCACAAGAGAGTGTACCACCACCACCACCGCCTAGTATGGAAGATTATGCTTCAGATACAGAAGATGATTTGCCATTCTAAGCAACATCTTTTTTAAATAAGACAACTCCTTTGAAAAGTGATCAACTTTGAGAAGGAGTTTTTTTTGCGTATTTCTTTTCGAAATACTTCAGTTGTTTTACCCCATCCGAAACATAATAGGGATTGTGCGTATGGGAATGACCACTCAAGGGAAATCGATCACCCGTGTTATGATAATGAAAGGCATCCTTCCATTTTTTCTTGGTTAAAAAATGTCCATATTCTTTTTTGATCCACTCTACACCTACCTCTGCGGCGGTCTCTTCATTTCTTAAATCGGCCACATTAACGCCCAGGGCAATCGCTTTGTATCCCATCAATTGAAAAGGTCCCCAACTAGTGGCCAGATTTTTCAGGGCATCATCATTCATAGGAGCGAGATCTTCTTGGCGTATGTTTTCAAACTTTTTGATCTTCCCTTCCTGTACTTTTTTAAGTTTATTGAAAATGTGTTTTTCAAAGCGATGACCTGCTGGTTTATCGCCTCCGCATTCCAGCACAATCAAGCTCATCAAATAAGCATAAGGCACTTCGTGTTTTTCAGCCAGCTCCGCAATTTCATCGTGGTAATTCGATTCACACCACTGCAAATCCGTAATACCTGCTGGACGCGGATTTACAGGAAGCTCCCAGCCCGTTTTTTCCCTAAGCCAGTCCACAAGGTCATACCGATAGGGATAACTCATAAGTAACAGAATGCAAAATACGGATAGTGCAGAAAGCCAGCGTTTTTTTCTTTTAGAAAGAGCCATATATTCAAAAATACCAAAAGATGTTGAAACAATCCATACGCACAGCGCCTTATCTTCGTAGCATGCCAGCCAACAAGTACGCTTTACTTCGATACCGCATTATAGATCGCTGTTTAACCAACAAAGGCAAAACTTTTCCTTCACGAGAAGATTTGCGCGATGCGTGTGAAGAGGCACTTTATGGTTCGGGTAGTTCGGCCATATCACTCAGTACGATCGATAAAGATATCTGGGCTATGAAGAACGAAAGTGAGCTTGGATATTATGCCCCCATCGCATTTAGTAGGCAAGAAAAAGGCTATTACTACGAAGACCCGAATTATACCATCAATGAAGTAAGCCTTGCTGACGATGATTTGGAAGCCATTCGATTTGCGGCTGCGATTCTCGATCAATTTCGTCATGTACCCATATTGGCGCAGTATGAGAACGCGATTGAAAAAATCATCAATCGGGTAAACATATCCCCCAATCCGGATGATGCGCAACTCAACCGCTACATTCAGTTTGAAAAAAGTACTGTAAGTCGCGGCAACGAATACCTGGGGCCTCTTTTGGAGGCTATCCGCTCACACCATGAAGTGACCATTGACTACAGAAGTTTTCGCGATGAGCAAGTAAAAAAATACCTGGTGCATCCATTGCTATTAAAAGAATACAGCAACCGTTGGTACCTAATTGCCCATGTGCCCGTTCGCCAAGCCAATCTTACATTTGGATTGGAACGGATGGAGAGTTGTTTCATCGAGAAAAGTAAATTCAAAGAATACAAGGACTTTGATGCGGATCATTTTTTCCGTTATAGTATTGGTATCACCGAATCCAAGGAAAAACCACAACAGATCATTTTATCCTTCGCTCCGATAGCGGGCAAATTGGTGCTCACACAACCCATTCATCCAAGCCAGCAACTTTTAGAAGAAGCGGGCGGTCGTATTCGCATCAGCTTAGAGGTTATTCCCTCACAAGAGCTTAAATCGCTGCTTTTGTCATACGGCGGCGAAGTGGTGGTGGAGAAGCCTAAAAGTCTTCGTACACAATTGAGCAAAGCCCACGAAGAAGCTTTAAAAGCCAATCAATAGGGCAAATACTAATTTTTTTACTAAAAAAATCAGGTTGTAAATACATTACAATCGCGATCAAGTTCTTTGGCGTGTACAATAACAAAACGCCCAAGTCATGATCAATTTAGTAGAAGTTAAACGCCACATTGATTCGTTTCCTCGTCCAAACGGCTATAACCCTTATGCTTGGAACGTAACCAAGAAATTGGCACTCGAGGTGTGGGAAAGCTATTTGCAAAAACGACCCTTTCGTCGTCCAGTCAATTACATGTGTAAAGAGTTCTATGAGATGATTCAAGGTCCTGACGGCGAGTATATTTTGCCTAAAGGCTCTTTCCGTACGCTTTCTTAAACTACGTTATTCAATTGGTTTTCAGGGGCCATGACGTAAAACTCCTGAGTTATAAAAGGCCCTTCCAATCTAGCTGCGTGGCGATTGGTTGGGCTTTTTGTCTTGTTTATCGAACGATATACACAATCGATGTTGATATTTATCAAATCACTCAAGCACCAAATGTGACCACTCATACTATATTTGATTCGTTCAAAGGACGAGAAAAACCAATTTTAACAAAGGAAAAAAGATATTCGTCGAAGAAAAGTCAGTTTTCATCGAAATTTTACTATCTTTGTGCCTTGAGAGTACCTGAGCCAATGAAATCAGTAGCAAGTAGCCAAACGGATGATTTGCGTGCCGAATACCACGGCATGATTCAGCGTACCTTAGATAAGGGTAGTTCAGAAGTCCTTTTATTCAGCCATTTCGGCGATTTCAGCCAGAGTAAGTCAGATCATATTTTAAAGCTTATAGAAGCCGCGATTATTGAATCGGGTGATAAGCGTAAAACGATGAAGCGCATTTGTGGCGTTCTCATTGAAATGATTCAAAACATCTCACTTCACGGCGCGCGTATGTCTGATGGTCATAATCACGCCTACGTAGTTGTTTCAAGACAAGATGAATTTTACCGACTTTCCACTGGAAACTTGGTTTTGAATACCGATGTAGAGAAACTTCAAAAGCGCATGGAAGAGCTTGGCCAAATGGACAAAAGTGATTTGCGCCGAACGTATATCGAAACGCTTTGCAACGATGATTTTAGCATCAAAGGTGGTGCAGGCCTAGGTCTTCTCACTATTGCAAAACGAAGCGACGAAGAACTCTCCTACTCCATTCATCGCCACGATTCGTTGATGTCTTACTTCCAACTTTCCACTGTATTGATGAACGAGTAATCGTTCTTTTTTTTTGCCGTTTCTTTTACTATCATTGAGTTCTCTAATATAACTCTATGAACTTTCGTTTTTTTCTTCTATTGAGTCTTGTATTCATCGGCTGCTCATCTGAATCAGAAAAAGTCGTTTCGAATAAATTCCAGGATCCTGAACTTGTAAAAATCTACACCCTCATTGATCAACGCTATTCTGCTGCCGTGGCGGGGTATTTCAAAAATCCCAATACTACTTATAGGTTTGAGGCAGTTCAAGGTTTTGCCTCTATTCGCGATACGGCCTACGTTCCTCAATTAATCGAAATGCTCAAGGATTCATCGAGCTCCGTTAAGGCCGCAGCTGCCTATGCATTAGGACAAATTGGTGTCGGAAAGCCACTAGGCGATTTGATTATCTGTCACTACAATTCTTCTGATACATTGGTGAGGGGAAATTGTATTCTCGCCATTTCAAAATGTTTGAAGCAAAAGCCCGGAAGCTCCGATTTGCCTCCTCCGCCTCCTGGTGAGCAGGCACGCGAGTTGCGTGTTGGCGCTCTGAAAGACATGCTTCGTCAACCCTACTACTATCTCTCTTACCTCGATTTTTATTCGAATTACGAGCGTATCTGTTGGGGAAATGCTTTCCGTGAATTAGGACAACGGGGATATCATTCGCCCACTATGGCGCACCGTGTGAAATATGCATTGCACGAAGCGGATAAAGATGCCAAGCTTGCCATGGCTATGGGCATGACCCGCCTTCCTGAAAGTTGGTTTTTATCCAATGAAAAGTATGTAATCGATTGGGTAAAAATGGAGAGAGATAGTGATGTGCGCGCAGTACTCATGACTATGCTCGAAAAAATTAAACAAGAAGAGGGCACCCAATTACTGTATGGATATGCCACTGGTAGTAGTCAATTGAGATCCGTGCGCATTCAGGCTCTTCGAGCTATTGGTCGCATGAGTGATGTAGATGGCGAAAAATTAGTGAGCAACTTTTCGGATACCGATGAGGGCATTGTGCTCGAGACCTTACAAGCACTCTCCACGCACGTCAATTCGGAATTTATAACGAAACATCTTACCGATTTTGATCAGTCTTTTCCTTCTGCCAAGGCAATGTGGCTTGGGTTAGCTTGCAAGGGCGGTAATTCAGATTCCTCTGCTCAACTGTGGTCGGCATTTGAAGGAGCCAATGGACGTTATGAAAAAATGGCCTACCTACGTGCCATGGCCTTCGCCCCCTCATTAAGTAATAACCTTCTTGAGAATGTTCTTCTTCCCTCCTCTACTGAAGCTCCATTGAAATATGCTGCCATGGAAACACTTGTCGCTCTTTATGAAAACTATTTTGGCAACTTTGAAACGGAAGTCATTCTGCCAGGACTTGCCGGTGGTGATATCGGTGTAGCCGCTTTAATCGGAGACTTGGTTGCGAGTGAGTCATACACGGTAAAGGACAGAACAGCGTTATCGGTTGCCTTGTCCACAACAGAAAAAAAACTTGTTTTGCCTCGTGAAGTGGAAACACAAATTGCGATTTCCAAAGCACTGAACAAATTAGGCGCAAGCAGTACACGCAGCAACGAAAAACAAAAGGATCAAGGGATCGACTGGAATCGAGTAGCGAAAATTGACGCCAATCAAGAAGCTATAATCAAAACCAACAAAGGCGATATCGTGGTTCGATTCGATGTCAATAATGCGCCGGGGACTGTGGCTTACTTGGTAGAATTAATTGAAAGTGGTTTTTACAACAACAAGTTCTTTCATCGCGTAGTGCCCAATTTTGTAATACAGGCAGGTTGTCCGCGTGGCGATGGTATGGGAAGTACAGATAGGACCATCCGAAGTGAATTTAATTTACACCGTTATGCAACGGGCACATTAGGAATGGCAAGTGCAGGGCCAGATACAGAAAGTTGCCAATGGTTTATCACCCAATGGGACACACCGCATCTCGAAGGCCGCTATACCATCTTTGGAAAAGTTGTTTCTGGAATGGAGGTCGTTGATCAAATCCAACAAGGCGATCAGATCATGAGCATTACCTTGAAATAAAACTAGGTTTTTTGCTTTTCGCGACGTGCAGCAGGGAAAAGAATATTATTTAAAATGAGACGATATCCTGGCGAATTAGGATGAAGATTTAAATCTGTAGGAGGATCACCTACCAAGTGACGATAATCTTCAGGATCATGTCCACCGTAATAAGTCCAATGCCCCTGGCCCATTTCGCCGTGGACATATTTGGCGGTTTTAACGCTTTTCGTTTCCCCCATGATGGTGACATTACTTTTAATGAAATCTTCATTAAAGGAAGTTGTTTGCCCCATAAATCCTTTGATTACTTGCGTATGATTTTGGGTTAAAATAGTGGGGATGATGTCCCATTTCGCCGAGAAATCGAAAAGGGTAAAAAAGTCGTTTAGTTCATTCAATTTAGCATGCGACTCGGTACCATCAATATCCGAGAACTCATATACCATCGGATCTTTATCGAGTCTATAATTTTTGAAAGCGAATCCTTGTTCAAACTCCAATTTAGACTGTGCTTGTGGATCGCTAGGATCGCCATCAAATACACTCTCTACGATGTCCACATTTTGCGCAGCTAAAGCGATATCGTAGGAATCAGTGCCACTGCACATGGTGAACAAGAAACCTCCTCCGAGGACAAAATCGCGAATGTTTAAAGCCACTTGACGCTTCATCAAAGAGACCTTTGTAAACCCCAATTCAGAAGCTAGTGCCTCTTGTGATTTCACTTCTTCTTGATACCAAGCTGCATTCCGGAAGTTGCGATAAAACTTACCATACTGTCCAGTAAAGTCTTCGTGATGCAAGTGAAGCCAATCATACTTCGGCAATTCGCCATTGATTATTTCACGATCGTAGATAGTGGTGTAAGGGATTTCTGCATAGGTGAGCACCAAGGTAACGGCATCGTCCCAGGGTTGTTTTCCCGAAGGGGAGTACACGGCAATTTTGGGGGCTACTTCCAATTTTACACGCTCCATATTTACCTCTGGATCTGCGATCTCCGCATAAATCTGTGACGCTTGAACATCCGCGATTACTTGATACGAAACACCACGAATAGCGCATTCTTTAGTGATGTCGGGATAATTATCTATCATAAAACTACCACCGCGGTAGTTCAGCAGCCATTCCAATTCGATGCTATTCTGTAACACCCAATAAGCAATACCGTAGGCTTTCATATGATTCGTTTGGCTCTCATCCATGGGAATAAGAATCTTACCCGCCATGCTTTGCAGAGCCAGAGAAAGCGTCAATAGTAAAAGGGCTAATTTTTTCATCACTTACAAAATAACAACAGGCAACTCACTAAGCCTCATTAAAAAATGAAAAAAACAAACAGTGTGCATTTACTGTTTCATGAATCGAGCCATACCGAGGTATTGTTTTCCACTCCACCACTCCAAGTAATAGATACCGCTGTTTAAATCAGCGATTTCGATTCGATTAGCAGTTGTGTTCATCACTTTTACAATCTTACCTTGTTGATCGCGCACTTGTATTTTGTTGTAAAGTCCGGAAACAGGCGAATTCCATTGCACAGCGCTATCAGAGGGAACGGGCGACACTTGGAATAATTGCGGCAAAGCATAATCCTCAACATTCGTCACTACATCAATGAGTAGTTCATACTGGCTCACTTTCCCACAAAGAGATGCGGTAAGCGTTACCGTATAAGCCCCGGCATTTGCATACTGATGCGTTGGTGTTTCTTCGGTGCTGATGGCACTGCCATCGCCAAAGTTCCATTCATAAGCATCGGCATTTTGAGAGAGATTGGTGAACAAGACTTCATTATTGCCATTGGGTACTGCTGTAAAATCGGCTACAGGTTCATATGATCCAATGTACCAATTGGACAAATCATCGAATACTACCGACTTTGTTGTTTGGCGAATAATATCAGCCGTGGTAGCATCAAGATTACCGTTGAAAGTAATGGTGGTAGGATCAGCACGAAAGAATACGGTGAAAAAAGTACACGCCGCTGCATAACTTCCGGCATAAGAAGGATGGCTCTCGTCAGGTTGGTAGAGTTCTATCTGCGGATAATTAGCGCGCAAGCTTCTCCAAACAGGACCAACCGCAGTCAATTCGCCGTTCAGATCTTGGGCCATTATGCGGTAACGCTCTTGTAGCAGATCATCCATGCCTTCATAGGTGCATACAGGTGGCCAATTCGCACAGTTAGAAGCGTCGCCATTCTTTCTGCCCCAGGTATTGTAAAACACCACTTGAGCGCATGGATTATAGAGCAAGATGGTATCCCTCAATTGCGCAGCGTATGGAAAAGTATTGGCCTCTACTTGCGCAATTGGAAAGGAACACGCTTGACTTTGTTCTTGAAGCACCACGTAATCCCAGTTTCCTGCAGATATTTTGGTTAATGTGGTGGTATTGCTAACATGGCCTTGGAAAAAATATCCTCCGGGTGAGCTTTGGTCTGTGGTTAACGTATATCCCAATGGAGTCGCCATTTGGCTCACCATGCTCGGAAGATCATTATAGTGTGTATAAGAATTACCAATGAACAAAACACGACTCGATTGAGCCGATGCTGCGAGAGAGAGAAAACTTAATAAATAACTGAGGTACTTCATAGTTGCGAAAATAGCGAGATTAATCGGTTTTTCCGTAACCAATAACCGCCCCAAAAATGATGGCTTTTTATTTTTTTAAGACGGGAAAGAATGTATACAACTCGGAGTCCTTCGAATAATAATCCCTTTTCAACGAAGTGGTAATTTCAATTTTGTCAGCAAAGTAGGTGACTTTGGTGGTATAAACACCATTGAAATCTGTGCTAACTCGTTCAACCAATCGATGCTGATCATCGAAAGTACAGACCATCGTTCTTTGGGGTTTCGATCGTTTTACACCTTTGGTGTACTCATCTGTCTGTAATTGTTTGATACCACCCCACGGATGAAGTTTTTTGGATGTAACGGTGCTCAGTTCTATTTTACTCGTGTACCACGTATCCAAAAAGTTGGAGTCTATTTCACTTGCCAATTCACCATTTTCATAGAAAAAATGGTAAGCTCCTATTTTCACCCAACCATTGTTATTGTAGTTCGAGTTATTGATCCGACGAACTAATCGTCCCTCTTCATCCAAGTGAAAATACGTTTTGTACTTCGATTTTTGTCTTGGCACTTCGGCTTCTTGTACCAACCTTTTTCCCTCAGCTACAACGGGCCAGGCCACTAGTGCGCACGCTTGTTCCGGTAAAGTTTGTATCAACCTTTCAGCGGCCTTTTGCGCATCTTTTTTCGAGTATTTTAATGTGCTTCTATAAACATTGATCAATTTAATTTTGGTCTCTTCTATATCAAATCGATAACGGTATGTGCTAACCGTATCTAGGAGTTCATTGTTATAGTAAGCCACATAAGTTGTATCCTTAGAAAAATGAGTTCGGTTACTACTATTCAGACCTCCAATAACTGATCGAGCGGTAATAATTCGTTCCTTCCTTATTTCTTCATTAGTAGGCTCAGGCTCCACGGGCACGGCTACATCTACATCATCCATGAGCATCATATTATCTTCTTGTGCAATCACGGAACAGTGGAACACCAATAGGAAGCACACCGAAGAAATAAGTACTCGGGAAAAAGACATAAGAAATAATTTTATTTAGAAAGGAGCTTGATCGCCGGCATAATCAAAAGGTTCATCATCGTCGCGCATGGTGTTGAGTTTCGAGGATACCGTTATAGTAGTTGGTCCTCCGGGTGTAACCATGCTACCAAAGCTGCTGGCACCTGCCGTCACCGCTTCACCGTATTGATTGTTATCGAAATCGTAACCATCGAGGTTGGTGAATTTCGCTAAACGACCAATGAATCGGAGCTTCACGTTTTCTAATGAACCATTACGGTGCTTCGCAATGATGATTTCACCGGTTCCGGCGGTAGGATTGCCTTCTGCATCCACTTCGATGCCGTAATATTCTGGGCGATAGATAAAGCCCACGATATCGGCATCTTGCTCGATCGCACCCGATTCACGAAGGTCAGAGAGCAATGGGCGCTTATCACCACCTCTAGTTTCTACTTGACGTGACAACTGAGAGAGGGCGATTACAGGTACATCCAATTCTTTCGCGATTTGTTTGATGCTTCGTGAAATAGTTGAGATCTCTTGTTCGCGGTTACCTGATCTATTTTCACCACCTGCGGTCATGAGTTGCAAGTAGTCGATAATTACCATTTGAATGCCGTGTTGTGCTTTTAGACGGCGGCACTTAGCGCGTAATTCGAATACCGAGAGTGCGGGAGTATCGTCGATAAAAATGGGAGCTTCAGCGATGCGCGAAATACGTTGGTGCAATTGATGAAACTCATGATCTTCTAAACTACCCTTGCGCAGTTTTTCCGCATCAATTTCTGTTTCACTTGCAATCAAACGCTGCACTAACTGAACACTACTCATCTCGAGAGAAAACACAGCCACTGGCACTTGAAAATCAACGGCCATGTTGCGCGCCATGCTCAATACGAAAGCCGTTTTACCCATACCAGGACGAGCCGCGATAACGATCATATCACTGCGCTGCCAACCCGATGTTACGCGGTCGAGGGCAGTGAATCCCGTGGGCACACCACTCACACCCGAAGTATTTTGTCGAGCTGTTTCAATTTGGTCGAGAGCCGTTTTAATGAGCACACTCATCTTGTCGTAGTTCTTACGAATGTTGCCTTCGGCTACTTGGAACAGGTTATTCTCTGCTTTATCTAAAAGATCAAATACGTCACTGGTTTCTTCGTAAGCGTCTTTGATAATTTCATTGGAAATACGAATCAATTCCCGTTGAATGTGCTTCTGAGCGATGATACGAGCGTGCGTTTCAATATTGGCTGTAGAAGCAACACGATTGGTCAACTGAGAAATGTAGAGCGGACCACCGACCAATTCTAGTTCAGCTGTTTTTCTCAGCTGATGAGTTACGGTAAGCAAGTCGATGGGTTCGCCTCGTTGAAACAACTGGGAGATGGCGCCATAAATACGAGCATGGGACTCTTTGTAGAACGAGTCAGACTTTAAGATATCGATGACGGTGTTCACAGCAATTTGCTCCAGCATCATAGCACCCAAAACGGCTTCTTCGAGATCCACAGCTTGTGGAGGAAGTTTCCCCATTTCGATACCCATAGCCTGATTCATGGCATCTCTGATACCAGAGATACGTTCGCGGCGGCGTTGTCTGTTGTCTTGTTCGCTCATAAAAAAAATCGGTGTCACCCCTTTATAAAGGGGGATCAAAAATAGCTTCGAAAAGAACCTTTTTCGCTGCACAGTTATCAATACAGTTTACAATACCCGTGTTAGAAAAAGCTATCCTCCTCGTTATCATATAAATTTCGTCTAAATTTGGCCTATTATGACCACTTTAAAGAGTACTTTTCAACCATTGCACCAACCGTTGCGGTTTTTTGCGTATATGGTGAAGGTTGCTCCGTTACTCGGCTTGATTCTTTTGTTCGAAGCCTGTAAAAAAGAGGAACTTAGCCTTCCATCCATTCAAGTATTTGGCCCTAATACCAACAGTCTTCATACTTATGGCGGCAGCATAGAAGTTGCGGTAAAAGCTCAAAGTCAAGAAGGTATCGACAAGTTGATTGTATCCATCAAAGATGCTGCGGGAAGGCAAGCCATGCCTTCGCGCTTGATAGAAGGCAACAACGAAACTTCAATGACCGAATACCTTTCATTTGACCTTACCGATGAACGATTAAAAAGTGGGAATTATTACATCAGCGCTACGGTTTACGATAGCGAAGACCAAAGCAAAAGTGATTTTCGA
>Ga0315908_10001456_pt1 | contig 17714 bp, 7 predicted proteins | sample LakEriMetagenome_12_FD_203520 | JGI IMG/M metagenome (GOLD analysis project Ga0315908, IMG submission 203520) | Freshwater fungal communities from buoy surface, Lake Erie, Ohio, United States - Buoy 4 MA124 | ecosystem: Environmental > Aquatic > Freshwater > Lake > Lake biofilm | place: USA... | reverse complement strand
TAGGTGGGCACATCTTGGTATAAAAGAAATTGACGATAGAACTTGTAGAAGTGAAAATAATGTGTTTCCTGTAAATGATATTATAAGAAACCAAGATATTTGGTATCAACTTCTAATTTTTATTCTTGGAATTTTAACATTTCCAATAATCGTTCTAATAATTTTGGCTCACATAGTTTATCAATTATGGCCAATTGTAAAACTATTATTTGGAGCTTTAATTATTTTTCTAGGATACTACGCGGTAAGTCAAGGGTATGAAATTGTAACCACATTAGCTTGGATTTCCAGTGGAGTACCGGCAGCACTAGGAATTACTTTTACAACTTGGGAAATAACTAAATTGGTTCTTTTAGCTATTTTATATGCAACACTTTTAGCTTTTAGTGCGTATCTTTTATATTTATACTTTAAATATTTTATTAAATTTAAAACATTACCAATATCACTACCATTACTTTCATATCCGGATTGTACAAATTGTGAATGTAGTTGTGCTGAACCAGAAATTGATGACATTACAATTGATGACATAAATCAAGGAATACAAGAGAATTATTCTCAAAATGAAATAACACTTCCAGATGGGACAACCGTACCCGCTGTTGCAACCTCAAACTCACAACTTGCCCCCTTAAATCAGGCCTCTAGTTATTTAACAGACCACCCAAATTTTCCTCAAAGACCCAATTTTCAAGACACCGGATTACCAATATCTTGGGGAGGTTGGTTTTTTGGTGGTAATCAATATAAGTCATTAGAATATTCGGCAAATGATAATGAAATGGAGGTTAGTGTTTGTACATCCGCAGTTATAAATTTTAGAAGATTGTTTTCTGGAAGCGACTTAATCCTTCCTGGGGCAATAAATAGACTACACGCACCGCAACCATTTTTATTTGCTGGCGATAAAAGTACGGGTGACGATGAAAGATGGTTTGGTTTTCCAGTGGATGTTACTTACCCACAAAAATTAAATGAATTTAATACTAGGTCTAAATATTTTACAAACGCATCACCATTAGGTAGTTTAAATAGAATAACAACAACCGTTAACCCATCTTTAAACAGCGATCCTTTTGATGACCAGATAATTGTTGTTTTAGCAAAACCAGGAACAACCGGACAACTTATAAATAACCTCATTACATTTCAAAACCCTTTAGCTTCTCCATCATACATTAATATAACGGGTGCGACTGAAAACCAATACAGTACGAATTCAATTACTGGAACAACAACAACCGGTTCGTCAATTGTAAAAATAGTGAAATGGGCAAACCCGACAGACCCAACAGGCGTTCTAGAAAATACTTCAGTAATTAAAATAAACCAAACTTCAAATAACCAACAATTTATTTATCCAAATGATATTGAGTATTACCAATTAATTACTGGACTAACCGTTAGTTCGTTTTTAACATTATCAAACGGTTCAAACAACCCACAATTATTTCACCAAGAGTATTTAAGACACAAAATAAATTATATAATTGCAGATAGAACGGCTGTTTCTAGTGATGTTGAAGCAAACGACCCATTCCAGACAGGTCCTAGTGCTGAGACATTTGTATATAATGATCCAGTTGATAATGAAACTTATTATAGACAAATTGGAAATTACGATTCATTAACCGCTTTATCAACATACAATTCTTACGAGTTATTATTCATAACAAGAGGTGTTGACCCATATACCGATAAGCAAGAAATTAAATATGATTTATCTAAAATATTTGGGTTTACAACGCCAAACACAGTAACCTTTACTGGTGAGAGATTTTTAAATGTACCAATACAAGCAACAAACTCCGCAAAACCAAGGTCACACAACACATCAAATAATACAGATACAAGATTATATTTTCCGTCATACACTTTTACTATTACAAGTCCATATACCGCGTACACATCATTTAATCCGTATTATTATTTATCAACAGATGACACATCTTTAAATATCACAACTGGTGGTTCACCTGGTAGTGGGGGTTCTGGTTATAGACCAACGACATTTATGCCGACATTGTCCACACTATCAAACACAACAAATTTATTTTCTGGAGATAGAACATTACCTAATTATAGTACCGAATACATTGGAGGTGGTCCATTTATTGGGTCTAAATTTAATAACTTAAACCCAAGCAATTGGAATAACTTTTCTGATGGGTATTTTATAGATAGAGTTACAAGTAAAGGTACTTATGGATACCCAGAAAACCTAGACTCAAATCAAGACATATACGCAGTGTATTCACCAGCATATTATAGATATACTGGAAGTACAAACAACCCACTTTTAGGTGTAAATTTTTCTGACCAAACAAAATTAATAATGCGTTCAGATAGATTACCAACATCTGATAAAACACAAGAAAGCGAACAAGGTACCGGATTTGCATTACAACAAAACGACAACTTCAAAATATATGTAAACTTTGAAGGTATTGAAAGTATACCAATTAGTTTTGGTCCACAAGAATCAACTGGAGAAAGTTTAGATGAAGACAGTATGATTACTGGTATTACCGAATCTTTAGAATGTAGTAATACAGTTCCGCTTGAATGTTACCAAGGAACTGGTACAAACTTATCTATAGACCAAGATTGTGTTGATAAGTATAAAAAAAATATTGTTGACGGATGTTATTGTTTCCCAACAAAAAGATCCGGTGTTTATCTTTTAAACATACCCCGTGATGTTAAATTCTTTTTAGAATGGAAAGTTAGGTTTACAGTTTTATATGCCGCATGTAGAGGAATTTTTTCACAAACATTTCAAAACAATTGGATTAACGGAAACTTATATATGTTCTCAATAAAAAAGGGTAATAAATATTTTTTAAATCCATTACAAGATACCGCTTTTGATTTTTGTGACCACAACGTAATTTATAATGAGATAAGTGATAATTTCTATTATAGGAGCTCGCCTTACAATCAAACTTTTAATACATTTATTGGTGCTGAAAGAGCAAACACATTTTTATTCCCAACTATTTTTGATGGATCAGGAGGATTTAATGACAAACAAATTCAATTCCCAACAACAATAATGGATCTTGGCCCAAGAGATAAATTTATTAGTGAAATTTGTTCTGATGATAATTTACGTGGTTATTTTGTTGACCAAGTAAAATCAACAAGTTATAGAGATACGTCAGATGTTGTTAAACTAGGATTTTTATCAAGACTAGTAAATGCGAGTTTTTTAAGTGCGATGAACCCAATAGATAGCTCAACAACTGGATGGTTTATTGAAGGTACTGGAATATATCAATTCTTTAATAGTACCAGAGGTGGCTATAGAATTGATGGTGATTTTGCACAAGCTTTATCTATTAACAGTGAGTTTAAGGTAATTCCTTTTGCAACAGATACATACCCAAATAACTATATTTATGTCGGTCAAGACAACACATCACCACTTGGTAAGGGACTTTTCGGTGTATTTTATTCCTCAAGCACACAAGACGTTAAATTTAGAAGAATATATAGTCCAGGTGTTGAAACATTTAGTCAATCACCATTAATTGAGTATAACTATGGATACCCAAATACCCAAATTGTTCCACATTATAGATGGACAGTGAAATCAAACTCAAATGTTATATTTGGAACTGAAGATAATAATTGGGACACAACACCAGATTTACCAACTGGGTTTTATACCAATGGGTATCAAGACTTAAATTATTTAACAGACCCTTATTTTAAAATTCTAGGGGGTACTAATTTAGGTTATATTACCAAATTTGATAATAATAACGTACCAGACCCATCAAATACATTTGTGTCTCCTGGGTTACCACCAAGTAGTGGGCCATCAACTGGTGATTTATCATATGTTATTGTTGGAGCGCCATACCAATTTTACTTTGGTTTAAAAGCGGGGGCAACCGCAATAAACAGATATATACAGCAATATCTAAACATAGAGTAAAATGAATATTGACCAAACAAAGATAATATTAGGTTCACAAAAAAACCAAGTAAGTGTTGATGTTGACACTACTGTGGACATTTCATTACAACAACAACATAAAGAATTGTTTGAGTTTGATAGAAGTGTCGATGTTGATTTAGCTTTAGTTTATGACAACGAAAGACAAAAATCAACAACATTTAGACCGTCTGCTAAATTCACACTTCTTTTTGAAAATTCATATACTGGATCAACAAAATATACACCATTTAAAAATAATCTTTATTACACAAATGCAATCCAAAACCAAATAACACAGATTACTGCTGCAACACCAAGTAATATTTTTTGGGATGGTTTACCACAAGCTTGGGAGTTTGATTTTATTAGAGATGATAATAATGCTTCTGGTTATACAATAAATTCTGGTGTAACATCACCACATTTATATTTTGTAAACAAAAGTGCCACAACATACAATTGGATGTATTATTTGACATACCCCTATGAAAACGAACCAAATAAACTTATGTATGTTATAGATGATATAACAAACGCCTCTTGGTCTTGGACTGCGTCAGATGGAATACCATATATTATTACTAGAGGTAGTGATTTACTATTAAGGGAGGTTGAGTTTAGATGTCCGATGAAACACGGACTAAGTCAGTATGATTTTGTTAAATTATCAACAAACTATGATGGTGAAGAATATTTCCAAGTCTCGTCATTAGGGGATGGTGGTTTTGATAGTGAAGAATATGTTTTTAATATATCAAATGTTGGATATACTGGTACTACTTTTTTAACAAATAATCAAGGTACGTTTAAAAGAATTATAAACCCAGAAAACCCAGAAACAATTTCACAATATTATATAAGAAAACATAAAATATTAACAAATCTTGAGGATGCGATTGTAAATAAAACTGGTTTTGAGGAAAATATTTACAATGGAAAATATAAAAAAGAACTTGCTGTATTAACACCAAATGGTGTTGATAGAATTTCTGTAAAAGACATATCAAGAACATATAATTTAAGTTTTAATACTGATGTAGATATTTCAGAATTACTTGACAACCAAAAAAGACCACTCTCCAAGTTGTATTTTACTGTTTTATGGAAAGGATATTTTGGTTGGACAAACAAACTTAAAGAAGGTTGGGAATTTAATCAACCACTTTATTTGGGTCAACCAAACCCTTGGTGGGCAATTAGCGCATCACAAACTCCATATACCACAACATCTTATTTTAGCAATACATCACCATCTCAAGGACCTTTTATTTATACAAATAACTTTGTTTCTGGAAACACAATATATGGGGATTATTGTGAGTGGAATGATTATGAACAATTAGAAAGAGAAATATCTAGATATAACCATAAAATTACATTTAATCCTAGTTGGTTTGATTTAAAGTTTGGAACAAACCCTAATAATAAATTCGGGTACTTTTATTTTCCACATTATCCCCTAACAATAAAAGTATTTTCAACCTATATTGAGACATACGTTACGGACGGAATTTATAAAATACCTAGTTATTCCTTTTTCTCTGATTTGTCTAATGGGTTTTTATGGAGAGATATTTATGATTATGGATTTTTTGATGATTTAGGTCGGGGAGTTGATTATCCATTTGTGAATGACGCACATTATCCTTATGATAACTACGTGTTTAGAATAATACCGGAAGGATCAAACATTAATTTCCCTAACATAACAACAATTGTAGAACCAACAGTAGATGAGTGTGAATAAATTCAAAATAGTACCAAATGGTAATCAAAAATACCTTAATATCCCAATAGAAATTAAATGGGATTTTACGGGTAAAGACGATAGTGTTGACGAATATGAAAAAACCGTTTTAGAAGAAATTATTGGTACTGCTAATGACTTTGAAATTTGTAGGTTTACCCATCAAGAATATTTAGATGTCAATCAAAGAACTAAAACAAACATAAATTATCAATTTAATTTTTATGACAATGTTTTACCTATTACAGCTTCCACCGTTACAACGGCAAATTGGGGTAACACCTATTTAAATCTTGGGTTTACAACCGATGACATTTATTTCTTTAGAAAACCATTCACAAAATCGTTTTTTAAACTTGACTTTTACAACACACAAAGTGAGGTAACACAGAACATATATTTTACAATAATATTACCTGTCCAACAAGGAAACACACAAACAGTAAACTTATCTAGTTATATTACTAACGTTGATATACGAAAACCAGAGTTTAAATTAGATTTTCTAGGTGATAAGGAAGGGTTTTTTATTTATTGGCTTAGAGATAGAAATTATATTGATATTAGTGAATTTTATATGAGTGCTAAGTTTTTTAATGCTAGAACTGGTTCTTTTATAAGAATGATGAATAGACCACAAATACCACCATTCACACCAACATTATTTACGTTTAACACAGATGATTACTTTTACTATAAAGTAAAATTAGATTATGATACTAAAACATACCAAGTATATAGTACAATAAACCCTACTCAAATTGTTGGTGTTGAAGGAACACCAATTGTTTGGTATCAATATGTAAACCCATAAAATGGAAGAACAAAGATATTATTTTAAAATATCACCAGAAAATCTTTTATCCGATTTGGTACGAGTACCTTATACGGCTGGGACAAATACGTATTACGAGGTTGACCCTTGTTGCCCTATTACTGCAACAACAACAGAAACTCTTACTGGTACAACTGGGGTTTATACGGGACTTACTTATTTATTAACAGGTGGTACAGATGGTACATCATTATTGACAGGTCTCACAATACCAATTTTATTTACAGAGACAGCAATAGATATTGGTTATTATTCTGTTTTTGACGGTGCTGTTTTACAATCTTCATTAATGAAAAACTTTTTGTTTAGTGCCGATACTACTTCACCATATACTTATTTTTTTTATAATACCTCTCAAACAGAATTTTTAAAATTTTTAGGTCTTACGATTTATAAAATAGATTGGGGTGATGGTTCACCACAACAAATTGTAACATCACCAGCACCTATCGCACATACCTACCCATTATCATCAGCACAATATGAAGTAACGTTTATTGCTAATTCACCTTGGGGAAACTCAACAATAACAAAAACAATAACTGTACCTTTTACTAATGTGTCAATCTTTAACCCACAAGGTACGGCTTATTTTACACCAAACACAGGAAGTTGGACCGGAACACCAGTTAGTTATGATTATATTTTTACTGGGGACTCAAACACAAACTTACAAGATTTTTTCTCATCTGGATACACAACAACACCATTTGTTGTTTCTGGATACACACAATCGGCAATAAATGATTTAATACAATATGGGCCAAAGTATACGCTTTTAGGTGGTAAATTTAAAGTTGGTGTTCCAGTTACTGGTACTTCTGGATGTGTTGGAATTGTTTACACACCAAACCCATCTTTTCCATATACCGCATATACAATAGATAATATTGATTATTATGATTACGATGATGGAACAACAATATATATTGTAAATTCTTCTGGATTTACAAGTGAAAATTTAATTATGACGGCCATAACAAAAAATGAGGCCCTTATGAATATGATTGATCAACCTCAAATCATTAGCAACGTGTTTATTGAAAGAGGTAAAGTGTCTGTCTTTGAGTCGTTTGAGAGGATAGGCGAAGTAGATAATTTAGGTGATTTACAAAAATATGGATATAAGTTTTTTAAAGTCCAAAAAAATAACCTTTAACTATTTATAATAAAATAAAAATACTAAATATTAATTTGTGGCAACAGGAAATTACGGTACAATAAGACCTTCAGATGTGAGTCCAGATGATGTGGAAATTATATTAAATTATACACCATCTAGAGATGAAACAACTGACTTTATACTCACAAAATTGGATGCAACAACTTTGTTACGTCCTTATTTTCACAATGATGAAACTGGGGGAAATAGTGGTGTAGAGATACTTGGTGGTCTATATAATTTGAGATTACCTGTTGACCAGTTTAATAAGTTAGGTATATACACACTTTATATAAGACCAGCGGAAATTAGAACAACAATAACCGATTGTGGTGTTCTATTAGCACTACCAAATGTAAAAGGAATCATTATTGATTTGAATAATGTCCCAACACAGTTCCAAAACAAGTTTACAAACCAAGGTCTTGTTGGTTTTAGAGTTGAATATTTGAATGGGGATGGGTCTAAAATACCAAATTTCTTTAGAATTATAACATCATCTTTTTATTGTGAACCAGTAACGACAAACGTAACAAACAGTATACAACAAACGATTAGATATAGATATGTTGAAAGTCAAACAAATTTATTGTTTTGTACTCTTTCACCATCGTCATCACCAACTAACAAACCTAACGCAACACCTTACATTGGTCAACCAAATCAAAATATTATTATCACAAACACATATTTCAACCCAATAACAACTGAAATTGAAATCGTTGAACACGACATATCAACTCTTGCAATTGCACTTTACGGTAACCAAACCAAATCAATTGAAGATGGTATTTACACAGTTTACGATAGTGATAATAACATTTACAAACAATACAACCTATACGAAATTAGAGACCAATTTAATGATTTATTATATGAGGTTAGACAAGACAGAGGGGATAATATAGACTTTAGTAAAAACTTTACAAACATAACAGGATAATGGCAATTGTAAAATACACATGCCCACCACAAGCTAGCGGTCAGGGGTCTTTTTCGGACAACCTAGTTGGGTTTCAAATTGTTGATGGTGGAGGTTTTACTCAAGGAAACTTCCAGTTTACAACAGCAATTACAGAAAAAACAAATAGGACTTTCAACATCGGAACGTTTTCAGACCCAATAAGTTTGGACACAATGAGTGTTGACAGCCTACACCAAAGTCGTATTGATAGCGCAAAAAACCTTAAAGTTTATCCTAATTTTGATTTAAGTGAGGTTACAAATTTTACTTTATTTGGTTCGCTTAGTAAAAGATTATCTGTTTCTGTAACAAGAATTATTAATTTTTTTCCGGCAGCAATAGATGTTAGAAGTTTGTATCCTAATTTTGTTACCGGCACAACAGCAAATAATATATCTTATGACCAAGTTAATAACGAAACCTATTTAGAAATAGACTTAGGAATACTTTATAACCCATTTGATATTGATTATACAGTAAATGCAACACGAAATTTAGAACTAAAAGAGATTGAAGTTTCCTATCTTAGAAATTTTACAAAAGAATATAAAAAATATTCTTTATTTGTAAATTCGGTTGAATACCCAATAACGTTTTTTTCGGGAGTTGAACCTAACGAAACTATTTTAAGTTTTTACGTTCAAGGAAGACCGTTTAGTATAAATCAATCAACATATGAAACATTAATAATTAGGCCAAATGATTTATATGTAAATGAAACTTTTTCTAACTCGTTAGATGAGGTTGAAAGGTTTTTATTAAATAGAGATGTAATACCAAAATACACCGCTTCATTTCAAAAAACAGTAGAAGACGAATCTGGAAAATTTATATTCATAAATCAAAATGTAACATTTCCATTAAACGGAGAATGGAATCTAGATATATCAACAACATTTTTTGACCAGTATTTGAATACATTGAACGAAATTGGTGTTAGTGTTGATAATTATAGAACTAACTTAATTTCTAGATTTTTAACAACTGGTGCATTAAAAGAATTTGACACCCCAGATCAAAAAATAGAAAAAGTTTTACAAATATATGGTAGAAGTTTTGATGAAACAAGGAAGTTTATAGTTTCCTTAGCCAATATGAATTCCGTACACTACAATGTTGGTGACGATATACCATCACAATTATTAAAAAACTTAGCACAAACTTTGGGTTGGAATACAAACATTTCACCGATTAGTAATGAAGAATTACTTACATCATTATTTAGTAGAAGTGAAAGTTTATTTGAAGGGGTTTCTGTCGGACCAACACCAGACGAATTAAATTATCAATTTTATAGAAATTTAATATTAAATTCAGCATTCCTTTTTAAATCAAAAGGAACAAGAAAGTCAATTGAAATATTATTAAGATTAGTTGGCGCACCAGAAGCTCTTGTTGATTTTAATGAATATGTGTATATTGCTGACCAAAAAATTAACTTAAATGAATTTGAAACGAGGTTTGCAAAAATTTCTGCGGGTACTTATGTTGACCAAGTATCAATCATAGACCCAACAGATGTCTATACAATATTTGGTGTCCCATACACCGCATTTACAACATCACCAATAATAGAAGATGTTACAACCTTGAGAAGTGATTATCCGATTGATTATTTTGGTTACCCTAGTATGCCAAGAGAAACTGAAGATTATTATTATCAGATAGGTGGTGGTTGGTTTGAATCAACACCACAACATAGGATGCCTGAAGTAATTGACGTTACTGGAAGTGTTTTTACGGGCGAAAACCCTAATTATCAAACAGTGTTACAACCTGCAAATTATGGGGAAGAATACTTAAATAGATATAGAAATTTTCCATATATTGATATGGGCTTCAAGATAAGAAAAATTGCTGACAATAAGAAAAGTTGGTCTGATAATGAAATTGGTTTAAGACGAAATAGTGATGGAAACTTTAATGCTTACTATAGGGTGGGTGATGAAAATTTGACAATTAACGTTAAAAATGTTGATATATTTTTAAATCCAGGACAAGGTTTAGCCTATGATGTTTGGAGTATGTCTGTTAATTACAACTTCCCAATACCAGAACAAGGACTTAATTATGTTCCACCAACAAAATGTAACCCAAATCCATATACACCATACCCACAAAGGGGTGGTATTGATTGGACGGAATCTATACCAAAACCAAGAGAAAAATCCTTTTTTGAGTTTGCTCAAACTTTTTGGCATAATACAATAAATGTAAGAAATAGACAATTTATTACAGATGGGAAAACAGGCGGATACCCAACACTACAATCTATTTTTTGGAAATATTTAGAGTCCGATTTATATGTGAATATACCAAATGATCAGTTTACTTATCAAAAAATGATTGACTATGTAAATGGTTTAGGTGATTACTGGATTAGACTTGTGGAACAAATGGTTCCAGCAACAACTTTATGGAATACTGGAGTTAGATTTGAAAATTCAATCTTTCATAGACAAAAATTTGTGTGGAGAAGACAGTGTGGTTGTCAAATAATACCAATACCTTGTAAACCTTGTTCTTTTACGGCACAAATACTACCATATGACTGTCCTATACAAGTTGTTGAGTGTGACTTGTTCCCTTGGGCACAAGACCCAAAAATAACCACTTTTGGTGACATAATGGCAAAATTACTAAATGACTATATCGCAAGTCTAGGTAATGTTGCAGATTGTCAATATAATACAATGGTTTCTACTTGGTATGTTGATATTAGAATTGATGGGGTTGTAGCAACATCTTTTGAATTCTTTACGGGATATGGATACTCAAACCCAGTGTTTAGTATACCTAGTGAAGACCAGTGGCGAAACGCGGTAAATGGTGCGTTAGCCGAGTTATTTACATATGGACTATCATATAATATCTTTGGTGATAAGGTTTATGTTTACAATAATAATTGTGAACCGATAGAAGTTTCACAACTTTTTGAATTAAACGTGGGTATAGATTTTGACATTCTTTGTGCCCTTTTAGATACAGAACTTGGATAATGGGATGTGGATTTATAAATTATGAACTTTTTATAACTGGAGATTGTACAAGCTCTGGGGTTGGTGAGGTATATATTGAAATTACCGGTGGAACACCACCATATACAGTTACAGAGAGTACTACGTCTGGTTTATTACCGACTTCTGCTGGTACACTTACTTACTATTTTAGTGGTCTTACTGCGGGGACTTATGTGTTAGAAATACAAGATAGTTGTCTTTCACCAGCACCAACAGTTACTTACCTCAACATTCCGATATCTTCTGGAACTACAATCCAAATAAACGATATAATACACACAACCTGTGGGGATAATAATGGCATTATTGAGTTTGAATTTAATCCTTTTTATGGTAGTGGTTATTATGAACTTTATGAGACTACATTAGGTTATATATCTAGTGGTCAAACAGCAATTGCAACAAATTCAGTTGGCCCACTTACTGCTGGTAGATATTATTTTATCGGTGATGATGGTGGTGGCTGTACGGGGTCTAGTGCCACGGCAATTGTATTAAGTTCAAACACTTTAGATTATGGTTTTTATGTTGTAAACGACGCTAGTTGTGTTGTTGGTACTGGAGCTGGAAAAATATTTATTACTGGACAAACAGGTACTCCACCGTACACATATCTTTGGACGACTAGTGCAACAACAGATAATATAACTGGCTTAACGGCTGGTAGTTATGGTGTAACAGTTACAGATTCTGATGGTTGTTCTTTATCTAAAACAGTTGATGTTAATTATGTACAACCTGTGGGCATCGGAAGTGTTACGGGTGTACAACCATCTTGTTTTTCTAGTGATGGTGAAATAACTTTAATTGTAACTGGAGGTACGGCACCTTATTATTATTCGGGATCAAACGGGTCTGTTGAAATTTCATTTTCCGACACACACACCTTTAGTGGGTTACCGTCTGGAAATTTTTATTACCTTGTAACAGACGCGGGACTTTGTACAACAAGCGGCAATACACTACTTATAACACCAAACTCATTTTCTTTTGGGTCTGTTACAACAACAAATTCAAATTGTAGTGGTTCTGATGGGACAATAGATATATCAGTAAACGGCGGCTCGCCAGTTGGTACGTTTACCTATGTTTTAATTGATAATTCCGGTAACACAGTTCAGAGTATAGTTACAGCAACAAACACAACATTTAATAATGTCTCATCTGGTACTTATACTTTTACAATAGATAATGGAAGTGGCTGTGGATACACAGGAACAACAACCGTCACTAATACAGATAAGTTTACAATAACTGGATTAACAACAACTGGGACAACCTGTGGATTGTGTAATGGAAGTGTACAAGTAACAGTTTCTTCTGGAGGTACACTACCGTATTCCTACCAAATTAATGGTTTCCCATCTTCCCAAGTCACAACTTATAATAATTTGTGTCCTGGTTTCTATACAGTAGTTGTTACAGACGCAGACGGTTGTCAACAAACAGATACTTTTGTTATAACACAATCTAACAAGGTTGATTTTATACCATACATAACACAACCAATATTTGGAAATGATGGGGATATTAAACTTTTCATAACCCAAGGTACACCACCATTCACATATAACTGGAGTCCAAATGTAAACGGACAAATCGGCGCGGGAGTTACTGGACTTACAGCCGGAACTTATGTTATTGAAGTTGTTGATAGTACTTCTTGTTCAACAACAAAGACTGTTAAATTAAAAGGAACAAAACAAGTTGCCAGCTATCAAATATATAATGTATGTGAAGGTAATTTTGAAACAAACGGACTAATTGGGGAAAGGTCAATTTTTCAATTATACAATGAAGGATATTATTCTTTAACAACAAATGATTTTAATTGTATATTAGACAATGCAACATTTATTGCGGAAACAATAGTTGATGGTGTCACAAAACAAGAACCTTTCTACACCTCAATTAATATAGGTGATTACCCAACAACACAAGATTGGGTAAATGTAGTTACAAATTTATTAAATCAATACGAACAAATTGGTGATGTAATTTTTGATATAACAAATAACACTGTAACCATATATAATTTTTGTAAACAAACACAAGATTGTGAACCAAAAACTTATAACGAACTTACAAATTCATTGGTTATTGTAAATTTAATAATAAATTATGATATTGCATGTGTTGAATGTGACATACCACCAACGCCAACACCAACAACAACAAAAGCCCCAACACCAACACCAACACCCACATTAACACCAACACCATCACCAGGTGTGTTAAAAGTATATACTATGACTTGGAATACAAATTTAACTGGTTTTGGTACTACAAACATCTACAATGTTAGATTACCATTTAAATCAACTGGTACATATTCTAATGGTACAATTAATTGGGGTGACGGAAATACTAGTCCATTATCTTATGCTAATAGACAACATACTTATGTAACACCTGGTATTTACACAATTACAATTAGTTTAAATTCTGGTGGGATTTTGAATGGTTGGGATTTTGGACCGGGTAACCCAAATTCCATAGATAGGAAAAAAATAACATCAATTACAAGTTGGGGACAAATTGAATTTGTAAATAATGATAATTTCTATCAGTGTATCAATCTTACTTTGAATACAGTGACTGATACTCCAGACATTTCATCAATGACAAGTTTAAATTTCTTCTTGTTTGGTTGTACAGGACTCACTTCAGTAAATAATATTGGAAACTGGGACGTTTCAAATATAACGTCAATGTCAGAATTTTTGGGTGGAGGAGTAATACTTAACACATCAAATTACAATAGTCTATTACAAGGTTGGGCATCTCTAGGGTCTTCTTTACAAAATACAGTAATATTTGATGCTCAAACAACATATTATAGTGCTGCACCAAGTGCTGGCGCTACAGCAAGAAACTATCTTGTAAGTACAAAAGGTTGGGTAATTGATGATGCTGGACCAATATAAAAAAAATATCACCTAAAAAGATGATATTTCAGTTTATCGGTATTTTATACGATATTAAGTCCAGATTTCTTTTGACCGCATATATCCTAATACACAAGTATAAGCGTCGGTTTGGTCAAAATTTTCTTTTTTGAGTGTGTTATTTTTTGTGTAATGCCAAGTAATTTGCGGCTCTCTTTTGGCGACCATTTCCCAAACCAACATTTTTTTATCAACATCTTTTGGTAACCCACCAAATAATACGTGTTTACCTTTATTATTTTCTTGAACTAAATCGGGCCAAGCAAATTTTCTAGAATTATATGTTGAAATAAAATCTGGTATAATTCCTAATATATCATAAACTTCTTTACAAATTAAAGTATTAAACCTTAAAAGTGTTTGTATTGTATATACATTATTTGAATTTAAAAGGGGTTCTTCAATGACAACTTTTAAGACACCTAAATCTCTATATTGTAAAAGTTTAGTTCTAAACACCTCACTTTTTAAAATAAGTTCTTTCATTTTACAATCACCAACATCAATTGGTTTAGGTCTAGGTGAAACGTGTGTTAATTCTAAAAGCTCTTGACTACCAATATCAAATAAAGCCCAACCAATGGTTTTTGTTGAAACGTCTAGACCGAGAACTTTTGGTGAATTTTTAATTGTTTTTGACATATTTTTTTATTTAATAATATAGTCCGTTAAAATTAAAAATGTAGGTTTAGAAGTCTAATTTTACAACAAACTGTTGAATACCTTGTCTTTGTACCGGAGACTGTAATTTAGAAATTACTAAAACATCTTTGTCAGAATCCAACAAAGCAATTTCGGTGATATAGGATTTAGTACCTGCAGACCAACTTGGATTGGTTGTATTTTTAAACTCATTCACACTCAAATTAATTTTATATTTCATTTCATAAATTGTCGCCTGAATGTCAGTTTCTAATGAACCATAGAAATAATACTCGTCCCCAAAGTTAAGTTGAGAACCAGTAAAACTTATAGGTGTTAAAGGAACATAATCATTTAAGTTATAGTATGGTGCTGAGTTATAGTTGTCTGGAGAAACAATAAAAGTTGAACCGGTTAAAGATTCTTCAGTGACATAACCATTTATAAATTGGTCTTCTATTTGTGTTGTAAAATCAATTATTCTCCATTGTGCAGGATCTGGTCTTTCTCCAGTATTAACAAGTTGAACTAAAACTTGAAATTTGGTTGCAACAAATCCTCTAAAGACATCACAAGATGGACAATATGTTGTTGAAGTCATACTTTTCATTGAGCCATAATAACTTGCTACTTGATAGAAGTCATTAATATTTGGTGATAATAATAAATCTGGGTCATCACACCAAATTAAGTTGTCTAAATTTTCTGTTAAAAGTTCTAACGTATCTTCTGTTAGAATAAAACAAGTTTCTTGAAAAGGAAATGAGGTTGTTGTTGTCGTAACTGGAAAATCATAAGGTTGAACTAAACAACCAAATTCACCACCAAATCGTACCGCAACATTTTTACTATCACCAGTAATACAATCATTATATGATATTTGTTGATAGTAGTTACAATGTAATGAATTTGTAAAACACACATCATTACTTAATCTATATGTCACATATAATGTTTGATTAGAACCAGTTAAAAGTCCAATTGGACTAGTTTGAGTATCACAAACATTTGGTGTTGTAAGAGAAACTTGTGGAGCAGTTAAAGTCCAGTTTCTATTTGATTTATAGGACATTGCCGCCAAAATTTCCTCATCGTCAATAATAACAACTTTACTATCTGGAAATACCTTACCAATTCTACTTGGGTATCCATCGTCATTTGGGTGTGTATCCCATAAATGATAATACCTAATTCCAGGGTTGTTCATATCTTCATTTTTTGTTGATTTAAGATAATGAACGGTAAATAAATTTAAATCATCAAATCCAGCTGGATCAACATAAAAAGTATCACCAAAACAACATTCTGGATTTTTATGCCACATAATCCAAGGAATATGTAATTTGAAGTTTCTAGCTTGACCAGATGTGTTATTTGGGTTTGTTGGGTCGTATGGTTCTAGTGCAAATTTTTCACCATAGAAAAAGTCTACGGTTTGGTTAGTGTAGTGAATTATAGCAACCGCTTTTTGTTCTTCTGGTGTAACCGTTATTTTTTGGTCAAAAGAATTGTAGTAATATACACTACTTGTGTCTGTTTGACCAGAACTTGAGTTATAACCAAAATATTCTTTACTACCAATATAGTTTATAGAACCAAATTGTGTGTAATCTTTATAGAACGTAGATAATAACCCAGCCGGACTCTCTGTCCAAGGAATATTCATATTCCAAATTTTAACATCAAACTCATCAATATCACAAACAGTTTCAAAATTGATTACATCATCACACCAATGTGGTCTTGGGGTAAAACTATCATAAAGTTGTGTCATACTAGAAGGATAAATAATAACTCTAGCAAAACAATCAAATAAATAACAACTAAAATCTGGTGTTGGTCTATCTAAAGTAACAACATTACCACAAACAGCAACAATTCTATAAGTCAATATAGGAAAACAACTATACATAGACATATTACAATCTATTGGTGGTGGTGCTGGACACACAGCACTAGAAGACGGTGTTATACAAGGCGTTGATGTTGGTGTTGGGGTTGGAGATGGAGTAAGACAAGGTGGTACTAAAGCACTTGAACTAGGTGTTGGTGTTAGTGTTGGTGTTGAATTAGGTGAAGACGTTGGGGTTGGGGTTGGTAAATTAACACACCCACAGTTATATTTTGCGTAACCATCGTAATATATTGTAATAATATCACCAACAGAAGGTCTATTTGTGTTTGTATGGTTACAACCAGAATAAATTAACTCAATATCTTTAGAACCATCTAAAGTTAATAAATCAACAACATAGTTTGAACTTACAACATAATTATTAGTTGTAATTGCACTCCAGGTAATTGTTGAAGCTGTAGTATTACCAGTAAAAAAACCCCTTAGTGGTGCACGATTAAAAACAGGGTCGGCTGTTGAATCGTTGAATGGTATACCATAGGTATTTCCAGTTAAACCGTCAACAAAATATGGGTATTTTACACTTTGTTTG
>Ga0315908_10001454_pt1 | contig 17720 bp, 14 predicted proteins | sample LakEriMetagenome_12_FD_203520 | JGI IMG/M metagenome (GOLD analysis project Ga0315908, IMG submission 203520) | Freshwater fungal communities from buoy surface, Lake Erie, Ohio, United States - Buoy 4 MA124 | ecosystem: Environmental > Aquatic > Freshwater > Lake > Lake biofilm | place: USA... | reverse complement strand
GGCAAGGTGAACAGAATGGAGTTCTGGTAAAGGTCCGCCGCGGTCAGGCTCCACGGCTCGCGGTTGCCAATCTGCACCTGCAAATCTGCCGTATCGCCCTCGCCAAACTCCCATGAGGTGGAAAAGAACTGCAGCGACACCTCATAGTCGGCGTAAAGCCAAATGGTAAAGCTGTCCGTCTCAGCGTCCACCTCGGCCAGACAGGCAAAGGTGCCATCGTCGAAGGCAACGATCTCCACTTCCCAGTGTTTGTGTTGGAAGACGATTTCTGCGGTCGACTCGGCCAAGGCGGACTGCGGTGCGAGGCACAACAGAGCAAGGGACGCAGCCCGCACGCGTTTCGACATCTTGGGAATCCTCGTCGTGATCTTGGCCCCAGAATGGCGGCTGAGGAGAGACACTGCAAAGAAAAACGACACGGCCTTGGTGGCCGTGCCGCGAAATTCTCTGCCTTTCGGCTGGCTTACCCCATCCGCTCCCAAGCCGGCGGGTACTGGCCGAGCAAAGCCGCCAGCGCCGCATCGTCAACCGTCCCGGTGGTGGCAATGCGCGCCACCAGCCCGCGTTTCTTGTCCTCGGCCACTTCGGCCACACGGGCGGCCAGCCCCGCCTCGGCCAAGGCCGCGTCATAGACCCGCACGATCGCCCGCCGCCGCAGGTCGGGCTTGAACACCTTGCCCACAGCGGTTTTCGGCAATTCGGCCAAGATCTCGATATGCTTGGGCAAGGCTGCGCGCTCGTGGATGTGCTTGGCGGCATAGGCCATCAACTCCGCCTCTGTCACCGTGGCCCCCTTGACCACCTCGACATAGGCGCAGGGCAATTCGCCCGCATGGGCATCGGGCTGGCCAATGGCACCGACAAAGGCCACCGCCTCATGGCCCATCAACGCCTCTTCGATGATGGCCGGGTCGATGTTATGCCCGCCACGGATGATCAGATCCTTGGCCCGGCCGGTGATGTAAAGATAACCATCGCCGTCCAACCGCCCCAGATCGCCGGTGCGCAGATACTTCTCGCCCGCATAGAGATCGCGGTTCTTGGCGGCTTCGGTATAGGTGTTGCCGGCAAAAACGCCGGGGTTAGAGACGCAAATCTCGCCGATCTCATCGACCGCGCAATCGCGCAGGCCCCCGGCGCCGTCAGACGCCAGAATCTTCACCTCACAATAGGGGAACGGCAGCCCGACCGATCCGATCTTCTTGTTGCCCTCCGGCGGGTTGATCGACACGAGGCAGGTGCATTCGGTCAGCCCATAGCCTTCGACGATCTGCACGCCAGTGGCCTTTTCAAAGCGGTTGAAAAGCTCAATCGGCAGGGGGGCCGATCCCGAAAACGCCCCGCGCAGGGCGGTGATATCGGCATCAACCGGGCGCTGCATCAGCGCCGACAGCGCGGTCGGCACGGTGACCATATAGGTCACCTTCCAATGCGCGACGAGCTTCCAGAAATTGTCGAACACCCCTTCGCCGCGATAGCCCTGCGGGGTGGGGAACACCACATGCGCGCCCGATGCGATCATCGACATCAAGATCGGATAGGCGGCAAAGACGTGAAACAGCGGCAGGGGGCAGATCACGATATCATTGGGCCGGAACAACAGTTGCGCCCCAAGCCAGCCGTTGTAGATCATGCCCGACACTTTGTGCTGGGCCACCTTCGGCATGCCCGTGGTGCCGCCCGTGTGGAAAAGTGCCGCGACCCGGTCGGTCGTGCCATCCTTGAAGGTCAGCCGATCTGCCGGTTGGCGGGCATATTCCACGTTGAAATCTTTGACATTCGCGGTGTGGCTGATGGGATTTTTCGGCCGGATCAGCGGCACGATCAGCCGCTTGACGCCGCCGAGATAGCGCAAGAGATCCACCTCCAGCACCGTCTTGACGGACGGCGCATGTTTCACCGCCTCGGCCACTTTCTGCGCCAGATCGGTTTTCGGGAAGGCCCGCACCGTGACCACCACCTTGGCCTTGGTCTCGCGCAGGATGGCTGAGATCTGCTCGGCCTCCAAGAGCGGGTTGATCGGGTTCACCTTTCCCGCCACCGACCCGCCCAAAAGCGTGACTGCCGTCTCGACCGTGTTGGGCATGACATAGGCGACCACGTCATCCTCACCCACCCCAAGGCTGCGGAAGAGATTAGCGGCCTGCGTGACGCGGCCATGCAGATCGGCCCATGTCAGGGTTTCCGACTTTGACCCCGGCGTTGACAAAAGCTGATAGGACAGCGCCGGTCTTGCACCATGCGCGTCTTTGGTGCGGCTCAGAAAGGCATACATCGACCGTGGCAGATCACGATCCTCCCACGCCGCCTCGGCCTCAATCGCCTTTAGATCGGCCCGCGATGCAAATGATCCCATGATTTTGTCCCCCCGAGCCCGCAACACAGTGCGGACCTGTTCCCCGAGGACAACTCTGCGGGGGATTGCGGCATTTGCCAAGGAAAAGCAGAAGGACGTGCCGTCGCGTCAGGCCGCCCCGTCGGTGAATTGCAGCTTGGCCAACCGGGCATAAAGCCCACCCTCGGCCACCAGATCATCATGGCGGCCCGTGGCCACGACGCGGCCCTCGTCAAAGACCACGATCCGGTCGGCCTTTTTCACCGTGGCGAGGCGATGCGCCACCACCAGCACCGTGCGACCTTGCGACAGGCGGTCCACCGCCTCTTGCACCGCGCGCTCGCTTTCGGCGTCAAGCGCACTGGTGGCCTCGTCCAACAAGAGTACCTTCGCATCGCGCAGGATCGCCCGCGCAATTGCGATGCGCTGCTTTTGACCGCCCGACAGCATCACGCCCCGCTCACCCAGCCAGGTGTCATAGCCCTGCGGCAGGGCGGCGATAAACTCATGCGCGGCCGCCGCCTGTGCGGCCTCGCGCACCTCGGCATCGGTCGCACCGGGGCGGCCAAAGCGGATATTGTCCATGGCAGAGGCGGCAAAAATCACCGGATCTTGCGGCACCAGCGCCATATGGGCGCGGAAATCCTCGCGGCGCAGATCGGCCAAGGGCACGCCATCCAGCCGGATCACCCCCGATTGCGGGTCATAAAACCGCATCAACAGCTGCAAAACCGTCGATTTGCCCGCCCCCGATGGGCCGACCAAGGCCACCGTCTCGCCGGGGGCCACCGTCAGGCTGATCCCGTTCAACGCGCGGTACTCCAGGCGCGAGGGGTAGTGGAACACCACATCCTCCAGCGCAATCGCCCCTTGTACGGGCAGCCCCAGCGCCTTGGGCTCGGGCGGGTCATTCACCGGATCTTCGGCCTGAATGATCTCGACCAAACGCTCGGTTGCCCCGGCGGCCCGCTGCAATTCGCCCCAGATTTCTGACAAGGACCCCACGGCACCGGCCACCAGAACGGCATAGATGACGAACTGCACCAATTCGCCCGCCGTCATCACCCCGTTGCGCACATCGCGCGCGCCCAGCCACAAGACGCCGACCACCCCGGCAAAGACCAGAAAGATCACGATCACCGTCAGCAGCGCCCGCGTCGCGATCCGCTCTTTGGCCGACAGGAAGGACTGCTCGGTCACCTCGCCAAACTCGGCTTTGGTGCCCGCCTCATGGGTGAAACTTTGCACCGTCTGCACCGCGCCCAAAGCCTCGGTCGCCTTGCCCGAGGAATTGGCGATCCAATCCTGATTTTCACGGGAAAGCCGCCGCAACCGCCGCCCCAGCACAATGATCGGGACCACGATCACCGGCACCAGCAAAAGCACATAGCCCGCCAGCTTGGCCGAGGTCAGCGCCAAAAGCGCCATCCCCCCGACCAGCGTCAGCACATTGCGCAGCGCGACCGACACGGAGGACCCAATCACCGACAGGATCAACGTGGTATCCGTGGTGATGCGCGACACGATCTCGCCGGTCATGATGCGCTCAAACCAGGCCGGGCTCATGCCCAGCACCTTATCAAAGACCGCGCGGCGGATATCGGCTACCACGCGCTCGCCCAGCCGGGTGACGAAGTAATAGCGCACACCGGTGCCCAGCGCCAAAAGCGCGGCGATCAGCAAGAAGGCCCCGAAATAGGTGTCCAAAAGCGTCATGTCACCGGCGCCAAAGCTGTCCACCACCCGGCGCACTGCCATGGGCAAGACCAGACTGACGGTCGAGGTCAGGAACAGCGCCACCGAGGCCAGCACCACCAGCGACCGATAGGGCCGCACGAAAGGCCACAGCGCCGTCAGCGCCCCCACCCGTTTCGACTTTGCCCGCTCTTCGACTGCCTCGGCCATGCATGTCACCTGTCTTGTACCCCTTGCATCTATTCCCAAGGGCCCAGTCCTGCAAGCCAAGTCCTGCAAGCATGGAAGGCCGCGCCCCCGTGTCGCGCCCCCATGTCGCGCCCCCCTTTTCCCCGCCGCCCGCGCGTGCAAGGTTGCCCCCACAGGAGACGCGCCATGACCCAGTTCTTCACCACCTCGGACGGCACCCGTCTGGCTTATGACGATCAGGGCGCGGGCCTGCCCTTGTTTTGCCTGCCGGGCCTGACGCGGACGATGGCGGATTTTGACTATCTGATCCCGCACCTGCCCCCCCTGCGCCTGATCCGCATGGATTACCGGGGGCGCGGGGCTAGCCAGTGGACCGGGGCGGTCAGCTATACCGTGCCGCAAGAGGGCAAGGACGCGCTGGAGCTTTTGGACCATCTGGGCGTGGCGAAGGCCGCAATCCTTGGCACCTCACGCGGGGGGCTGATCGGCCTGCTGCTGGCCGCCGTGGCGCATGATCGGCTGTTGGGCCTCTGCCTCAATGATGTCGGCCCCGAGATCCACCGCCCGGGGCTGGAGCGGATTTTCGACTATGTCGGCCGCAACCCCGCCGCCAAGACCCATGCCGAATTGGCCGCCCGTCTGCCGCGCAACATGCCGGGCTTTGCCAATGTGCCGGACAGCCGCTGGCTGGACGAGGCGGTCAAGCATTACACCCAAACCCCGGACGGCCTGCAGATTACCTATGACCCCGCCCTGCGTGACGCCTTTCTGGCCGCCTTCGAAGGGCCGCCGGTCGACCTTTGGCCGCTGTGGGATGCGACCGCTGGCCTGCCCATCGCGCTGATCCGGGGCGCGAATTCCGACCTTCTGTCACAGGCCTGCACCGACGAGATGCGCCGCCGCCGCCCCGATATGATCTTCGCCTCGGTCCCCGACCGCGCCCATATCCCGTTTCTGGACGAACCCGAATCCCTCGCCGCTCTGCGCGCCTTTGTGACAGCCGTGGAAGGGGCCGCGCCATGACCTCTATCGCCCTCATCGAGGCCGCCGCCGCCCGCCTTGCCGGCCACGCCCGCGTAACGCCGCTCTTGAACGCCCCGCTTCTGGACCGCATCGCCGGACGCCGTATCTTCGTCAAAGCCGAATGCCTGCAATGGACCGGCAGCTTCAAGTTTCGCGGCGGTTGGTCGGCGGTCTCGGCGCTGCCGCCCGGCACCAAGGGCGTCATGGCCTATTCCTCGGGCAACCATGCGCAAGGGGTGGCCTTGGCCGCGCATCACCACGGGCTGGAATGCGTCATCCTGATGCCCGCCGATGCCCCCGCCGTAAAGATTGCCAACACCCGCACCTACGGGGCCGAGGTGGTGCTTTATGACCGCGCGACCGAAGACCGCGACGCCATTGGCGAAAACCTTGCCGCCACGCGCGGGCTGGCCTTAGTCAAACCCTTTGACGACCCACAGGTCATCGCAGGCCAAGGCACCGTGGGCCTTGAAATCGCCCACCAAGCCGCCGAGGCCGGGATCAGCGCGGCCACCGTCCTTACCTGTTGCGGCGGCGGCGGGCTGACCGCCGGGATTGCGCTGGCGCTTGAGGCCCGCGCGCCGCACCTGTCCGTGCGCCCCTGCGAACCGGGGGGGTTTGATGATACCGCCCGCTCGCTCATCTCGGGCAAACGCGAACGGAACGCCACCGCCACCGGGTCAATCTGCGACGCCATCGTCACTCCCAGCCCCGGCGAGATCACCTTTCCCATCCTGCACCGCCTCTGCGGCCCCGGCCTTGTGGTCACCGATGACGAGGCCTGCCGCGCCGTGGCGCTGGCCTTCCACCATCTGCGGATCGTCTTGGAACCGGGCGGCGCGGTGGCCTTGGCCGCCGCCCTTTTCCGCCAAGACCTGCCCGACACCGTGATCTGCACCGCCTCGGGCGGCAATGTGGATGCGGCCCTCTTTACCGATATCCTCACCCGGTTTGGGGCCTGACCTATGCCGTTGATCTATCTGCAAGATATCCGCCTCAACGCTGTGGTCGAAGGCCCTGCCGACGCCCCGCCCCTGCTGTTCTGCCACGCGCTTGGCACCGATCTGACGCTGTGGGACGCCGTCATTCCCGCCCTTGCCCCCCGCTTTCGCTGCATCCACTATGACGCGCGCGGGCATGGGCTGTCAGACGTCCCCGCCCCGCCCTACACGATGGGCGCGCTGATCCGCGACGCCGAGCGCGTGCTTGACCATTTCGCCGCGCGCGATGCCGTGGTGATCGGCTCATCCATGGGCGGGCTGGTGGCGCAGGGGCTGGCGACCAAACGGCTCGACCTTGTGCGCGCCATGGTGCTGGCCAATACGGCGGCCAAGATCGGCGGCCCCACCCTATGGGAGGCCCGGATTGCAGAGGTCAAAGCCCACGGCCTTGCCGCCTATGCCCCCGGCGCGATGGAGCGGATCTTTGGCCGGGGCTGGCCAAGCCATCCCGCCATGCCCCGCATCCGCGCCATTCTGGAGGCAACCAATCCCCAAGGTTGGATCGGATCGGCCCATGCCATCGCGGGGGCGGATTTCTACACCACCACCGCCGCGCTCACCCTACCCAGCCTTGTAGTCGCCGGGGCGAATGACGGCACCACCCCGCCCGATCTGGTGCGGGAAACCGCCGAGCTGATCCGCGGCCATGACTGGGCACTGATGCGCGGCGTGGGCCATCTGCCGATGGTCGATAAACCGGCCGAATTCACCGCCCTCTTGGACACCTTCCTTGCGCGCATCGGCCATGGCTGAGGTTCTTCTCATCCACGGGTCATGCTTTGGCGCTTGGGCTTGGGAGGCGCTCATCCCCGCGCTGGCCCGCCATGGCCACCACGCCCGCGCCATCGACCTGCCGGGGCGCGGGGGGGCGGCGACCACGCTCGCCGCCCAAGCCCGCGCGATTGCCGATAGCCTGACCGCACCCACCGTTCTGGTCGGCCATTCCGCCGGGGGCTTTGCCATTACCGCCGCCGCCCATCTGTCACCCATGGTTACGGGGCTGATCTTTGTCGCCGCCTATATTCCCGACGGTCGCTCGGTGGCAGAACTGCGCCGTGCGGGGCCGTCCCAGCCCATGCGCGGCGCGTTTCAAGTGACGCCGGACCGCACCGCCTATGGCTTTGCCCCCGACCGCTGCAAAGCCTTATTTTTCCACGATTGCCCCGATGCAGAAGGCGCAACTGGCCAATTGTGCCTTGAACCAATCGCCCCACAAGAAACCCCGCATCCCGCCCCGCCGCCGCATCTGCCCAGCGCCGCCGTGATCTGCACCGATGACCGCGCCATCCCGCCGGAATATCAACGGCAAATGGCCAAAGAACGGCCCTGCCATGATCTGCCAACCGGCCATTGCCCGTTTCTGGCCCGACCCACCGCCCTTGCCGGCACGCTGCACGGCATCCTTGAAAGCTGGACATGACCCAAACTACCCCCGCCAACCCCGCCACAAATCCCTTGGCCCTGACCTTCATCCTCTTGACCGTCTGCCTTGATGCCATTGGCATCGGCCTGATCTTCTCGGTGATGCCCGATCTGATGGTTGAGGTCACCGGGCTGTCCCTGTCCGAGGCCGCCCTCTGGGGCGGAGCAATCACGGCATCCTTCGCCATCATGCAGTTTCTGTTTGGCCCGGTTGTCGGCAACCTGTCCGACCGTTTTGGCCGCCGCCCGGTGCTGCTTATCTCGATGACCGTCATGGCGCTGGACTATGCGATCATGGGTCTTGCCGCCTCGGTCTGGGTGCTCTTGGTGGCGCGGGCGGTGTCGGGGATTACAGCGGCGACCCATTCCACCGCCAATGCCTTTATCGCCGACATCTCGACACCCGATCAGCGGGCCAAACGCTTTGGCCTGATCGGGGCGGCCTTTGGCGTGGGGTTCGTTCTGGGGCCGATTGCGGGCGGGCTTTTGGCGGGCATCGACAGCCGCGCGCCGTTCTGGGCGGCCGCCGCACTGGCCGGGGCGAATGCCGTGTTCGGCTTCTTTGTGCTGCCCGAAACACTGGCCCCGCAAAACCGCCGCCCCTTCCGCTGGTCGCGCGCAAACCCCCTGTCGTCCTTTGCTGCCATCCGCCGCCTGCCCACGCTTGGACCGCTGTTGGTGGTGGCCTTCATCTATGCCCTGACCTTCACGGTTTACCCGGCAGTCTGGAGCTATTACGGCAAGGCCGCTTTCGGCTGGTCGGCGGGATGGATCGGGATTTCGCTGGCGATTTACGGCATATCCTTGGCCTTGGTGCAGTCGCTGCTGGTCGCGCCGTCGATCCGGATGTTTGGCGAAAAGCGTGTGTTCATCATCGGCATGTGCATCGAGGTGGGGGCCTTTATCTTTCTAGGCCTGACCACCTCGGGCCTTCTGACCTTGCTGATGACACCCATCACCGCCTTGGGCGGCATCGCGGGCCCGGCCTTGCAATCGCTGCAAAGCCGCCGCGCGCCCGCCGATCAGCAGGGCGAATTGCAGGGCGTGCTGACCAGCCTGAACGCGCTGACCATGATCCTTGGGCCCTTGATGATGACATGGATTTTCGGGGCATTCACCGCTCCCGGCGGCATTTTCCTGCCCGGCGCGCCCTTCCTTTTCGCCGCCGTGCTGATGGTCGCTGCCGTGATAGTCTTTGTCGCAACCCTGCGCGAGAAAGCGCCGCAATAGCGCAACCTGTCGGCCAAAGGATAGGAGTGCCCCATGAAATTGCGTGATCTTGAGATTTTCGTCGTCGCCCCACCCGCGCCGGGCTGGGGTGGGCGCTATTGGATCTTTACCAAGGTCACCACCGACAATGGCATCGTTGGCTATGGCGAATGCTATGCCTCGACCGTGGGGCCAAAGGCGATGCGTGCGGTGATCGAAGATGTGTTCGAACGCCACATGATGGGTACCAGCCCCGAAGAGATCGAACTGATGTATCGCCGGGTCTATTCGTCGGGCTTCACTCAGCGCCCCGATCCCACCGTCATGGGCGCCTTTGCGGGCCTTGAAATCGCCTGCTGGGATATCTTGGGCAAGGCGCGCAACCGCCCGGTCTGGGCGCTTTTGGGCGGCAAGATCAACCAGAAAATCCGCAGCTATACCTACCTTTACCCCCAGCCGGGCGAGGATGCGTCAGAGTTCTGGGTCAACGCCGACATGACGGCAGAGGCCGCCGCGCGCTATGTGGACATGGGCTTTACGGCGGTCAAGTTTGACCCTGCCGGCCCCTATACCATTCGCGGCGGGCATGAACCGGCGATGTCCGACATCACCCGCTCGGTCGAGTTCTGCCGCAAGATCCGCGAGGCGGTGGGCGACCGCGCCGACCTTCTTTTTGGCACCCACGGCCAGTTCACCACCCCCGGCGCCATCCGCATGGGCCGCGAGTTAGAGCCCTACAATCCCCTGTGGTACGAAGAGCCGATCCCGCCAGACAACCTGCTGGAATTTGCTGAGGTCGCGCGACAAGTCCGCATCCCCTTGGCCACGGGCGAGCGTCTGACCACCAAGGCCGAGTTTGGCACCCTTCTGCGGGCCGGTGGCGTGAAAATCCTGCAACCCGCCTTGGGCCGTCTGGGCGGCATCATGGAGGCGAAAAAGGTCGCCGCCATCGCCGAGATTTTCAACGCCGAAATGGCCCCGCATCTTTACGCAGGCCCCGTGGAATGGGCGGCCAACGTGCATTTTGCCGCCTCGATCCCGAACCTTTTGATCGCTGAGACGATCGAGACGGGCGGGGAATTCCACCTCAAGCTCATCAAAAACTCGATCAAGTGGGAAGACGGCTATATCATCCCGCCAGAAGGCCCCGGTCTGGGCATCGAGTTCGACGAAGACCTCGCCCGCGCCCATGCCTTCACCGGCACCGGGCTGCATTTGCAGATGCAGGAAGCCCCCTGTGACTATCGCCACGGCAACCGCTTTGAGGGCGGCGCTCCGGCGGCCAATCCGACGAAGTAAGTCTTGGCCTAGCCCCCACCCCCATCCCCTCCCCACGAGGGGGAGGGGGGCCGACGATCCGATCTGGCAGGCCGAAGAACAAGCCCTGTGACACCTCGCACCTCCCCTCCCCCTCGTGGGGAGGGGCTGGGGGTGGGGGGCCGCTTAGATCAACCCCAAACCCCCATCAGCACATTCCGCGTCACCTGCTCCACAGGCCGCTCGCGCGCGATCAACCCCGCCACCCATTCGCAAGACGCAGCGTTGAACACCGCCCCCCGGCCCCGCTGATAGATGGCCATGCAGCCATTGCCCCGGCTCGCGATCCCCAGCGTTTCGGCATCAATCCGGCCATAGACCTTCTGTGCCACCTCTTCGGCATCCAGCGTGCCAATGAAAGCGTCCGCATCTTGCGGCCCGGTCGAATGGGCAAGCGTGGTTGCGGGCGACAGGCCCACAATCGTCAACGCGCCCTGCAGCCCTGTACCTGTCGCGGCAAAGGGCAGCCCATGGGTCATGGTGTAGTCGATCCCGTCCACCTCATAGCCAAAGATCTTGGAGGCCGCCCCCAAGACATCGCCATAGCCAAGCCCGCTGCCCGCCATCACCCAATGATCGGGCCGATACACCGCAAACCCGCCCGACCCATGCGCGGCACAGCGGCTCCACCCGGCATAAACGCCCATGCTGCCCGTCAGTCCCATCGTCGCCACGGCAGGGCGGCCGACCTGCGGATGGTCCCAATAGCTTGTCATCCGATTGCTGTCGGCCATCGGGTCGGCCACCTCGGCGGTGGATTTGAAACAGGTCTGGGTCAAAAGATCCTCTGACAGCCGGGTCTGCCAAAAGAAATTGCCGCCAAACCGCGACAATTGCCCGCCCGCGTCCAGCCACCCGTCCAGCGTGTCACGCATCTCCCACGACCAGTATTCGTCATGGCCGACGATCAGCGCGCGGGCATAACCCGCCAGCGCCTGCGGATCACGGTGCAAATCGTGCTGGGTCAGGTAGTCGAGCGCAATCCCCTGCGCCTCGCACCACAGAGCAAAGGGCCGCTCGAACGCCGCCCAGCCCGAGGAGGCGTATTTCTTCGAAATCCCCTTGGCCCGGGCGTAATCCATATGCGGATAGCGGGGCTTGGACAACAAGGGAGAGGCATGCGGGATGCGCGGCGCATCCGCAGGCCAGCCCACGAACCCCGTCGCCCAAGGGCGCAACAGGCTGACATGCGGCGCGAAATCCCCGCCCTCAGGCCCCGTCAACCCCTGATAATGGTTCGACCCGCCCCAATCATTATAGGCGCACCAGGTGCCCGTCGCCAAAACCATGGCGATCTTCGCCACAGGCTTCGCCGCCCGCAGCACGAACATATGCTGCGATTGGTGGCCGGGAACGGTCAGGGTCACGGTATAGACCCCGCTTTTCCAATCCTCCGGAATCACCATCTCAAAGGCCAAGGGCCAGTCGCAGCCCGTCACCGAAGACGCGGCAGGCGTTTCGGCAAAGCTTGTAGCAATCACCGTCTCCAAGGCCGTTTCTGCCACCACCCCATCACGGGCAATCACCAGCCGCGCCTGCGCCGCGCTGGACATGGCATGCAGGGTCAGCCGCTCACCGGGGGCATAGGACAGCCCGCCCGTATAACCCCAGACCTGCGCGCGGGTGGGGTCATTCGAGGCCACCTCATAGTAATGCCCCGTGACCGGATCCCCATCATCATAGGGGCCCGCGGTGAAAAAGCCTTCCAGCGCCATCACCGCCCCCCCATCCGCAGGGCGACATCCAGCATGCGGTTGGAAAAGCCCCATTCATTGTCATACCAGCCAAAGACCCGCAGCATCCCGCCCTTGGTCACCCGCGTTTCAGGCAGCGCCATGATGATGCTTTCCGGCCGCGCCCGCAGGTCCGACGACACCAAGGCCTTGGTCGTCGCGCCAATCACCCCGCCCGCCGCCGCCAGCACCGCGTTCACCGCCTCAACCGTCACGGGCCGTTCGGTCATCACCGCCAGATCCACCGCCGAAACGCTCGCCGTCGGCACCCGCACGGCTGACCCTTCAATCCGCCCGGCAATCTGCGGCAGCACCGTATCCAACAGCCGCTGCGCGCTGGTCGTCGTTGGCACCATCGACAGGGCCGCCGCGCGCGAGCGTGAGAAATCCGCCGCCGGGGCATCCACCGTGGGCTGGCTGCCGGTATAGCAGTGAATGGTGGTCATCGACCCGGTCACAATGCCCCACTGCTCATGAATGAGCCGCGCCAAAGGGGCCAGCGCATTGGTGGTGCAAGAGGCATTCGACACGATTGGCTGATCGCTCAAGGCCGCCTCATTGGCCCCCAGAACCACCGTCACATCCGCCGCCGCCGACGGGCCAGACACCAGCACCCGCCGCGCGCCCGCCTGCAAGCCGCGCGCAGCCACCTCCCGGCTGTCCGCCCGCCCAGTGCATTCCATCACCACATCCACGCCGGCCAGATCCAACGTCGACAGATCCGGCGTGCGGTGCAAAGGGATGGCGCGGCCATTCACCACCAAGGCCCCGCCCTCCAAGGCCACGGTCCCATGCCACGGGCCAAAGACGCTGTCGAATTCAAAGAGATAGGCGCACATCTCGGGCGCTGCGATGTCATTGATCCCGACCACCTGCACGCCCGGCGCCGCCCCAAGCGCCCAGGCCCGCAGGACCGAACGGCCGATCCGTCCAAAGCCGTTGATAAACACATTCATCGCGGTTCTCCCAGACTTGCAGGCAGATCACCACGCGCAAGGCGGGCTTGCAACCATGGTCCAAAGATTTGGCCAAACTGGACGTATCCCCGCCCACCACCCGCGCCGCCGGATCGGCCACAGGCGGGATGCGGGCAATTCAGTCATGGACGCCAAGGCCCCCACGCGGTAATTCCGGGGTCATGCCGCGCTATGCCCTGAAAATCGAATACCACGGTGGCCCCTTCGCGGGCTGGCAGCGCCAGTCGCAAGGGCTGGCCTCGGTTCAGGGCGCGGTAGAGGCGGCCCTGGCCAAGCTGGAGCCGCGCGCCCACACCATCGCCGCTGCAGGCCGCACCGATGCGGGCGTGCATGCCACCGGACAGGTCGCCACGCTGGATATGGAGCGCGACTGGGACCCCTTTCGCCTGATGGAGGCTTTGAACCACCATCTGCGCCCGGCCCCTGTGGCCATTCTGGCCGCCGTCCGGGTGGCGGATGACTTTCATGCCCGGTTTTCGGCCCTTGAACGGCGCTACCTCTTTCGCCTGATCCAGCGCCGCGCGCCCTTGACGCATGACGCGCACCTTGCTTGGCGGGTGCAGCACAGCCTTGATCTTGAGGCAATGCGGGAAGGTGCTGCGCATCTGATCGGCCTGCACGACTTCACCACCTTCCGCTCAACGCTTTGCCAGTCGAAAAGCCCGGTGAAAACGCTGGACGAGATTGCCATCACCGAAGCGCCCTATGCGGGCGGTCGGGAAATCCGCTTCACGCTCCGCGCCCGCAGTTTCTTGCACAATCAGGTGCGCTCGATCGTCGGCACGCTGGAGCGGGTCGGCGCGGGAAGCTGGCAGCCTGAGGACGTGAAAGCCGCCCTTGATGCAAAAGACCGGGCCGCTTGTGGCCCGGTCTGTCCGCCCGATGGGCTCTATCTGACGGGGGTTGGCTACCCGGTCGATCCGTTTGGCTGAGAACGGGTTGCCCCCCACGGTGGGGGGCTTAGATCAGCCCTCGCGCTTTTCCACTTTCAGGATGCGCCCCATGACGATGGCAATGGCCGCTGCCCCGAACGAGAACACCGCGCCCATCTTGGCCGCCTCTTGTGCAGCCCCTGCCGGGAAGGCCACCGTGGTGACGAACAAGGCCACGGTAAAGCCAATGGCCGCGACACAGCCCAAGACCCACAGATCGCGCATCTTCATGCCCGATGGCAGACCAAAGCCCATCTTTACCGCCAGCATCCCCATCAGGAAAATGCCCACCGGCTTGCCAATGATCAGCCCGCCCAGAACCATCCAGGTCGGCTCGCCAAAGGCCGAAAACACCACGCCCGCGTTTAGAAGGCCAAAGAAGAACAGCATCACCTCGACAAAGTATTTCAGGCGATGCTCGATCCAGTTCAGAAGGTCGGTCAGATGCGCCTCAGCCTCAGCAAAGATGCCGTAAGGACGGTCCGCATGCGGGATGGTCGGCACGATGGGCAACAGGCCCAAGGCCGGGTGAATGCCCGCATTGTGGAACCCATACCACGAGATCGCGCCTGCAATCGCATAGGGCCAGAAGCTGGCTTTCTGCCGCATCCAGGTGGAATTCGGACGGGCCTGATTGCCGCGATCCATGTAACGCGGCAGCCAGTTGGCCAGAACATAGACCGCAACCGCCGCCGCCAGCGACATCAACAGCCAAGCAGGTTGCAGATCACCCGTGGGATAGAAGATCGCCAGAATGATCATGCCGCCCGCGTCATCGGCGATGGCTAACAACAAAAGGAACGGAATGGCCGGATGGCCCGCGCCAAAGATGATGCGGCCAACCAGATATGAGAACGCAATGTCGGTGGCCGTCGGGATGGCCCAGCCTTGGGCATATTGGTCAAACACCCCCAGCATGGCCCCGATCAGCAGATACACCGCCGCCGGGCCAATCATGCCGCCCGCCGTCGCGATCAAAGGCGTGACCGCCTTTTTGCCGCGCAATTCACCGTCTTTCAGGATGATGCCTTCCCAGACTTCCTTGGCGGCAATGGCGAAAAAGAACGCCATGCAGACATCGTTGATCAGGAAATGCAGCGTCAGCGTGCGATGCACCTCGCCGCCCACCTCATGGGCGTGCCCGATGGGCGCATGCTCCCACAGCACGAAATGCACCAGATGCTGGTAGCTTTCGTTATAGGTGTTCGCCCAGATCAGCGCCAAAACCGCGCCCGTCAACAACAACAACGAATATGTCGATATGACATTCCAGACCTTATACATCCCTCGTCCCATCGTTTTGTTTTGGTGATTTTTCTAAGTGAAAACACTGATTTCTTCCAAGTGTCAAGCCAGCGGGGAAAGGCCCCGCATCGTCCCTCAGTTTAGGTCTTTCAAAAGCCGCCCATGTTTGCGCACCTCGGTGAGAACATCGCCAAAAAGGGTAAGCCCCCTGCCTTGTAGCATAGGCATCAGTTTGAGGAAGGCATCTGCTGTCGCCACGGTGTCGCCAATCGCCGTGTGGCGGTCGGCCTCGGGGATGGTGATGCCCAAACGGTGCGTCAGCGCATCCAGGCTGTGGGTCTCGTGCTGGCCATAGATCACGGCCGACAACAGCACCGTATCCAACACCGGATGGTCAAACGCCAGCCCCAGATCGGCCTCGCGCCGGCGCAGGAACTGCATGTCAAAGGGCGCGTTGTGGGCGATCAGCACCGCACCTTCGGCAAATTTGTGGAACCGGCGCAGCACCTCGCCCACCTCGGGCGCATCGGCCACCATTGCCTCGGTGATGCCATGCACCTCGGTTGACGACAGAGGGATCGACCGGCGCGGATTGACCAGCGTGTCGAACACCTCGCCCTCGACCCGCCGACCATTGACAATGCGTACGGCGGCGATCTGCACGATCTCATCGCCCTGCTGCGGCAAAAGCCCGGTGGTTTCGGTGTCAAACACCACATAGGTCAGCGCATCCAGCGCGGTTTCGGCCACCTTGTCGGTGCGGGCGCGCGACAACAGATCGAAATCATAAACCACAGACCGGATCACCGGCTTTGGCCGCGCGGTGGCGCGGCGCGCCTGCCGGATGGGCAGGCACAAAGACTGCCGCCCCCCCGCCATAGGTTCCGGCCACAGCTCGGTCGCATGGCTCGCCAGCACTGACCAGCAGGGGATGTCCGGCACCAGCCGGTCCAAGGGTTCCTCAAGCCAGCGCTCCAGCGCACCGATGCTGACCGGCCCCCCGCGCCAAGAGAGCCGGATCATCGCGCCGCTGTCTTCTTCCTCGATCCGCACCGACAGATCATCGGCCCCAATGTCCTGCCGCAGATGTAGCGCCATGCCGTCCAAAAGCGAGATAATCTCGAACCCATTGGCGCGCAGCAAAATGTCGGCGGCCTCGGTGGCCAGCGCAACGCCCTCGGCCTCCAGCCGCGCCTTCAACCCATCGGCCAGATCCGAGGCGCGGGCCTGCGTCAGCCCGCCGCCCTCAATCCGGCCCTCATCATGCCGCCGCGCAAGCTCAGTGACCGCCTGCGACAGCGCGCCGACCTCTTGGCGCAGGGCACTGTCCATGGCGGCGGGCAGCGGCTCACCCGCAGGGGCCACCTCCATCAAGGTGGACAGGTTCGCCGCCGGGCGGCGCACACGGTCAAACACTTCGGCCAACAAGGCCTCGCGCCGGGCATGGGCCGACAGATCGGCGGTCACATCGCGCAGCGTCAACACATAACCCGGCGCCGCACCCTGCCCGCCCGGCGTCAAGCGCATCCGCGCGGCCAGCGCGCGCGCGCCGGTGGTGGTGGTGCACAACAGATCGGTCGCCGCATCAGCATCGCCGGTGGCGATCAACCGGTCATGCGCATGGCGAATGGGGCCTTCACGCAGATAATCAAACAACCGCCGATCCAAGCCCGGGGCCGCCCCGGCGGCCATCAGATCGACAGCCTGAGAGTTGTAGAACGCCAGCGTATGGTCCCCCGACACCAGCAAGACCCCCACCGGGACATCCGAAAGCAGGGTCTCCAACCGGGATTTTTCCTGCGACAGCCGCTGCGTCTCGCGCATCACGGATTCCGCCAGCGCCGAGCGGGTTTCCGTCAGCCGGCGCGCGGCGGCCGTCGCAGCCGGGGCAAGATCGCCCAGATAGCGCGCCATCGCCACATCCATTTCTGAGGTCACATCCGAATGCGCCCGCGCCCGCAGCGCACCCGACAAGATGTCAATCGGCTTGGCCACATGGGTGTCGAACAGAAACCAGACCCAAGCCACCAACAGCAGCGCCACAAACCCTGCCACAACCCCGGCCTGCACAAAGGCGGGCAGCACCTCGGGCGCGCCAAGACGCCGATAGCTCAGCGCCAGACCCACCCCCATGGCCAGCACCACGCCAAGACCAAGGGCGGCGAAGAACAGAAAAACCCTGACGCGCAGCGAAAGCCGGGCAAGCATCTTACGCCCCCGCGTCCAGAAGCCTGCGCACTTCCTCCCGCAACTCTTTCAACTCGAACGGCTTGGTGATGAACCCATCGGCACCAATCGCCAGACCCTTGCGCCGCTCAATCGACGATCCGCGCGCGGTCATCATCAAGATCTTCACATCGGCCAGATTGGGATCAAGCCGCACACCTTGACAGATTTCATAGCCCGACGCGCCGGGCAGCATCACATCCAAAAGCACCAGATCAGGATGCGTGGCGCGAATACGCGGCAGCGCCTCGGCCCCATCGGCGACGCGCGAATGGTCATAGCCTTCGCGCGTCATCAGAAAGTCCAACGCCAAGGCGATGTTGTCCTCGTCTTCCACGACAAGGACACGGTGTCTGCGTTTGGTATCGGCCATGGTAGCCCTCCCGCTTAACCCTTGAGGCAAGCCGCCTCGTGCA
>Ga0315908_10001453_pt1 | contig 17724 bp, 6 predicted proteins | sample LakEriMetagenome_12_FD_203520 | JGI IMG/M metagenome (GOLD analysis project Ga0315908, IMG submission 203520) | Freshwater fungal communities from buoy surface, Lake Erie, Ohio, United States - Buoy 4 MA124 | ecosystem: Environmental > Aquatic > Freshwater > Lake > Lake biofilm | place: USA... | reverse complement strand
GAGGATGATTTTGATGATGGAGAAAGTGAACTCACTGCTGCAGGTTGTCTAGAGGCTATTAGGAGGATTCTTTTGTCACCCTTACCTGATTACACTTATCAGAAAATAGAGGTAAATATATTCATCATATTATCATATTATTATATTAATATACTATAATTTTATATGGATATAATTTAATTATAATAAAATATTATTATAGAGCTTACTGATTCCTGTATTTTACTACACTATGAGCAATGATGGTTGTGACTATATTTAAGAAGCCCTAGGAATATTGAACCTGTTACTATTTAATCAACAGACAATCTCTTAACAAATGTGGTTTTTTTACCCTCTTATGATTTATATGATGGTAGGTATCCCTAATGACATAAACATCACTGAAATTTGTCTGATGAACAAACTGAATGATTATCAAACTAGATGCATTGAAGATTGCAGAAATGCTTGCGATACTGAATAGATGGAAATGATGTTGGGATGTATTAAGAATTATATTCAGAAAGGAGGTCCTAATTTCTTTATCACTACTGATATATTCGGATAAACTTTCTATTAGTTATTAGTAGGAGCTATTAATAGAGTTTATGAAATAGGCAATAATTCTGAATCTGATTTTGATTAAATAGTAGCTACTACCTTATATATTTGTGTGATTGAAAATTATATTGGAAGAATTGATCATTTAATTCCAAGTATAATATAAACTGTATATCAACAAGGAATTTAAAATACTAAAAGTAAAAAACTAAAAGCATTATGTATTTAAGTGATAGCAATAGCTATGTATTATAATGTATAATTAGTAGTAGAATTATTAATCCAATAGAATCTTATTGATGAATATTTCTAAACTTGGTTTCAAATTCTTCCTCACTTCAATAAAGACTTCGATAAGATGAGGATAATGTATGGTTTAAGCTCTTTGTTGAAACTGGAATAACATCAACTGCCTTAGAATATTTATAATGGAATGCCAATGATGATTAAACAATTGGTGCAATTAACTTCAGAAATATTGGAGTTGAGAGAAGAGGAAGAAAGTGTATAGAGTGAAGCTAAGGAGGAAATGACTGAAGAATAAGAGAAGTAAGAAATTTAAAAGACTCTTAATAAATTAGATAAGTTCAAGATTACTAATAAGGATTAATAGGAGGCTGAGGAGGAAAATGACAGTGATTTTGATCTTGAAGAGTATGAGGAGGAGTAATTCAATTAATATTATATTTCTCCTCTTGAAGATCAAGATGAGATTCTTTATTTCTAAAACAATTTATAAAGTAATCTATTCTTTATATAAATCAATAGATGTTCATACTAATAATCCTAATTATTATACATATCTTATGAGTTTACTTGATCAAAATGAAATCTAACAAATTTAAATCAACTTTTAAGAAGCTACTAATCAATATAATGTATTTAAGAAAAACAAAGAGGAATAGATGTTATAAAAAATTAAATAAAACAATGTTTAAGTTTTATGATTTTAAATTATATTAATTTATTTACAATATATATCGTTATTTCATTTTAATTTATTTTTTACTTCTCTATAATTTTGATATATAATTCTAACCAATTAAATCATGGAAAAGTAAAAAAATCCATTTAAATATATATTATAAATAAAATTAATTTTTAAAATTTTAATTTAAATTATTTGTTAATAAAATAATCAATATAGAAATTTAATATTTAGTGAATAATTTTAATTAGATTTTGTATAAGGATTTTAAGTTATAGCTTATTAACTTATTATATTATTTATTGCATTTCATTTAACTTTTTTTGTTAATTTTTTAGCTTGATTGTATATCTTTCTTTTTATATTTATTTAATTTAACATCATATTATATTTATTATTAATCTAACTTCATTTTTATAAATTTTTTATTCTATATAAATAATATATAAATTTAAAATGAATTTTGAAAATTATCTTATATAATTAGACAGTGAATGTTAAAGTAAATAAATTTCAATTAAAACTAGATATACAGCTTGAACAAAATGAATTACAAAACTTATTAAGTTTAAATAAATAATTCAAAATAATAACAGTTTTAAAAGAAAATAAAAAACAAACTGGATCTATTAACTATGTATTTAATATAAAATAATAAAAGGGTTTATAAGTAGACTGAGAACTTACAACAGAATAGTTTTTGATTTTGAATTATTATCTTCCTAATTAGAATTAAGAGATAAATAATTTATAGTATATTTAATTATTAAATCTAATATCAATTCTTATTTCTACATTTGTTATTTACGAAAAAGATCTCCCTAAATATTTTTAATCTAACTTTATATTTAACAATTAAATATTTAATCAGGAATTCTTACCAGTAGCATATTAAATAACTTAAGTTAAATAATAGTAATAATTTTAAAATACTTAGTAAAAATTCAGGTATTTTAATAATAATCATTAAATTTTTCTTGAATAAACTAATAATATCAAGTATATTATTTAATAATTCATTTAAAATTCTTACTCTTTTAAATAATTATTTAAAATAAATCTTTTTAATTTTTATAATTTTAATATTTTCATTTAATTTGTATTTAAAAACATCCTTAAAATTATCTTACAACCTGATAAGTTTAACAAATTTTTTAATAAATTAAATAATTTGAATTTGCTTAATAATTATTTAATCTCATAGGATTTAATTTAATAGTATTAAAATAATTTAATTAGTTATTATAATAACTTAAGTGAATACAGTTCAAATGAAATAAAAGTAAGTATTAATATTAATTTAAGGAAATAAATTATGATTTAAACAACAAATACTTAATAAATTTAGAAAATCAAATTTAAAAAACAGACAATATTTAAAATTTCAAAGAAAAATTTGTCTAAAGGTTAAATAATATTTTTAAAACAATTTTTGAATAAAAGAATCAAAATAAAATTGATGAACAGTAATATTTAAGCTTTGAATAAAAACTAGACAATTAATAATAGGAGTTAAATGAATTTGAAACAGTATTAGAAAAAGAATTCATGATATTAAAATAAAAACTAATTAAAAACGAGTACATGAGTTATGAAAATTATGAACAAGATTTACAAATATTTTTGAATTTTTGTTTCGATAATTTAATTGACAAAACATCAGATGAATATATGGATGTGAAAGAATTGATAAGAATGAAGATGATTTATTAATTTGTTTATCAATAAAATACATTAGGAGCACAACATTTTATCAAAGTATTATCCTAATTGTTACTTTAATATTCAAATTAAAAATTAACTCAATATGAAAATATAGAAAATAGTACTCATAATAAATAAAATCCTATTTAAGATTTCTAATTAGATTTATAACACTAATAATCTTAATAACTTAATTCTTCTTTGTATTTTAATTAAATTAATACTCATATTGAAGATTAATTATAGTTGTTTTCTACTATTAAATTTAATCTTAATGCATTTGATGTCAAAGATAATACACTTAATTATCAATATATATAAAATTTAAAAATTTAGTTTAATTAGTTAGAAGCAATCTTCAACTAAATTTAACAATAAAATTACACATAAAACAACATTAAAAGTATGCAAGGAGATAGATAATTGTAAGATAAAATATCCTAATTAGAAGTAATAATTATTATAAATTAAAGAATGAATTAGAATATTACAGAAATAATAAAGATTTTGAATAAAATATGTTTAAAGAAAAAGAAATCACTTATAAATCATAGATTCTAGAAATGAAAGAAACCATGAGTAAATTTAACGAGAAATTCAATAATGAATCAAGAATCGAATTTAATAAATCTGAATTACATAATGAATATTAAAATACAAGTAAAATTAATTAATTAGAAATTAAACTGAATGCAATGGAAGAGGAAAATAACAATAAATTTAATTAAGTATTAAAATTTTTATTTAATAAATTTTTGAAATAATTAATTATTTATTATAGATAAGACAGCTAAAATCAGAAAAGGAAAAAGAGAAATCTAATTTACAATAAAGAATAATTTAATTAGAATTAGTTTAAGAAGACCTTAATATTAAAATAAATCAATATTAAAGCTAAAATAAACTTCTTTAGTAACAAATAAATGATTATTAATTATAACAAGATAATATAAACTATGTGAATTAAAGTTCATGTAATTTAGATCTTTATAAATAAATGAATCATAAATTAGAGGAAGAAAATATAAAACTTATTAAAGAACTAAATGAAAATAACGAAATAATGTAAAATTTAAATCAATAGTTAGAAGATTATTAGAAAAAAGATAGAAAGAATGAAATGAATATTTAATAATTAAAAGAAGAATTAGATTAGTTTGGTTAAGAAGTTAATTTTGGGTATTAAATAAAATAAGACTTAGAGAAATAATATCAAAATTAAATTCATGCTTTAAAAGAAAAATATCAAGATGAAATATATCAGCTTAATAAATAGAAATAAGAATTGATTGAGCAATATGAAAAGAGAATTAATAAAATTAAGAGATAAATAGTGAATAATAATCCTTTTTTAAATTTAGATGACAACAATATCACATAAATTAATACAAACAATAACAATAATATCACTAACAATGATATCACTTATCATTAAGATAATTTAAATAATAGTTTATTCACTTTATTATAAAATAATAATCATAATAACAATAATAATAATAAATCTGTTTTTAATCTTAATAAAAATGATAGTGGCGATTGTATAAACATTAATTAAATGCAAAATTCTAAATTTATTAAGAGTAGAACTAATCTAAACAATTATGAATTAAAAATTTAAGAGTATCAAAATCAAATATAAAGTATGCAATATGAAAAAAGCTAATTATTAGAAAAAATAGATACAATTTACTCGAAATATATTGAGCAGAATTTATCATTTAATAAGTATCATAATATAAATATATAAAGTTCATAATAATTTAAAAACTAAGAGCTATAAAATCACATAGATAATTTAAAATAAAAATTAAAGTAAGAAATAATGGAAAAAATAGATCAAAATGAGAAAACAAACTAGATTCTATAATAAGAAAATGGAGTACTTAGAATGATTAATAGTAACTAAATTTTACATAGTTAATTATCAACTTCTTAATCAAAAAATAAAGTATTTTATTTAATTTATAATTTAATTAGTAGATAAGTAAAGGTAAAATATATTAAAAAAGAATATTGGAGAATAATGAATAATCATAAATGCAACTTAGCTAATTCAATAATGATTCATAAACAAAATCATCTTTATTAAAAAGAAATAATATCAATAAAAACCAATTTATTTAAAATAACTATATTTAAAATAATCAGCACAAATTTTAGAACAGGATTAATGAAATAGCTAAAAAGTTTAATTAGAATTTAAAATAAGATAATGATCGAAAGTTCTTTACTTCTCAAACATAAAATTATTTAGATGCAAGCGAAAGAATCCCTACTTAGTCTTCTAATTTAAACAAAAAACTAAGTTTGTTTGAAAGGAACAATTAAAATAACAAAGTATCAAATTAAAGTTTATATTTTAAATTTTCTAATGAAAACAGGCACAACATCTTCACAAATTAAAGCTCAAATAAATTTAATACCAACAATAGTATGAATAAAAGATAAATCAGTCAAATTTTAAATAATGAATCTTTTCAAAGACTTTACAGTATAAGAAACAATAATAATTTCTTTAATCTTTGAGTTATTATCATTATTATATCTAAATTGTTATTTTTTTAAAAAATTTTTTATTTTTCTAATCATTAATTATTATTTCAATTGTTGTAAAATTAATAAATTACTTTTACCTATCAAGTTTTATTTTATAATCTTATAATCTTAAAAATAAATTTTCTATTTCATTTAAAATTCTTTATATTATATTAATAATTCTTGAAAATAACTATAAAAAGACTATTTGAAGAAAACTTATTTTAAATTTAGTTAATAAAAAATGAAATACTGGATTAATTAACCATTCTTAAAATTAAATAATTAAATAAAATTTTTGAATAATTTTAAAAAAATAAATAAATTCAATAAATTTAAATAATTTCAAAATCAAATAATTATTGGATATTGGAGAATCAAATTTAAATAAAAAATTGATTCTAATTAATAAATAATATACCTAGAAATTAATATATAAATAATGGTATATTAAAAGAAAATAAAATAAAGAAGAATAAAGAAATAGTAATTTAGAATACTAATAAAACTTTAAAAAAATTTAAAATAAATATTTCAAATATTATTATAAAAAACAAAGATTCATAATATTATTTATGGAGTAATTAAGATTAAAATATTTTATACTAAACATTGAAAAGAATTTTAAAAAATAAAATATATATTATATAAAGAAGAAATATTTAAAAATATAATTAATTCATCAAAAATTAATTTTTAAATAGTTAAAAAATTTATTTAAGATATGAATAATAAATATATAAAAATAGAGCCAGATAATTTTTGAAATATTATTACAAAATTCTATTGTTTCAATTAAAAAATAATAAATTCTATGATAAATTTTTTTAATATATTAATATTAGGCCCTCAATGAGGCTTTATTGGTTTAGCTTTATATATATATAAATAAAGTTAAACATTAATGTCAAGAGGTGGGGGCTTAGGGTTCGAGTTGGGCGGGGTGAGTAGACTGCCGGACAAAGTTAAGTGGAGGGTTTTGTGCAGTTTCCCCTCTTTAATCCAAATGGACTAACTAAAGAATCCGTAGAGCTGCACAGCGACTTCTTCGGAGAACTGTAAAAAAAATATATGATTACATAATTCATTTAATTATTTTAAGAAATATTTTAAAATTTATGAAAAAAACAAATTAATAAATTATAAAAAAAATATTTGAAAATAACATTTGATTTAGAAATAAGCTCTAAATATATATCCCTGAAAAATTTAAAAACAAATTATTAACGGTTTAAATTATATAAAGTCGAATTATCTTTTTTTTGTTGTCTATCTATTTTTATCATGTAAGAGATAAAAGATATAATAAATATTTAAAACTAGTAATATCTAATTTAAATGACTAAATTTAAAAGCTAATTTCAAATTTTTAATCAAGCTATTATTCAACTTATTAATATTTTTGATGATATTAGTAATAAGATTGATAGAATTCATATAAAATATTAAATGATTAGATAAAACTATAATTAAATAAAGTTAATTTAAATCATTTAAATTATTTATAAACACTGTTATATAATATAGATCATAAATTACATATCAATTTGATATATGTTTTGATAAATCTTATTAAAATTAAGACAATTATTTAGAAAATGAAAATTATTTTTGTATAAGTTTATATTTAAATTTATTATATAAAAAGCTAAATTTTAGCTATCTTTTATTTAAAATTTAAAAAAATAATAAAAAATATCATTTATTGTTTTATTATTTAAGATTTAAAATTAAATAAAAAGAATAATATTATAAAAATAATAATTATCTATCTTATACCAATAAATAAATTAATATTCTAATTAGTGACAGATTTAATTGAGGTTTAAATCACGGAAATATAAAAAAAAACCAGAAAATTTTTTAGATCATAAACCTTAGATTCTATTGATTTAATGAGAAATTTTGAAATTTTGAAATATTTAATTAATAATTAAAAAATTAAAAAATAATTAAGATAATTAATTGTTTTAATTTAAAAATCCATAAACAATTAAAGATTTTTTAAAAATTACAGTCTGTATAAATTAGAATAATTTTAATAAATTTTTTAAATATATAATCGATTTATATTACATAATCTATTTTAAATTATTTATATTTAGATATAATTTATTTGCAATTGCAATTTTTTAAATAGGATTATCATTATGATATTTAATAATAAATATGATAATTAATAATAAGTTCACATATTTTAAGTATATAAATGGTTAATTTCTTTAAATTTGACGATATTATTTCCAAGCAAGTTGATTAACTTTTCGGCTTGGATGACTAATAATTTGGATTATGTTTAACTTCTAACATTCAACTTCCTTTTTGTTTTATTGATAATTTCTTAATGACCAAAAAACTAATCTTTTGTATATTCCCCAATAATAAATTCCGAATCTTCATTAGTTTTAGTAAAGCAAAATGTACCTTAAATGATTATATAAAAATATTCGCAAGGATCATTCTCATGATAAACAAACTAATTTATTGCAAAATCTTATTCTATTAAATTATCAGCCAAAAGCTAGAAATCGTAGTTCTCAATAAAATTAAATTCCTATATTTAAATCAAATATCTTTCATATTTACATCTTTTCTAAATTATATTATTTTTCAAATATTTATTAAAACATTCTTCGTTTATTAAAAATAATTGGCTCATTTCTATTGCTATTATTGATGATAAACTTTTTTTCCCATAAATTAATTCTTACTCACCAAAATATTATTATGTTTTAAATTATTTTACTATTTTAATTTTATTATTTTAATCAATTATTTATTCTAATTTTCCTGTATTTATGATATAGAAATATTGTATTTATTCATTTTAAACTACAATTTATTTTTATGGAGAATAATTTTATATTTTTATATTTTAAATTAATTTTTTCTTAATTCTCAAAGATAAATCATTTATTATTTAAATATTCTAAAATAAGTCATAAATACTTTTTTATTCAAATTCATTTTTTACTTAATATTATTATGTAGACAAACCATAGATACTATTATTTATTTAAGATTTTGGTGAAAATTCTTTAGATTGATCAAAATCTTATTACTAATCAATATTAAGATTTTATTTTTATTCTAAATTAATTTAAAAATAATACTTTATTTATATATAGACCATTTCTTAATAAATTAAAGGACATCCTCTGGTTATTCATTTAGAATGTCTTTTAATAAATTTTACATAACTGGATTAACAAATTTATCAATATAATCTTTATATTATTTGTATTCTTTAGATTTTTCCATTTATGAAATTATAAGTATTTGATCAAATTTTAAAAATTGAATAATAATAAATATAATAATTAACAAAATATAAATTATTTAAATAGCTAATTCATAATAAATAAATTTAATGTTTAAACTAAATAATTCTGCTGGTTTGTGTGTGAAATTTTCTCCTTTAAATTAAAATTTGGTAGCTCTAGGATCTGGAGATAATTTTGGAATAATAGGGAGAGGAAATACTACAATATTAGAATATTAAGAAAATTAATAATTTAAAGTGGTTTATTAATAAGCTTAACCGAATGCTGTATTTGATATATGTTTTTCTGAAACTGTTCCACATTTATGTTATTCTGCTTTAGGTAACGGACATTTGGCTCTTGATGATTTCAGTCTTTAATCAAAATAACTAATATAAATTCACGATAAAGAAATTAACACCATTCATATCAATAATAAATTAACTAATCTAATTCTTTCAAGTAGTAATGACAGAACGGCTAAAATTATTGATTTAACCAGATTAGGCTAAAACGTATATAATCAATTTTATTAATGTCAAATCATAAAAATACATTAATATAGATATCTAATAATTAAGCAATCCTACTTAAAATATTTTCAAAATAATAAATATAAAAATTAATATATATAAAAATATATATTTAATGATAAATACATACTAATAATAAGATAATTATTAATATAAACATGATTAATTAATATAAATATAATGATAATAAAAAATAATAATAATAATAATATAATATAGAATATAATATTGGATTAATTTCATTAACACCAAGGAAATGTAACTGAAGCAGTATGGCATCCAATAAGTTGCAACTTATTTGCAACAGTAAGTCAAGATTCATTCATCAGAATATTCGATATAAATGATGCTAAAAAGAATATAGTATCGATAAAAGGTCATGATGGGGAAATCCTCTGCTGTGATTTTAACAAATACCAAGAACAAATTGTAACAGCAGGAGTAGATAAAACAATAAAATTATGGGACCTTAGATCCCTTAAAGCTCCTCTTACCATAATGTATGGACATAGGTATCCTATCAAAAAAGTCAAATGTTCTCCTCATCATTAGAATATTGTTATGTCTGGATCTTATGATATGAATGTTAATGTATTTGATACCATGGATTTTAAAGATCCTATTAAGTTCTAGCATAAGAATCATACTGAGTTTGTTATTTCTATTGATTTTAATTTATTTAATATCAACCAGGTTGCAAGTACTGGTTATGATGGTACTCTTAGGCTTTGGAATTGGGACTAGTAATAACCATGATTATAAATATTTTATATTTTCTTATAATTTTATATTTTATTACATGTATATAAAATTATTTTATATACATTTATAAATCATGAATAAATTGAATAAGTAATATTAGATGAAATGTTGGTTAAATCCATCCAAAAATTAGTTCGATTTTTAATAACTAAAAGAGGAACTGAATCAAAAATTTCCAGAAGAAAAATATCGATAAAAAACAACACTTGAAAATATCCCAGACTTTGAAATAGAAAATCCGTTTTATTTTCTAGTAAATGATATAGACAATCCTTCTAAGACAATTAGACTAAATGTATATCTTTAAAAAAACAGATTGAACCCTAAAAAGCCAAAAGGGATAATAATAATGAACCACGGATTCAATGGTCATATCCAAAAACTAAAATAAATAGCTTACTATTTTAGTAATTTGGGCTATGATAGCATTGGGTTTGACACAAGAGGATTTGGAAAAAGTGAAGGATTTAAAGGATTCGTACATGAACATTTCCAATATCACATTGAAGATAATATTGCATTTTATTAACTAGTAGATAATTTCTATAAGGACAATAGAAGTATTCCAAGGATTGCATTAGGATAGTCATTTGGAGGATTAATTGCAATTTAAACTAATATTCAAATTAATAATTATTTCTCTTGTATGATTCTGCTTGCTCCAGCTATTAGATAATAAGCAGAAGTTTAAAAACAAATAAAAAAGTTATTACCATTTATTTCTTTTTTTAGTTTCAGATTCAATTTATTTATTAATCCAAAAGCTAATGGCTCTAGCAAAAATCCTAATGTAACTACTGAAATTTAAAATGATCCTTATTTTTTTAAGCAGACTAAACCTAAATCTATTCTCAATGTCTTTAAAAATATGGAAAAATATGGTTTTTATAATTTAGATCTTCTCACTACTCCTTATATTCTTGTATAGGGTACTGTTGATAAATTGGTAGATCTTGAGGCCTCTTTTGATTTTTTTTAGAAAACTTTAAATGTTAAAAATAAAACCTTATTAGTTGTAGATAATTTATGGCATGCAATTCATTCTGAATAAGAAATTTATGAAATTCAGGATATTCTTAATAATTGGCTTAAAAATATACTTACTAAATCATCTCATAAAAAGTGAATTATTATTTATTTTTATATTTATTTTCAATTATATATTAAATATTATCAATATTTTATCTTATTATAAAGTTTGTTTAATAATAAAAATCATTTTTAACATAAAAATCTTTTTAACAATTTTAAAATATTCTAAAAATGTAAAAAATTGGAAATAAAGAAGTTCTCTTAGAATTAATAAAATATGATGGTAATATTTTAAAAAATGCGTCAGATGCACTTTAAGAAGACAAAGAAGTTGTATTAGCAGCATTAAGGTAGAATTATTGGGATGTTGAAAATTTAGTTTCAGATAAACTTAAAGATAATAAAGAATTTGTATTAGAAGCAGTAAAAATAAATGGTTATTTTTTATGTTAAGCATCAGAAAGACTAAAAGATGATAAAGAAGTTGTAATAGAAGCAGTAAAAAATGATGGTTAAACATTAATTTTTGCATCAGAAAGACTCTAATAAGATCATGAAGTATTATAATCATGCATTGAAGTTATAGAATGTGAACCTGATTTCACAGAATATTGAATTTTAATTGTGCCTTTTATTTTATAAATATTATAATTTAATATATTCATTGATTATAAATATTTATATTAATAATTTTATTATTATTTAATTATTTAATTTATTTATGGATAAATTTCCTAATAATATATAATTGACACTTTAAAATATGAATAAAGAATAAATTTAAAATTTATAAGAATTATTAATTTTTTATTTATCTATAATTGATAAGAATAATAAGCAAAAAAATAATTAAATTTAAGATTAAAATATTAGTAAATAAAAAGAAATTATTATAAATTATTTTAATTTAAATGAGTAATAAGAAAAAATTAAAATATAAGAATTTTCAAAAAAAATAGTAGAAATAATAATTAATAATTAAAATTAACACAAAGTATTTAATAACGAATATACTACGTAATAAAATTTAAACAACTTATTTAATTCTAATAAAAAAAAATAGTTAAATATCGAATAAGTTATAATACAATAATTTAATTAAGTTATAAACTATTTAAAAAAACTTTAAGAACTTAAAATTAATGGGTAAAAAGAAAAATATAAATAAATGAAAGGTATTAATTAAATTAATCAGATAGGAGATTAAAACTCTTCTTAAAAAAATAAATAAATGTCTACGTAAAATAATGATTATTTATATTTTAATAAATTAAAATATTAATTATTTAATTTATAGTCAAAATTAATTTTAATAAGAATTATTATAAAACTAAAATAACAATTAAAAAATAATAATAAATTTAAACAAGTATGATACGTATAATAGCAGTTATTAAAATAATCGAAGTATTCATGATGATTAAATATAGAATTGTTAATTTTAGAATTATTATGAATACTATAATAATAGCTATCATAAGGAATTGAAATAGTAGGATAAAAACAATAAAATAATAAATTCAAATAATGATTCATAATCAAATATTTTATAAAATAATAATTATAATACTTATTAAAATAGATATATTAATTGCGAAACTATTAATGAAATAGATTCGAATTTCAATAGTAACAGTAAAATGGGAATTTAGAATTTTGAATCTATAATAAAGTATAAAAATAATTATTTGAAAGATGATGTTAATTAGCCTTAATAAATAAGTCAATATAATTCTTAATAAAAAAGTAAAAATAATTCTTTATAAAAAAGCAAAAATAATTCTTAAAAAAAAAATAAGAATAATTTAAAAAAAAAATCTAGTGAAAAGTAGAAAAAATTAAAAAATGAAAATATTTAATAATAAGAACTTTAAGATTTATAATAATCAAAATAAAAAAATGATTAAATAATTGGATAATATAGTTCATTAAATTACAATAAAAATTCTCCATTATAAAATGATAAAATAAGAAAATAAAATGATTTAAATTATTGCTCTGATAATTTTAAAAACTAAAATATATAAAATTAAATTTTATAACAAATTGAATTATAGTAATAATTAATTTAAAAAGATTATTAAGAAAAATAACTTAAAATTAATGAAGAAAACGTTAATGAGAAATAATTACAAAGTATTAATCAATAAAATCAAATATTAAATTATAATTCATAAAATTAAAAATATTTTGATTAGAATTATTATTAACTTAACTATAATGATATTAAACATATCAAAGATATAAATATAGATCAAGATAAATGGATTTAAAATAATAAAGAATAAAAGAATGAATGTTAAGAAAAACTAAGTGCAAAATAATTTATATTATAAAAATAAAAAAAAATAGATTTAGAAAATTAAGAAGAATAGTCTTTTTAAGATAGTATATAAATATTCAATAACAAAAAAAATCAGCTCAATATAAGTATAGATAAAAACACTTAATTATTGAATAGAAGAAACAAGTCAAAAAAAATTAATTATTTTATAGATGATTCTTAAGGTTAAATTAATTTTAATAATGATATTTTATAGGATAAATAAATAAATTTATAAAAATCTGTATAATAAGTAAGCATTTAAAAATAATAATCTTATTATAATACAAAAGATCCCTTATAAAAATATAATGAAAAACTGTAAAATAATTTATAATAGCAATAATTATAAATAAAAAGATAAGATTTATTGTAATATTAATAGCAATAATAATATATGCAGCAAAAATTAAATTTAAGTATAAATCAAAACAATAAGAAAAAATTAGATAAAAAATAATAAATAGATTAAAAAAATAATAATCAAAAATTTAATTCTAAATAAAAGAATTAATAAAATAATATGAGCTTAAATAATAAAAATAAAGGTTAAATTAATAATATAAATTTTAATAAAACACCTTAAAATAGTAATCAAATGTAAAAAATTAATTCTAACAATAATAATAAAAATAATAATACTAATAATACATCAAGTTAAAAAAAATGAGATAAGCCTAATAATATAATAAACAGAAGTATAATATAAAAATAAAGAATACAAGATTAAAAAAATAAAAAAATATTAATTAGTAATTATCCAAATGATTATAATTTGATTGCAGAAAAATAAAAATAATTTAAAGAAAATTTAGAAAAAGTAAATAATTCTTTAGAAAAAGATAATGAAATACTTTCTTAAAATTCTAAAATGAAGCAAATTTTTGAATCACAAGCAAATATTTCTGGTCTTTCATCAAATTAAGTCAAATAGAGTCAATCAAATAATGACTCTTTTTAAAAAGATATAGAAATCTAGAATATCATACCTTAATAAAAGATTTTTTTAAATAATTAATAAAATATTTTTTAAAATAATGAGATAGTTCCTATAAAAATACTCTAAAATTTAAAAATTATAAGTTAGCAAAAAAATTAATATTAATCTTAATAATTACAAGTTTTGGAAAATATAAATAAAAAAAATTTAAACAACAATAAATTTATTTATAAATAAGAACACTGAAATAATATTAGTATTAATATTAATAATTAAGATAAATCTAGAAGTATAATAAAATAACAAGAAAATTAAAAGCAAAATACTTGAAGTTTATAAAAGCTATAGGAATTTAATAATTTAGTAAAATAAATGAATAAAAATATGAAAAAGAATAAGGATAAATAATAGAATTAATAAGATTTATAAAATTAGAATCAAGAATTGAAAATAAAAATTTTATAAAAAAGGAAACCAAGGTATAATTTTAACAAAAATAAAACTAATAAATCTATTTAAATGTCTGAATAATCATTTGTTCATTTCAATAATTAATCAATTTAAAGTTTACATTCTTTGAAAAAAAAGAGTAAAAGTTAATAGAAAAATATATTATTAAATAAATCACATTAAAAATCAACTTAAAATTTAATTCTTGAAAGAAAAGAAAGAATAAAGGTTAAAAGTAAAAATAAATAGTAAAATAATAAATAAATAGAATAAGTAAATAATAAATAGAAAGAATAACAAAATACTTTAAATAAAAAGCAAAGAAAATAATAAAAAATAGAGAATAATAATAAACTTGTAACTAAACTTTAATTTGAACCTTTAATAAAACTCTTAAGCAAAAGTGATAAAGATAGCCAATAAATAGAATAAAATGATTGGATTAATCGTTAAATAAGTGAATTTTAATTTCAGAGATTCATTTTTGAAAAGAACGAATTTTATGAAGCTTACAAAAATCAAAATACAAAATATATTAAAATAGAATTCGTAATAAACAAGTAGAATTTCAGAGAAATAATATTAGAAAAGGAAAAAGAATAACCTTTGCTTCAAGACTTCATAGAAAATTGAGAATAAAAGATGAAATTTATTAATGGTTAATAAAATATGCTGAAACTAATTTTCGGTAATCTCAACTAAATCCAAGATATAAAATTGGTCACTCCTAAATTTAGGATGAACTCAAAATGTTATTAAAACTGTCGAAACGATAATTATAAACTCAGTTTTAAAATTGGTTAATATTTTGGACAATACATAGGAACTAATAATAATAACTTTAAATTTTCAGACAATTTTATCGGAATCGGTTGTGAAATAAAAGATATTTAAAAAAAGACAAACAAATAGTTTATTTGTAGATATTAAGCAAATGAGCCTTTTACTTTTTAGAAGCATTATGGATAGCCCATATTTTAATATAATATTTATGGAGCTACCGCAGTTTAAAATCATCAATGAAAAATATTTAATATTAAATCATTAATAAATATCTTTTTCATAAATATTCTATTTATTTTTTTTAATTATATAAATATATTTTTTTTCTTTAATTAATTTTAAATTCTACTATTTTTATCATATTAATAATAATTTTTCTAAAATATTCGTATTTTATATTCTATTATTGAAATAAAATTAATATTAATTTATGAATAATTTAAATATATTATTAAATATAATATATATAATTAATAAAATTCAATTATATTAATAATTAATGAAAAAAAATAAATAAATTTAATAAGTTTAAGAACATAAAGATGTTTAGTTATTAAGTGAAGATTACTCAATGTATTTTTTATTTTATAAAATTAAAAGAGGACCTTTTATTTTTAATAAAAAAAGAGATTTTTAAGTATTTGTTTTTATAGCTTTAGGAATGGCAATAATTCCAGTTTGTGGATTTTTTATTATTAGACGTATTTATTTTTAAAAATTTAAAAAGATTTAATTTTATAATATTATCCAAATTTTAATTATGACAAAATTGTTTAAATTTCAGGAGCTTTTGCAGCATTTTTAGTTAACGTTGTTATTTTTTTTTATGTTTACTTAATAGTAAAAGATAAAAATAATTTCGCATATGAGTAGCATAAAAATAAAAAGATTGTCAAAACAGAATGAAAAATATAAATAAATAATAAAATATAAATAAGTTTTTATAACAATAAAATAGAAATAAATAATTAAAAGCATAATGTTTTAAATAAATAAATATGAAAATAATTGAATAAAATTGATAAATAATGTGGTAAATTTAATAATAAATATAGATTAATAATGTGTAAATATGGAAATAATCAGTATTTGGGAGGATGATAAATAACATACATGGATTCATACCTTGGAAAGTTGTCTCCTTCACTAGTAGGTTGAGTTCTATAATCAAAATCATGCATATTGAAGATTCTTTCAGGGAATCCCAATAGACAATTGCAATAGAAAAGAATATAGATCATAAGAACAATTGAAAATCTGTAACTGAAATTCATGATAAAGGTAGGAGTCTTGTACTTCAAACAATGTTCTTCTTCTAGACTCATGTGATCACCAGCCATTTTGTATTAAAGAGTGTCGAATCTGCCACGTCTGCCTAATTTAAAGTACATGTCTGATTGATATTTTCTTAAAAATGCGGGGCTGTAGTTCTTAATGTATTGGTAATAGGGGTTTGCAGAGTTTACTCGTACTATTAGTTTGTTCATTTGTCTATCTTTTATTTTATTATAATTTATTATTATTTTATTATTATTTTTATATTTTATTCTGTTATATTATCAATTTTATTATCATTATTATATTACTATCTTAATTTAATTATAAATATTATTTCTTATTATGATTTTTATTACCTTTAATATTTTATAAGTTAGATTGGATTTACTTACATTTAACAAAATATATATAATTAATAATACAATAAATGATGCTTACAGTAAAGAGTGAATATAAAATAAGAAATTAAATATAAATTTTAAATTATATTGAATGCAAATAACGATATTTAATATAAAATAAATAAAAAAGATTGGAATGAATATCAATCTATTTTTAATATTGGTGCTAATATTAATAATTAAAAGCAACTGCGGAGGATAAAAACTAGTAATAGGTATATTCTCTCAACCATCTGGGTTCTACAA
>Ga0315908_10001452_pt1 | contig 17724 bp, 17 predicted proteins | sample LakEriMetagenome_12_FD_203520 | JGI IMG/M metagenome (GOLD analysis project Ga0315908, IMG submission 203520) | Freshwater fungal communities from buoy surface, Lake Erie, Ohio, United States - Buoy 4 MA124 | ecosystem: Environmental > Aquatic > Freshwater > Lake > Lake biofilm | place: USA... | reverse complement strand
CGCCCCGAGGTTCTGGCCGCCTGCACCAATTACACAGGCTATGCCAACTCCAGCACCGCCGCGAGCGCGCTGGTGGATCCCACCATTGCCAGCGATCCGGCAATCTATCCTGATGCCGAAACCCTGTCCCGGCTTTACACGCCCAAACCGCAAACGGCCGAACAGGACGCCGCCATCACGCGGATCTGGACGGATATCAAGGCAGGCGGCTGACCCATGGCCGAGGGGGCGGCGCAGGACGCGTTTCTGCGTATCGAGGGGGTCTCGAAAAGCTTTGGCAGCTTTCAGGCCGTCCGCGATGTCAGCTTGACCGTCGGCAAGGGCGAGATTTTCTCGCTCTTGGGCGGGTCGGGCTGTGGCAAGACCACGCTGTTGCGGATGCTGGCAGGCTTTGAGGAACCCAGCGCTGGGAGCATCTTTCTGGACGGGCGCGACATGGCGGGCGTGCCGCCTTGGGAGCGGCCCGTCCACATGATGTTCCAATCTTATGCCATCTTCCCCCACATGACGGTCGAGGAGAATGTCGGTTACGGGCTGAAGCATGACAAGGGCCTGTCCAAGGCTGATCGGGCCAACCGGGTGGCCGAAATGCTGGAGCTGGTGCAACTGACGCCCTTTGCCAAGCGCAAACCGCATCAGATTTCGGGCGGCCAGCGCCAGCGTGTGGCACTCGCCCGCGCCTTGGCCCGCCAGCCGAAGCTTTTGCTCTTGGATGAACCCTTGGCCGCGCTGGACAAAAAGCTGCGCGAACACACCCAGTTCGAGCTGATGTCCATTCAGGCCCGCACCGGGGTGACCTTCATCGTCGTGACCCATGATCAGGAAGAGGCGATGACCCTGTCCGACCGCATCGCGGTGATGGACAAGGGCGAGGTGCGGCAAGTGGGCAGCCCGACCGAGGTTTATGAATTTCCCAACAGTCGGTTTGTGGCGGGCTTTATCGGCTCGATCAACACCTTCGAGGCGACCGTGATCGCCCGCGAAAGCCCGCATCTGCGCCTGTCGGTGCCCGCACTGGGCGCAGAGGTTCTGGCCCGTGACGTGGCGGCGGTTGCCGTGGGGCAGGCGGTGACGCTGGCCATCCGTCCCGAAAAGCTGCGGATTTCGCGTGAGCGGCCCGAAGGGGCCAATGCTTTGGCCGGAACGGTGCGCGATCTGGCCTATTTCGGCAAAGACAGCCTGTATCGCATCGACCTTGCCGGGGGCGGCATGGTGCAGGCCCATGCCGTTAACGCCCGCCGTGGCGATGAAGGCGCGCGTGTAGCCGATTGGGATGATGCGGTTTTTGTCGGGTTTGATCCCGCCTCGGCGCTTGTGCTGGTGGCGTAAGGATGACACGGGCCACCCTTCAGCGCTGGTTCGACGACAAGGGCTGGCCCGCCCTTCTGATCGGACTGCCTTACCTGTGGCTCGTCGTCTTTTTCCTGTTGCCCTTCCTCGTCGTCGTTGTGATGAGCGTGGCCACCAAGACCCCGACCGCGCCGCCCTTTTCGCTGGGCGGCGAGCATCCTTGGATCAGTCTGGACACCTACGCCCGCATCCTGACAGACGGGCTTTACCTCCGCGCCTTTCTGACCTCGCTGGTCAATGCCGCAATCGCGACCTTCTTCTGTCTGCTGATCGGCTATCCCATGGCGCTGGGACTGACGCGCGTCTCGCACTCATGGCGCAACATCTTGTTGATGCTGGTGATCTTGCCGTTCTGGACCTCGTTCCTGCTGCGGGTCTATGCGTGGATGGGGCTGATGGGCAAAAGCTCGTGGTTCAACGTCATGCTGACCGATGCTTGGAATTTTCTGGTGCCGATCGATTGGGCCGTCAGATCCATCCCGATGATGCATTCCAATTTCGCTGTCATTTTGGTGATGGTCTACACCTACCTGCCCTTCATGATCTTGCCGCTTTACGCCAGCCTTGAACGGCTAGACCCGACGCTGGACGAGGCGGCGATGGATCTGGGCAGCCGTCCGGCGCGAGTGTTCTTGGATGTCACACTGCCCCAATCCATTCCCGGCATCATTGCCGGTGGCATGCTCGTGTTCATCCCGGCCGCCGGAGAATTGGTGATCCCCACGCTGGTGGGCGATGCCGGATCGCCCATGATCGGGCGGCTGATCTCGGATGAATTCAGCCAAGCAAGAGACTGGCCCATGGCGGCGGCCATCGCGGTGGCGCTCTTGGTGCTCATGGTGGGGCCGACGATGATCTACAGCCGCTATCAGGCCAAGGCGGAGGGCAGCACATGAAGCGCCGACCGACCTTCCTGATCTCTGTCATGATCTTTGGTTTTGCCTTTTTCTATATCCCGATCCTGTCGATGATCGTCTACAGCTTCAACGCCTCGCGGCTGGCGACGGTCTGGGGCGGGTTTTCGACCAAATGGTATGTGGCGCTCTTTACAAACGACAAGGTCATTGATGCGCTGATCCTGTCGCTGAAAATCGCGCTGGTCTCGGCCACGATCGCCACGATCCTTGGCACCATGAGCGGCATTGTGCTGGCGCGTTACACCAAGTTCCGGGGCCGCACGCTGTTTTCGGGTCTTGTCACAGCCCCGCTCATCATGCCCGAGGTGATCACCGGCATCTCGCTGTTGATCTTCTTCATTCTTCTGGGCGACTGGATCGGCTGGCCCGCCTCGCGCGGGTTCACCACCATCACGCTGGCGCACATCACCTTTTCGGCGGTGTTCGTGACCACCATCGTTCATGCCCGGATGCTGCAGGCCGACCGCGCGATTGAAGAGGCGGCGATGGATCTCGGCTCGCGGCCTTGGCAGGTGATGTTTGACATCACCCTGCCGGTGATCTCGCCTGCGATCCTGTCGGGCTGGCTTTTGGCCTTTACGATCAGCCTTGACGATGTGGTCATCACCGCCTTCACCACCGGGCCTGGCTCCACCACGCTGCCCTTGCTTATCTGGTCCAAGGTCAAGCTGGGGGTGACACCTGACATCAACGCTTTGGCCACGCTGATGGTAGTGACGGTGGGCCTTGGGGTTGTCGCCGCCGGGATCATCATGAACCGCGCCGAAAAGCGTCGGCAGGCCGAGGAAAGGCTGGCGTTTCAACGCAATGACTGATCCGGCGCGCTTTCTTGATGCCCCTTTGGGCCAGCCCGGATCGGGCCGGGTGCGCTATGGCGCGGCGATGGCACTTTACGCCCAAGGCCAGATCAGCGCCGAGGTGCTGGAAGTTTACCGCATCGCCTCGGCCCACGATGGGCGGGACCCGGCCGTGATGCTGCGCGAGATGGGGCTGCCTGTGCCAAAATCCGGCACCGCCCCGCAGCCTGTGGCCATGTCAGAACCGGACAAACCATGACGGAAACCCTTCTCCACAACGCCTGCATCCACACGATGGACCCCACCGCGCCTTATGCCGAATGGCTGTTGATCCGCGATGGCAGGATTGCCGCGCTGGGCCGGGGTGCGGCGCCGGACGCACCGCACCGGATTGACGCCGGGGGCAGGCTGGTGCTGCCCGGCTTTCAGGATGCCCATATCCACCTCTTGTCCGGTGGGGTTGATCTGGCCACCGCCGCATCGCTGTATGAGGCCGCAAGTGAAAGCGAACTGATCACCACCCTGCGCGCCCATGCGGCGGCCAAACCCGGCCTGCCTATTGTGCTCGGCTCGGGCTGGCAGGCGGGCGTGTTTGGCGATCACAACCTGACGGCAGCGGTGCTGGACCGGGCGATCAGCGACCGGCCCGTGCTTGTCTATGACAGCTCGTTCCACAATGCCTGCCTGAACAGCCGCGCGCTGCAGATGGCGGGGGTGCAAGACATGCCCGACCCGCCAAACGGCCATATCGTCCGCGACAGCCAAGGCCGGGCAACGGGGATGCTGCATGAAGAGGTGATCCCGCTGGTCGCCGCCCGCCTTCCCGGTCTGACTGAGGCGGACTGGCTGCAAGGCCTGCGCGAAGGCCAGGCCCATGCCAATGCCCACGGGCTGACCGGGGTGCTGGACGCTCGCATCACCGAACAGGAACGCCGCATCTACGCCCGGGGGGAGGCCGAGGGCCTTTTGACCCTGCGCGTGGCCGGCACCGCCCTTGTGACCGAGGCTGACACGCCCGAGACCGCCGTGGCCCGGCTGTCGGCTTGGCGCGCGGCCCATTGCAGCCCTGATTTCCACATCCATTCCGCCAAGTTCTTCATGGACGGGGTCTATGAAAACCGCACGGCGGCCAATCTGGCCCCCTATGCCGATGCGCCCGGCGGCAACGCGCCTTGCATGTTCAGCGCCGAGCAGACCCGCGCGATGATGACCGCGCTGGATGCCGCGCGCTTTGCGATCCATGTCCACGTAATCGGCGACGCCGCAGTGCGCCGCGCCATCGAAGGGCTGGAGGCCGCCCGCGCCGCCAATGGCCCTTGGCCCGCGCAGCATCAGCTGGCCCATCTGCAACTGATGGACCCGGCCGATTATGCCCGCCTGCAAGGCCTTGCCACCGCCAATATCCAACCCCTCTGGGCGCGGCTGGAGCCGCCCTATTCCGATCCCTCGCTCGGGATGATCGGCCCCGACCGCTGGGCCGATGTCTATGCTTTCCGCAAGATGCTGGATGCCGGGGCGGATTGGTGCTTGTCGTCGGATTGGTCGGTGTCGACGCTCAACCCGTTTGAAATCATCGAGACGGCGATCACCCGGCAAAAGCGGCGTGATGATGACCCGCTGGAACCGTTCTTCGCCGATCAAGCGCTGAGCATTGAGGAATGCGTTCAAGGCTATACCGTCAATGCCGCCCGCGCGTGCTGGCGCGACCATTTCACCGGTATGCTGCGGGTGGGCTATTCGGCGGACCTGATCGTTCTTGACCGCGACGTCTTTGCGATCCCTCCACAAGACATCTCGCAAACCCGCGTCCTTTGCACCCTGTTCAAGGGCCGCGAGGTCTGGCGCGATACGGCTTGGTAGTGCAGAGCCTCCAAACTCCCCTCACCTTGTGACGTTACGACAGCGGCCCGGACGCCCGTGTCAAAGCTGTTTGCAAAGCGCGGGTGTTTCGTTAGCGTCAGTATAAGGGAAAAAGCGCCGGAACAGGCGCAGGGGAGGATACATGACCGACGGGTATACCCCGCCACGCCCGTGGCTGGCGTCTTATGGCACAACCATCCCGCAGGATTTGCCGCCGTCAAGCTATGCAAGTCTTGCCGATCTTGTCGACCGCGCCAGTGCGACCTATGCCAAACGGCGGGCCTTTACCTGTGTGGTGCCCAACGGCATGAATGGCACCCTGTCCTACGCCCAGGTCGGCGCGATGTCCGATGCCTTTGCCGCCTATCTGCGGCAGGATTGTGGGCTCCAGCCCGGCGACCGGGTGGCGGTGCAATTGCCCAACGGGCTGCCCTATCCGGTGGTGGCCTTTGGCGTGTTCAAGGCGGGCTGCGTTCTGGTCAACACCAACCCGATGTACACCCCGTCAGAGATGATCCACCAGCTCAACGATTCCGGGGCCAAGGTTCTGGTCATCGTCGACATGTTCGCCGACAAGCTGGCCGAGGTGGTTCCCCAGACGGATCTTCAGGCGGTGGTGCTGGCCGGAGTGCCCGAGTTCTTCCCTAAGCTGCCCGAAACCATCGTGCGCGGCGTGCAAAAAGTCTGGAGCCGCACCTTGCCGCCGGTGCCAAAGCTGGCTGTTCCTGTTCTGCGCCTGCGCGCCGCCCTTGCCAAAGGGCGCGCCCATGGCGCGGATGTGCGGGCCTATTGGACAGGGACCAAACCCGAGGATCTGGCGCTTTTGCAATACACCGGCGGCACCACCGGAGTGGCCAAAGGGGCCATGCTGACCCATGGCAACATGCTGGCTAATCTGGCGCAGGTGCAGTCGGTCTCGGGCGGGCTGATGGCCACCGATGACTGCGTGCTCACGGCGTTGCCGCTTTATCATATCTTCGCCTTCACCGCGAATTTGCTGACCTTTTTCGAAATCGGGGCCCGCAATATCCTCATCCCGTCGCCTCGCCCTGTGCAGAACCTGCAACGCGCGATCGAGAATTACCCGATCACTTGGATCACCGGGGTCAACACTCTGTTCAACGGGCTGATGAACGAGGAGTGGTTCGCAGCCTATCCGCCCAAGAAACTGCGCGCCGCCATTGCGGGCGGCACCGCGCTGCACGAGGCGGTGGCGACCCGCTGGCGTGCGATGACCGGCACGCCTTTGGCCGAAGGCTACGGCCTGACCGAAACCGCCCCCTTGGTCAGCTTTAACCCGCTGGATGACCGCGCCAAGCCCGGCAGCATCGGCATCCCGGTGCCGGGCTGCGATGTGGTCTTGGTGGATGACGACGGCAAACCGGTGCCCACAGGCACCCCCGGCGAGGTGATGGTGCGCGGCCCACAAGTGATGTCGGGCTATTGGCATCGCCCCGAGGAAACCGCAAAGACCCTGCAAAAGGGCTGGCTCTTCACCGGCGACGTGGCGGTGATGGACGCGGACGGCTTCTTGCGCATCGTCGACCGCAAGAAAGACCTTGTGCTGGTGTCGGGCTTCAACGTCTACCCGAATGAGGTCGAGGACGCGCTCGCCAAGATGGAGGCCGTGCTCGAGGCTGCCGTCGTGCCGATCCCCGACGCCAAGACCGGCGAGGCGGTGCGGGCCTATATCGTGAAGAACCCTGATTACGAGGGCGACCTCGCAACCGAGGATATCTTGCGTCACTGCAAGGCGCTGTTGACCGATTACAAAGTGCCCAAATCCATCATCATTCGCGACGAATTGCCCAAATCGCCCATCGGAAAGATCCTGCGCAAGGATCTGAAAGCCGAAGTGCGTGCGGAATTCGGGCTTTAAGGGGGGCGATCATGCTGACCGAACTGGAAACCACGCTTCTGGGCGTCATGATGATGGTGATCATGCTGGGCATGGGATCCTCCATGAGCTACCGCGATTTCCTGATCGCCTTTCGCAGGCCCAAGGGAATTCTTGTAGGCCTCTTGTCGCAATATCTGATCATGCCGTTTTTGGGCTATGCACTGGCGCTGCTCCTTGGGCTGCCGCCTGCCATGGCCGCGGGTCTGATCCTGATCGCCTGTATGCCCGGCGGCACGACCAGCAATGTGTTTGCCTATTTCTCCAAAGGCGTCTTGGCGCTGTCGATCATGATGACCACGGTCTCGACGCTGGTTGCGGTGGTCACGGTGCCACTCCTGCTCAGCTTTTATGGCGGCCTTGCGGGGTTGAGTGGCGACTATGTCATCCCGGCAGGCAACGTGGCGCAGGTCTTGGTGGTTTTGTTGGTTCCCACCGTCATCGGTATGGGCCTGCGCAAGCTGAACGCCAATATCGGCGCGACGGTTGAGCTGATAGGCTCGATGCTGGGCGTGGCGGTGATCTTGTTCCTGATCGGGTCATGGGTGCCGCGCAATTACCAGATGCTGCTGGACACCGGCTTTCCGGTCTATGTGGCGACCATCGGGATTGGCTTGACGGGCATGCTCTTGGGCTATTGGCTGGCGCGGAGCCTCGGTCAAGACAGCAACCGTGCCCGCACGATCAGTCTGGAAACTGGCATCCAGAACGGGCCTCTGGCGGTCTTGATCATCACGCTCACTTTCAGTGGCACGATGCAGCAAGAGGTTCTGTTCATTCCGATCCTTTACAGCCTGTTCATCGTCATCACCTCCTCGCTGATCACCATCTGGTATCGTGGCCATGCCACGACCGAGGCGCTGGCCCGCGACGCGGCCAAGGTTCGTCGCTAAGCACCGCATCGGTTACCTCATCGCAGGGCCCTGCCGCGGCAGGGCCCTTTGCATGTGCATGCCTGACGAAAACGTGATCTTTAATGATAATCATTCGCAACTAGATTGACAGTGCGACCCGCTTCGCCCAACAGTTTGGCTTAGAGACAGGAGTGACCCTGAAATGCCCAAAGTGGCTTGCCTTCCGTCCAAAATCACTGGTGCGGCCTGCCTGATGGCGCTGACCCTTGCCTATGCCTCAGCCGCCTTTGCTCAAGACCGCATGAAGGTGGTAACCACCTTCACCGTTCTGGCCGACATGGCCGCCAATGTGGCGGGGGATGCGGCCGATGTGGTGTCGATCACCAAACCGGGGGCTGAGATTCACGGCTATGAACCGACGCCCGGCGATATCGTGGCCGCGTCAGATGCTGATCTCGTGCTGTGGAACGGCTTGAACCTTGAGCTTTGGTTTGAACAGTTCGTCGCCAATCTTGGCGACATCCCCTCGGTCACGGTCAGCGACGGGATTACGCCCATCCCAATCTCGTCGGGGTCCTATGAGCGCAAACCGAACCCCCATGCCTGGATGGGTCTGGAAAACGCGCTCATCTACATCGACAACATCGAAGCCGCCTTTGCCGCACAGGACCCAGCCAATGCCGAGACCTACCGCGCCAATGCCGAGGCTTATAAAACCCGCCTCCGCGCCACGCTCGAACCCCTACGCGCCAAGATCGCCGAGGTGCCGCAGGATCAGCGCTGGCTGGTGACCTGCGAAGGTGCCTTCAGCTATCTCGCCCGTGATCTTGGGCTGCAAGAACTGTATCTTTGGCCTATGAATGCCGACCAGATGGGCACCCCCCAACAGGTGCGCGCCGTGATCGACGGGGTGCGCGACAATGACATCCCGGTGGTGTTCTGCGAAAGCACCGTCAACACCGCCCCCGCCGAACAGGTGGCGCGCGAAACCGGGGCGGCTTATGGCGGCGTCCTTTATGTCGACAGCCTGTCGCTTTCCGACGGGCCGGTGCCGACCTATCTTGATCTGTTGCGGGTCACCTCGACCACCGTGGCCGAGGGGCTTACCGCCGCGCGCGACTAATTGCGTGCCCCAAAAGGACTGCCGATGCCCGATACGTATGCGTCTAAACCCTTGGCCAATCCGCCGCGGCCCCATGCGGTGGATGGCGAAGGCATATCGGCCCGCGATGTGACGGTCACCTATCGCAGCGGTCACACCGCGCTGTGGAACGCCAGTTTCACCATTCCACGCGGCACGGTGACGGCGCTTGTCGGGGTCAATGGTGCTGGGAAATCCACGCTTTTCAAGGCGATCATGGGCTTTGTGCAGGCGGCCAAAGGCGACATCCGAATTCTGGGCCGCCCCGTGGCCGAAGCGCTGCGTCAGAACCTTCTGGCCTATGTGCCCCAAGCCGAAGAGGTCGATTGGACCTTCCCGGTGCTGGTCGAAGATGTGGTGATGATGGGGCGCTATGGCCACATGGGCTTTTTGCGCCGCCCCTCGGCTGCGGACCGCGCCGCTGTCGATCAGGCGCTGGCGCGCGTCAACATGCAAGACTACCGCCACCGCCAGATTGGCGAGCTCTCGGGTGGCCAGCGCAAGCGGGTGTTTCTGGCCCGCGCTTTGGCGCAAGACGGGCAGGTGATCTTGTTGGACGAACCCTTTACCGGGGTTGATGTGCAGACCGAAGACCAGATCACCGCGCTTCTGCGCGACCTTCGCGCTGAGGGGCGGGTGATGCTGGTGTCCACCCACAACCTTGGCTCGGTGCCCGAGTTTTGCGATCAGGTGATCTTGGTCAAGGGCACCGTTCTGGCCCATGGCCCGACCGAGACCACCTTTACCCACGCCAATCTGGAGCGCACCTTTGGCGGCGTCCTGCGCCGCTTTACCTTGGGCGGCGACACGCTGCACGACGATGCCGACGCCCGCGCTGTCACCATCCTGACCGATGACGAACGCCCCTTCGTGCATTACGGCGACAAGCTGCAAAAAGCCGACCGTCTGGAATGACCGCGCTTTTGCTTGAACCCTTCAGCTATGGCTACATGACCAACGCGATGTGGGTCTCCGCACTTGTCGGCGGGGTCTGCGCGTTTCTGTCCTGCTTTTTGATGCTGAAAGGCTGGTCCTTGATTGGGGACGCGCTGTCGCATTCCGTGGTGCCGGGTGTGGCGGGGGCCTATATGCTGGGCCTGCCCTTCGCGCTGGGCGCGTTCTTGTCAGGTGGGCTGGCGGCGGCGGCGATGCTGCTGCTGACCGAACGCTCGGGGTTGAAACCCGATGTCATCATCGGGCTGATCTTCACCTCGTTCTTCGGCTTGGGCCTGTTCATGGTTTCGGTCAGTCCGGTGCCTGTCGATATCATGACGATCACCATGGGCAATATTCTGGCCATTACGCCGGAAGACACGCTGCAATTGGCGGTCATCGGCTTTGTGTCGCTGGCTGTGCTTTTGGTGATCTGGAAAGACCTTGTGGTGGTGTTTTTTGACGAAACCCACGCCCGCACGGTGGGCTTGCATCCGCGCCTGTTGAAAGGCGTGTTCTTCATGCTGTTGTCCGCCTCGGTCGTGGCGGCGATGCAGACGGTGGGGGCGTTTTTGGTGATTGCCATGGTGGTGACGCCGGGGGCGACGGCCTATCTTCTGTGCGACCGTTTTGAGCGGCTAATCGTCACCTCGGTCAGCATCGGCACGCTCACCAGCTTTGTGGGCGCCTATGCCAGCTATTTCCTAGATGGGGCCACAGGCGGGGTTATCGTCTGCCTGCAAACGCTGATCTTCCTGATCGTCTTTGTGCTCGCCCCCAAGCACGGCCTTCTGGCGGCCCGACGCAAGGCAGCGGCAGCGCTGCGCCGTGGCCCGGCGGAGGCCGCGTGATGGAGTTTGATCTGGCCACCGCGCTGATGCCTTTCCGCTTTGGCTTCATGCAGAATGCCTTTGCCATCTCGATCATCGTCTCGGTGCCCACAGCCCTGTTGTCCTGCTTTCTGGTGCTGAAAGGCTGGGCCTTGATGGGTGATGCGATCAGCCATGCCATCCTGCCCGGTATTGTGCTGGCCCATCTGATCGGCGCGCCTTTGATCCTTGGGGCCTTTGCCGCTGGCATGTTCACCGCCGTGGCCACCGGGTTCTTGGCGGGCAACAGCCGGATCAAGCAAGACACCGTCATGGGCGTGGTGTTTTCGGGCATGTTCGGCTTGGGCATCGTGCTCTTTGTCGCGGTCGACAGTGGGGTGCATCTTGATCACATTCTCTTTGGCAACATGCTGGGGGTCAGCGCCACCGAGTTGTGGCAATCAGGGTTGATCGCAGGCGGGGTTGTGCTGATCCTTGTGCTGAAATGGAAAGACTGGCTCTTGCACAGCTTTGACCCGGCGCATGCCAAGGCGGTGGGGCTGTGGGTCAACACCCTGCACTACGGTCTTTTGGCGCTGATTTCGCTGACCATTGTGGCAACGCTGTCGGCGGCCGGGCTGATCTTGGCGATTGCCCTTTTGATCGCGCCGGGGGCGATTGCCTTTCTTTTGGTGCGCCGGTTTTCCACCATGCTGTGGGTGTCGGTGCTGCTGTGCATGGGGTCGATGCTGGTTGGCACCTATGCCAGCTTTTTCCTCGACAGCGCGCCCGCGCCCACCATCGTTCTGGTGCAAACCGGGCTTTTCATCCTGGCCCTTTTGCGCCGCCAGATCCTGAACCGCCGCGCCAGTTTGCGAGTGGTTCAACCCTAAGCGCGCGCCTCGGTCAAAAGGAATGCCCGCAGCTTTTCGCTGGCGCGCGTCGGGCTGACCTCACCCGAATGCAGATCATAGCCCCAGCCCGAAGGAATTTTGTCGGGGAAGGGGGCCACCAAAAGCCCGCGCCTCAGATGCACCTCGGCCAAGGAGGACAGCGTGATCGCGCAGCCCAAGCCCGCAACGGCCATCTCCAGTGCCACGTTGGAACTGTCGGTCTTCAGCCCCTCGGACAGGGGCAGGTCGGTCAGCCCATGGTGGCGGGCAAAGGCCTGCCAATGCTCTTGGCGGCCAAGCACATGGATCAGGCCGCGATGGCGAATGTCGCGGGGTTCCTGCAGGGCGTTCGGCCCGGTCAGAAACCCGGTCGCGCAAACCATCACCAAGGCTTCATCGCCGAGGGATTGGCCCTGCATCGGCTGGCTGGCGTGGCGCGGTGTGATGCGCAGATCGGCGATCAGGTCGCTGGTCTCTGACCAGATCGTGGCCAACACGGTCACTTCCACCTCGGGATGGACTTGGCCAAAGGCGTGCAGGCGCGGCGGCAGCCAATTGGTCGCAAGGCTGGCGGGGCAGGCGAGCGTGACCTCTTGGCGGTGCGGCACGGTCAGGATCTGCCCGGTCGCCACATCAATCTGCGCCAAGGCCTGCCTCAGCGTCGGCAGATAAGAGGCCGCGACTTCGGTCAGACCAAGACTGCGCGGCGCGCGGTGAAACAGGGGCCGGCCAATATACTGCTCCAACGCGCGCACATGTCCTGAAACGGCGGCTTGGGTCATGCCCAATTCTTCGGCCGCACGCGTAAAGCTCAGGTGCCGGGCCGAGGCCTCGAAAGACCGGATGTAGTTCAGCGGCGGCAGGTTTTTCATCGGCGTACTCCTTAGCGGCAAAGCTAACGCAAGCGGGCGGCCAAGGCCAAGGGTACCATGCCCTAGAATTCTTGCGGGTCAGGCCCCCGTTTCCCTTGCGTGAACGGGCGCGGTGTTGTCCCTAAGGTGAACGCGACGCCACTTGAAGAAGAGATCCACCATGCCCCCTGCCGACCACCAGACCGACGCCCCCCGGCTGAAATCCCATGCGCAAGCGGTGGTCATCGGCGGCGGGCTTGTCGGCTGCTCGATCCTGTATCACCTGACCAAACTGGGTTGGTCGGATGTGGTTCTGTTGGAGCGGTCGGAACTGACCTCTGGCTCCACATGGCACGCGGCGGCCAATATCCACGGGCTGCATGACAGCACCAACATCAGCCGTTTGCAGCACTATACCATGGGGCTTTACAAGGAGTTGGAGGCTGAAACCGGCCAAGGCTGCGGCATCTTCCAGCCCGGTTCGCTCTATCTTGCGCAAACGCAGGCGCGCGAGCATCAACTGCGCCTGCAGGCGGCGAAGGCGAAATACTACGGGATGGACTTCTACGAGGTGACCCGGGATGAGGCCGAACGGCTGCATCCTTTGGTCAACTTCGACGGCATCCGCTGCATCATGTACGAACCCCAAGGCGGCAATGTCGACCCTTCGGGCGTGACCATGGCCTATGCGGCGGGCGCACGCGCGCGCGGCGCGCAGATTCATCGCAATTGCCCGGTCACCGCGACGCGGGCGCAAGCCGATGGGTCTTGGATTGTGGAAACCCCGATGGGGGAAATCCGCGCCGGCTGGGTGGTGAACGCCGCCGGGCTGTGGGGCCGCGAGGTTGCGGCGCTGGCGGGGATTGAGCTGCCCCTGATGCCGACTGAGCACCAGTATTTCGTCACCGAGACGATTGCCGAGATCGCCGCACTGGACCGCCGCCTGCCTTCGGTCGCCGATCGCGACGGCGAATACTACCTGCGCCAAGAGGGCAAGGGCCTGTTGGTCGGCGCCTATGAGCGCGATATGAAATTCTGGGCCGAGAACGGCACGCCGCAGGGCTTTGGCCATGAGCTGTTCGCCGATGATCTGGAGCGGATCGAGCCGAATATGCTGCGCGCCATCGACCGGGTTCCGGTGGTGGGATCGGCGGGGATCAAGCGGGTGATCAACGGCCCGATGATCTGGTCGCCTGACAGCAGCGCGCTGTTCGGCCCGGTGCCGGAACTGCGCAACTATTTCTGCTGCAACGGCATCATCCCCGGCTTTTCGCAATCCGGCGGGCTGGGGCTTTTGTCCGCACAGTGGATCATCGAGGGCGAGCCAAAGCTCGACATGTTCGGCTGGGACCTCGCGCGCTTTGGCGCTTGGGCGGGCAAGGACTTCACCAAGGCCCGCGTGCGCGACCAATATGCCAACCGCTTCAAGATCCACTTCCCGAATGAGGAACGCACCGCAGGCCGCCCCGTCCGCACCCGCCCGATCTATCAGGTGCAAAAGGCGATGGGTGCGGTCTTTGGTCTGAACTATGGCTGGGAACACCCGCTTTGGTTCTCTGCCGAGGGCGAACCAACCGAAGAAACCATCGGCTTTGACCGCCAAAACTGGTGGGCCCCTGTGGGCCGCGAGGCGCGCAGCCTGCGCGACCGGGCAGGGATCATCGACATCTCAAACTTTGCCCGCTACCGGATCACGGGGCCCGGCGCGCGCGACTGGCTCGATGCGCTTTTGGCCAACCGCATCCCTTCGCAGCCCGGCCGCACTTGCCTTGCCCCCTTGATCGGCAAACGTGGCGGCATTGCGGGAGATTTCACGGTCACCTGTCTGGGTGAGGGCGATTATTTCATGGTCGGCTCGGGCATGGCGGAACGCTATCACAAGCGGTTCTTTGATGCCGTGCCGTTGCCCGCGGGCACAAGCTGGCACAGCGTCACCGACACAATGGCAGGCTTCAACGTGGCAGGCCCGTTGGCGCGCGATCTTTTGGCACGGTTGACCAATGCTGACCTGTCGAGTGCAGCCTTTCCCTTCATGCGCTCGGCCCAGATTGACGTGGCCGGCGTCCACTGCATCGCGCTGCGTGTCAGCTTCACCGGCGATCTGGGTTGGGAGCTTCATTGCGCGGAGTCTGACCAAGCGCGGCTTTATACAGCCCTCTTAAAGGCGGGCAAAGCGATGGAGGTCGGTCCCGTCGGCAGCCGCGCCCTGATGAGTCTGCGGGTGGAAAAGGGCTATGGCAGCTGGGGCCGGGACTATTCTCCCGAATATTGGCCGCAAGAAACCGGCCTTCAGGGCCTAATTAAGATGGACAAGGAGTTCTTGAACAAATCCGCCTATGCGGCCCTCGCCGATACCCCCCCACGCGAAGTTCTGCGCACGCTGGTGATTGAGGCGACCACCGCCGATGCCACCGGCAACGAGCCGATCTTTGATCTTGCCGGAAAGCCTGCGGGTAAGGTGTCGTCTGGGGCTTACGGCTATCACGTCGGGCAGTCGCTGGCCTTGGCCTATCTGCGCCCCGACATCGCGGCGGGGACCGAGCTTTCGGTCATGGTTCTTGGCCAACCCCACCGGGCGCGGGTGCTGGAAGGGGCGGCCTTTGACCCCGAGGGCAAGCGGTTGCGCCAGTAGCGCGTGCCAAGCCCGCAAACGCTCAGACCGCAATCCGCCGGATCCGTGCCGCAACCCGCGCGACAAAGGCATTTCGGCGCGGGGCATCGCAGGTGTCCATCTCGTGCAGGCCCAGCCAAAAGGTTTTCGTCCGCTTGGCGGTGCAAAGGCGCAAACCACGCAAGATCATCCGCCGCCCCGGCGCGCCCATCACGAAGGTCCAAAGCCACCATGGCGCGCCAAAGGTGGTGATCACCCCGATCAGCCGGACATTGGTCAACGCCGGGCGCATCGGCGCGCCGGGGCTTGGCACGGTAAAGGTGACACCGGGCCGCCAGACCCGGTCCATCCAGCCCTTCAGAATCGCGGGCTGCGCATACCACCACGTCGGATAGACAAAGATCAGCCCCTCGGCCCATTGCAGGGCCGCGATATGCGGGGCGACATCGGGCGGGGGCGGGCCGTCGTCATGATAGGCGCGGCGTTCCTCGGCGGACATCACCGGGTTAAAGCCCTCGGCGTAAAGATCGATCAGCCGCACCTCATGGCCCTGCGCCCGGGCGGTATCAACCGTCACCTTGCACAAGGCCGCGTTAAAGCTTTCGGGCAGCGGATGGGCGTGGATCACCAAAAGGCGCATCATCCAGCCCCTTGTGGCTGCGAGATCCGCCGCAGCGTGTGCAGCGCGACTGTCACCACGATTACTGCACCGCCGATCAGCGACATCTGGCCCGGGTTCTCGCCAATCACCGCCCAGACCAGCAATGGCCCAAGGATCACCTCCAAAAGCGTGATCATCGACACTTCAGGCGCTGGCAAATAGCGCGGGCCCAGCATCAACAGCCCCGCAGCACCCGGCAGGATGACAGCACCAGACAGAAAGATCAAAAACGCCGTGCCGCCATCCACTGGGACAAACTCGGCAAAGGGCAGGGCCAAAAGCCCGCCCAAAATCGCCCCCAGCGCCAGATGCGGCAGCATGTTGCGCCGCCCCGTCGTGCGCAGCGTGACGTAATAGGCGGCAATCGCGGTGGCATTGACGAGCGCAAAGGCGTCTCCCAAAAGCCGCCCGTGCCCCATACTGCCCGAGCCAATGATCAGCACACCGGCAAACACCAGCCCAATCGCCAGCGCCGTGGCGCGGTCAATCGTCTCGCGCAATGTCAGCCACGACAAAAGTGCGGCAATAAAGGGCGCAGTGGCCAGCACCAAGAGCGCATTGGCCGCCGAGGTGTATTGCATCGCCGAACACCAAGTGATGCCCCCAACCGCATTGAGCCCGATCACCAAAAGCCCTTTGCGGTCAAACCATTCGCCCTTGCCCGGCATGGTCTGTCGGGCAAAGACCAAGTTGGCGGCCAGAAAAATCCCACCCGCCAAAATCCCCCGCCAAAAGGCCAGGGCCAGCATATCCCCGCCGATCAACCGCATCACCAAGGCATCGGGCACAAAGATCATCACCCCGGCCAAGGTGACCAGAACGCCGTAGGCTTGCGGATTGCGCTGGGATAGGTCGGTCATTCCGCGCGGCCGAAAAGCTTGTCCAGAAATCCGTAGAACCACGCAGCCTGTTTGGCATCCGCCTCCATCATCACCGCGTCCTGTTCGACCCGCGTTTGCACGCCGGGCTTGCCATAGGCCGCCCAAGGGGCGGATTGCCAGCGGCGAAAGCCCTCGATCGTGCATTCGGGGTGGAACTGAAAGCCATAAACCTTGTCGCCAATCCGGAAGGCCTGATTGGGATACATCGGGCTTGTGGCCAGATGCACCGCACCTTCGGGGATGGCAAAGGTATGGAAATGCGCCTGCGTCATCGGAATGGTCTCAGGCAGGAAGTCGCGCCCCTCGGCCGTGGGTGAGATCGGGTAATAGCCGAACTCATGCAGACCACTGGGCGGCGGGCCAACCTCGGCCCCCATCACCCGCGCGATCTGCTGGGCGCCCTGACAGATGCCCAAAAGCGGGATATCTTGCGCCATGCAGGCCCGGATCCAAGCCGCTTCGTCATGCAAGAACGGATACTTGTCCTCGTCAAACACGTTGAACGGGCCGCCGTAGACCACTGATCCGGCCACATCCGCGCCCGGCACTGGCAGGAGGTCGCCCGCAAAGGGACGCAAGATGACCGGTTCAAACCCCGCCTGCACGGCAAAGGTCACCACCCGATCGTCGGGCGGGTCGTCGCCGTGGCGGATCAAAATCAGTTTGCGGGCCATGTCGGTCTCCTGTCGCGCTTTGGCGGCAGGATAGGCCAAAGCATGGGGGGAATGGCAAAAGGAAAACGGGGGTGTGACGGATAAATTTCTTGCGCTGCGCCAAGTTGGGGCAAAAGCGGGACAGCCTTGCCAATCGTCGGGCTGGCTTGTGTCATTCGGCCTGCCATGACACGAAGGGGGAGTGGAGGGCCCGTGATGCTGAAAACCTATCTCTTTCTCTTGGCGGCCATCGTGCTTGAAGTGGTGGCAACCACCGCCTTGGCCCGCTCGGCCAGCTTTACGCGCCTTGTTCCCAGTCTGATTGCGATCTTCGGCTATGCCGGGGCCTTTTGGCTTTTGTCGGTTCCCTTGCGGGTCATGCCGACCGGGGTGGTCTATGCCCTTTGGTCTGGGCTTGGGATCGTGCTGATCACAGCAGTGGCTTGGGTCTGGCAAAAGCAGGTGCTGGACGGAGCGGCGCTCTTGGGACTGGGGCTGATCATGGCCGGGGTCTTGGTCATTCACCTCTTCTCCAGCGCGGTCAATCACTAAGGGCGGCCGTTGGCCGATCCTGCCCCAATCCTGAAGGGGTTGGAGCGTTCTGGCGCAATGGTCA
>Ga0315908_10001447_pt1 | contig 17751 bp, 14 predicted proteins | sample LakEriMetagenome_12_FD_203520 | JGI IMG/M metagenome (GOLD analysis project Ga0315908, IMG submission 203520) | Freshwater fungal communities from buoy surface, Lake Erie, Ohio, United States - Buoy 4 MA124 | ecosystem: Environmental > Aquatic > Freshwater > Lake > Lake biofilm | place: USA... | reverse complement strand
GTTATAGGCGGAAGCGACACCATCAAGCTGTCTTGATCCACTGGCGGTGGCAACGTTGCCAAACGCCAATCGTTTGAGCAAAATAGTGTGCATACCTGAGCCAAACAGCAGGGGCCGAATATGGTCTGTGCCCCCGCGGTGGGTCTGGGCTGGGCAGGATTTGACAAGGGGGGGGTGTAAGCCGATTTCCCGATTTGTGCTCTAAAAACTCAAAGACCCTTGATTTCATTGGCTTCCCAAAGAGTTGGCACGAAAAGTTTCTTCACTGTATAGGCCAGTGTGGCAGTGGGTAGGATGGTGTGGGGGCATCTTGTCGGCTTCACAGGCTAATGGCCTGTAAACGACTACGTACAAAGTGGTTGTGAATTGCCTCTTCATGCATCTTGAACATAGCTTCACGGTCAAGCTCCCCGTTAGGCAAAAACGTCATCTGGAAATCCGACTTGTAGTTTGATGGCGGTTTCAGCTTCGCCATGTTTGCTCCTGTGATACTGGTAAAAGCCTTGTTCATGGCGTTAGTGAGTTCTTGCCCTCGATGCCTTGGAACCACAAAACTGTCATGCACCGGCAGACAGGTGATGCCTTTGCCCATTAGCTCCAACATGACTTGCTCGGCTATTTGAGAGTCAATGTACTGAAAGCCCAAGCCAACGCCTTTGCCCAGAACAGCTTTAAGCGGCGGGTGACGCTTTAGGATCAGTTTCTTGAGTTTGCCAAAGCTAATTCCAACCTGCTTTACTTTCTTGGTGCTAAGTCGGTAACTTCCAGACTCATCGTTCAGCAAGGCGTTAAATACCTCTTTAACAATACCTCGCTGGGTTTTATATGGCTCTACCTTTGCGTCGTACGTTTTCCCATCAACCAGTAAGCCAATGTCATAGAGATCCCCTGTTGGCGGCGCAAGGTTCTGGCTCATGTAAAGGAGTCTTGGATGGAGTTCACTAAAGTCGATCTCAACAGTTGCCAGCCCATTGATAGTGATGAACTCACGGAACTCGCTTGGAATAAACTGCCACCAACCCCCATAGTACCGTCCACCTCGCTCCATACTGCCGCGTGAAAACACCCGCCTCAAGCACACATGGTTAAAGTTTAGAACTCTGCCTTGCTTCTCTGGGACAGTTTGATGCCAATGGGATCGGTACTTTGGGGTCGACATACGGCGAATGAGCTTCTTCAAATTCAGATTGCTCACATGCAAACACATGGCTTGCTTGTTTAAATGTTCGTTGATACGAAGAACATTCGCATTCATGGTGCGAACGGCTGAAGTTTTCGGAACTCTAAGTTTGAACTTCTCTTTTGATGCCTTGTCGTAGTCACGCAGAACGATTCCGTCTTTTGGGATTTGCAGTGGACTCCAGCGAAGGAAGTACTGCTCAAAGATTTTCTCAAGACTACCAATTGCTTTAAGTTGGGTTGGCAAGGTCTCTGAGGTGGTTATTCTTCTACCGGTAACTACCTCAACCCAGGCGATTTGCTCTAAAGCCGAAACTGTTTCCTCAACGTAGTACTGAGTCAGGTGGTTAATCTTCCCAAACTCTTTTGAGTGGTAATACTGGGGGCTTAGAAATACATCGAGTCTAGCTTTGAGCGATTGACAGCACCTTGTTTGATACAACCCCTCAATCAAGGTATGACAGTGCAAGAAACGTGCAGCTTCAGCAGTTGCGCTAGGTTTATTTTTTAGTTGCCTGAATTGATGGCAGGCTTCAATTAGCTGCTTAATCAGTTGCGGAAACTGGGGCTTGGCTGGCAACCTGATGGTAGTAAAGTTCAGCCCTATGGTGTCCATATAGCCCCCTTATGCAAGCGGTAATACACCGCACCTTAACTACACTTTAAACAGCAGATAACCGGCTAACAGTATCTGGGTAACGTGACACCAGATGAATCAACAGGGCTGCTTGCGCGTTTGGCTTAGCTCGTCCCTGCTCCCAGTTCTCAAGGGTGCGTGGGTTGGTTCTGAGGTATCCAGCGAACACAGGACGTGACAGGTTGAGCTTTTCCCGAATGGCACGTAGCTCATCTGCGCTTATCTCCACTGCAGGCTTTAGCTCCACCTCTGTCGTGCGAAGCGTCTTCTTGCCTTTACGTGCCGCAGCCAAGGCATCAAAGCCTTCTGTCATCTCAGCGAATAAATTTCGTTTAGTCATTTTCTTTCCTCTAATTCTTTCTTCAAGAGCGTTTTCAACATGGCCTTTTCTTTCGGTGACAAGTCGGACAGTTCGTCTTTGTCGTAAATCGTGAAAAGCCAAAACTGCTTCTTCGGATCCCACCAGTAGTAGATGACCCTGAGACCACCGCGCTTGCCTTTGCCGCGAGTGGCATCGCCATACCTGAGCTTTCGCAGGCCACCTGTGCCAGTGATGACATCACCAGCTTCTGGGTCTTTCAGCATCTCATTTTGTAGACCCCGATACGCCTCGTCCGTCAGATAACTAGACCGGTTACGCTCAAAAGCTGGCAACTCAACGAATAATGCTTTCATGCGCGAAGTATACGCAAGTTGCGTTGGGTGTCAATAGGGAAGTTTGGGGTGGCTCAAGAGGTGCTGTGCCACTAATTCCAGAGGGTGCTGAAACGACCCCCTACATCGTATGTCAGAGCCGTTTGTCGCCAGCGTCAGACCTGAACGGGACACCTAAGATCTGCGCATATAGCCTCAGGCGCTTCATGGCTAGTCTGTGCACTTGCCTGTCTACGCGGGTGTCTTTGCCGTGGATGGTCTTGGCTTGTGCACACCTCAGTTTCCCCTGCTTTGTGCGTGGCCCAGTACTAAGCCCACCGTGAAACTTGCACTTAGTTTTGCCCTGCATGGCAGGCCCACCGCATTGAACTTTGGTGCGTTTAGATGTGGCATTACACCGCCGACAAACGATTCTGCCGCCAGCAGTGGTAAAGCGGCGGATTTCTGCACGGGTTAGTTTGAGTGGATTCGTATGCGTATCCATTACGGGACTCCTAACGTCAAATGCTTGGGATGGGTAGGGGTGGGTGCTCAGGTAAGCTAATTTAAATAGGCGTCGGGTTACCATTTTTCTTACCCGTCCTATCCTTTAACCTTAATTCGCTCGTGATTTGCAGGCGTACCAAATGGCTGGCTCAGACCATTTGAAGACGGACACACAATTTAAGAGAGTTATTTAAATACCAGCATGTCTTTATGAAACCCGAAGTAGCCCAACGAGCACCAGTGGCCAAAGCGATGCGCAGTGTAGAAACTTGTTTGTGCCAACGAAGAAAGCAGGCCATGCATTACACTTTTGGTATTCAACGAGGGCATCGAGATGGTCAAACTTTCTCTTAGAGTAGCTGCACTGTTGGCAGTGTTGAGCAGCTTGATGGTGCTGGGAGCATGCGGCGGTGGTGCCAGCTCGGGCAGCACAGGTGCCGCCGGCAACTCCAACATTTTGAACGCCTTAGATGCCAGCAGCACAAGCCCTGACAAACTGCCTGAAGGCGCAGACAGCGTTAGCTTAAGCAGCTTTTGGGAAGCACAAGTAATTAACGGCTTTACCCGAACCGGCGTGATAAGGGGCTACGCCTACCAAGATTTTCGGAATTTAGAAATCAAAGCCACTGCCGTTTCAAACACCACCGACGGCAGGTCGACAGTGCTGCTAATTCAACACCCCGACCACAACGCGCAGACTGGCGACATGCTTACGCTGACTGGCTTATCAAAAGACTTGGTAGGCATTCCATTTGTCAATTTCAACAACACCTTTGTCATTACGGGCCGCGATGCAAACGCGTATTACATCACTGTGCCCTATCCCACCAACAGGCGCGACACGTTTGCGCTCACTGCCAACTTTTACTACAAATACAAAGAATGCGATGGCGTTCAAACCGTGGTACAAACACCCGCACTGGCCACTGTGCCCGTTACCTTTTTTGACGGCTTTGAAGCCAGGGTGGCCAAACACACTGTAGACAATACGGTCAGCGGCTGCAGCCCGCCAGCAAGAAGCTTTACAAGCTACAAGTACTATGCCGTGAATAACCCAAAGTTTGGCGCCATTTTGAACTATCCATTTATTGGCCAAAGAGTAGATGGCGGAGATTTTTCAAGCTTAGACAAAACTTTCGACTTGCCAGCCACCCCCGTGAAATCGGGGCAGTCTGGGTCTATTGGCATCATGAAGATTTATAAGTCTTCTAATAAAACTGTATTGGTGGGCACTTCGTATTTGACTTATCAGATATTGAGCCATACCGCCAACTCGGTGTTCATTGTGATGACCACTACCAATTTCAACGACAACGACAATCTGGTTTCAACGATGACTGAAGTTTATGGTCGGAACCCTGCGGTAGATAAAGAATATAAGCTGATTCGAACTACTGTAAAGTACAACAATCCTCGAAGGAATGAGGTGGTGATTGAGTAACTCAAGTTGTCTTTAGTTGCTCAACCCAAGCCAGCTGCTTGGGCAGGCACACACTTTGCAGGTCGTAGTTGGCCTGTGCAAATGCTCTGGCATTAACGCCCAATCTTTTTCTTTCTTCAGCATTGCTTAGCAACTCACACACACTATTAGCCAACGCCGAAGCATCAAAGAAATCAACCAACTTGCCTGTTTCGTTGTGCACAATGGCTTCGCGCAAGGGTTGTGTGTCGCTGGCCACTATGGCGCAGCCTGCGCTCATGGCTTCTAGCAAACTCCAGCTAAGTACGAATGGATATGTCAGGTACACATGCACAGTAGAGAGCTGCAGCAAAGGAATGAAGTACTGGTAAGGCACATGCCCTAAAAAATGCACCCTCTGCCAATCGGCGTCCGATATTTGCCCACGCACTTCATTGGCAAAAATATCTTTCCACTTTGCGTCGCCATATTTGGCAGCATCGGGCCTCGCGCCATAGCTTACGTCGTCTGCACCCACTAGCAACACTCTAGCGTTAGGCCGCTCTTTTAAAAGCTGGGGCAACGCACGCATAAAGGTGTGATAGCCGCGGTAGGGCTCTAAGTTGCGGTTGACGAAGGTAATCACTTCATCTTGGCGCGTTAGCACCAAGTCTTTACCCGCAGCCATTTTGAGGGTGAGGCTAACTGCTGGGTTGGGTGCCACAGCCTGAGTGTCAATGCCGTCATGCACCACAGAGATTTTATTTTTAAAGGGTTCGGGAAAGGTGCTTGCCTGCCAGTGCGTGGGCGAGATGCCCGCATCGGCCACCTCAAAGTGCAGCAGGTTGTTCAAGTTCTTTAAGCGCAGGCGGCACACTTCGCCTTCGTCGGTGGCTGGAAACTCTGGGTCAAAGCCTACATCGGCGCCATGCGGGTGGTAAAAGAATTCGCAGTAAATACCCAGCTTAGCCTCTGGCCACACTTCCTTTAAAAACAAACTCTCGCCCCAGCCGTGGTGGGCCACAATCACATCGGGCATATAGCCCTGCTGCTTCATTTGCAGCGCGGCCTTAAAGCAAGCTTCTGCGCGGATGGTTTTGGTTTCAAAGTCAGACACCCAAGGATGCACGTTGGGCGTCGTGCCGCGTTTGGCGGTGTAGTGCACCAGCTGCACACCTTGCCACTGCGTCGCGTCGGTTTTTTGCATGGTCATGGCGCGCACGCTGTGGCCTTGCTTGACCAAAGCAGGCGCCAAAAACTTAAACTGTCCTGGAAAATTTTGATGAATAAAAAGAATGTTCATATGTACAAAGCCAAAGCCCAAACTGTTTAGCCCCAAAACCAGCCGTCGTCGTTCACAATGGTTCTCACGGCAGTCAGTTGCACCTTGCCATCGCCAAAGCCTGCGTTCACAGGGTTAAATACGTCCAGGTAAAAAGTCTCGTCAAGCTCGGGCACGGTGTCGGCAATGATTTCTACAGCCACAAGAGCGTGGCTTTCGTTGGGGTAAATTTTAAGGGTACCTTGCGTGGCTATGTAGTCTTGCGCTGCCAAAGCAGAACCATTGCGTGTCTTGTAGTCCACACTGACAATGATGTTGGGGTCAATTCGGTAACCGTTAAGTTGCACCCAAAAATACACAGGCGTGGTGCCCGTGTTGCCTTCATTCACCACTTTTTGTACAGTGGCCTGCGTGGTGGGTGCTTGTTCATAGTTTGTTCTTAGCGCTTGGTCTATCCACTGCTGGTAGGCACTGACGCGCTGCCACACAGCCACTTCGCCATAGCTGCTGTTGCTGGTGCTGTCTATGTCGGGCACTGCGCCAGAGGTGCTTAGCCTGCCGGTATAACTGGCCACGCCCGCAATCAAATTGCCAATGAAGGCTGGGCCGCCGCTGTCTCCTTTAGAGATAAGGCCCTCAGCGTTGCCAAGTCCCAAATCGCGGGTGCCAATCAGAGCACCCAGTGCATCGTTTTGGGCCAGGCCATTGTCAAAGTCAGCTGCCAACTGTTTGCCGTTGTTGGCTTCCCAATGCCCGCTTTCACTGAAAAATCGACCCAAGGGTGCAACGTCGCTGTCAAACTGGTTGTTGGCTTTGACTCGCACAGCCGCTTCATTGAAGTTGGCAAGGGTGCCGCTGCTGCCAAGCCCAGGCGTGCCGTAGCCCACCATGGTCATGGTTTGGCCAACTTCGGTGCTTGCTCGGTAAATGCCAAAGCGCTCGGCAAGCACGGGGGCATCTTGCGAGAGCCACACCAGCGCCAAGTCGGCGTTGTTGTTCACGCTGTTGTAGTCGGGGTGCACCACCACTTTCTTTGACGCAATGGTTTGCACGCCGCTGCGAGTTTCAAAGTTCACATTGGCTGTGCCGTTGCTACCCGAGAAAAGATGCGCTGTAGTCAGCACGGCTGCACCATCAAACAAAAGCACGCCAGTGCCATACATGTTGCCCACCACCACGCGCACCACACCGTCATAGCCATCGCCAATGAGCGCGCGGTTGCGCGCCTCTGTGTAGCTAGAGACCGTGGTAACCATTAGACGAGTTTTAAGATGCCAAGCTTTAGCAGCCATGCCAATGCGCGAAAGACAAATGCCTGCCTGGCAGGCGCAATGTCTTGCAAAAGGCTTTGGGCTGTGGTCTGCCCTTTGGCTGCAACACCCAGCACTTGCGCAATTTCTTCGTGGGTGGGCAAAACCAATTTGGCAAAGTTCACCATGGCCAAGTCTTGGTAATGTTGAACCCTGGTCATGCTCTCTTGCACAGAGGCATCGACCATCATCAAAACGCTATCGGGCTTGAGGGTGTGTGTAGGGTAAGACTCAAAAGAATAAAACGGATCGATGCGCGCTGGCCACGGGTGCGCTAGCGCCTTGTGTTCGTTGCCACTTTGTGCGGCCAGCCTTAGCTCAGTTTGAGATTGCCACAAGCCCTCGTATTGGCCAATGACCACAGACCAGTCATACAGCTGCTTGGCTCTTGCTTGGCCTGCCTGCCCCATGGTGCGGCGTAGGTCTGTCGATTCAAACAACTGCACAAACGCCTTGGTGGTGGCTTCAATGTCTACCGACACCATAGAGCAGGTGTGGCCACAGTACATGTCGTAGGTGTCTACGTCTAGGGCGTGCCTTAGTGCCAAATCGGTGGCCAAGCCGGCTTGGGGCATGCACGTGGCAATTCTGAAACCATCAATACCATCGCGCACGGTATCTTTGTAGCCATCCCAATCGGACACCACCACAGGCAGGCCAGACGCCATGGCTTCAATGGGGACAATGCCAAAGGTTTCTTGAATGTTGTCTGACAGCGAGCAAAACACATCGGCACTAGCCCAAGCGGTTTCTCGGTCGCTGGCCAAGCGGCCATCTAGTGTGATCACTTTTACCAAAGGGCAGGACCTTTGTGCGGCATCTTGGTAAGCCTTCTGAATAAAGTCGTTGGCATGCCAGCCGCACTCTACCAACATCACTTTTTGGCCAGAAGGCGCTAACTGAACAGCTGCTTTTTGGAGGGCTTGGTACATGGCCAAAGGGTGCGCCTTGGCATGAAACGAAAGCCGGCCCATGAACAGCACCACCAAGGTGTTGGCGTCTGCGCCAATCAGTTGTCTGGCTTTGGATTTTTGCGCATCGCTCCATTCAAAGTCTTGGGTGTGAATGCCCAGTGGAATGACGGGCAACATGGGCAAGACCAACTTGCTGATGCCAAGCCGCTCTTGTAAATAATGAACCTGCGCTTGCAAAAGCCGCTGCACATTGTCTTTGACTGCTGTGCTGGTGCAAATGACAGCATCCCAAGGCTGAACAGGTGCCGTAATAAGTTCGGCCAATGCATCCATGGCGCCCGCAGAAGATGTGGTGTGTGTAATGCCGCACAAACTCCAAGCGGTGTGTGCCTTGTTTGCACCTGCCAAAGCGCGGTGAAAAGCATGCTCGCCAATGCCAGGGCCAGGGTAGTACACCGTGCCTATTTGGCTGAGTGCAGACATGGATGCTTTGTCAACCACCTTCACAGCCTCGTGGCGACCTTGATCTTTCACTGTTTTGGCAAAGTGTTGACCGTGCTCGGGCTTTTGAACTTGCGCCCAAAACTCTGTGGCCTTGCTGTGCTTTAAAAATCCTTTTAAAAATGACTCGCCAGCTGCGTTTCTTCCCATGAGCTTTGGCCCACTGGTGGTGTAAGCCTCGGGGTGGTAATAAATAGCAGCTGTCATTTCAAGGCTTTATTAGGCGTGGGTTAAAACGTTAAATATTGGCAATCAATTACTTAGTTTGAAGCGCCAAGCTAAGCGCAATCTCGGTTAGAGGTACATCGCTCATGCCACCTACTACGCCAGTGGGCTCTAATGCAATGGCATCGACCAACTCCATACCCTGAATGACTTTGCCAAATACCGCATAGCCAGGGTTGGCCGTGTTTTTAAAGTCTAGCGAAAGGTTGTCTACGAGGTTGATGTAAAACTCGGACGTGGCAGAGTTGGGCAAATTGGTTCTGGCCATGGCCAGAGTGCCGCGCAAATTAGACAGGCCTTTGTTGGATTCAAGTTCAATGGGGGCCACTTGATCTGTTTTTTTAACCATGCCCGTTGTGTAGCCACCGCCTTGCACCACAAAGTTGGGAATGACGCGGTGGAACAGCGTGCTGCGATAAAAACTCTTGCTGACATACGTCAAGAAATTGTTGGTGCTGATGGGCGCGCGAGCAGGGTCTAACTCAAGCGTGATGCTGCCCTTGGCGGTAATTAGGGTGACTTGCGGCAGGGGTACATTGACCACAGTGGAGTAGATGGTCTGACCATCGGGGCTTTGAAGGGCCAAAGTAAAATCACCAGCTTGGCTTGCCACACAATTGAGCACCAAGGTGTCTGTGGTGCTGTTGCTGGCAAAGTTTGGATTGGTACAAACGCCACCAGTGTCTACCGTGAGGGAAGAGCGCAAATCTTTACCGCCAATGTAAATGGTGGCCGATTTGCCGTATTGAACAGATTGCACCTTGACACCCGTGACCACAGGGGCAAAGTCAGTGGTGCCACCGCAGGCGCTGAGCAAGCAAGCTAGCAGCAGCAAGGTCAAAAGTTTGTGTGGGGAAAAAGCGTTGCTAATGTTCATCCGTAGATTTTAGCTTTAGACAAACCACCAGCCACTGCGCCTAGCACCTAAGCTAGGCCTGAAACACCCTTTATTCCTCTTCTGTGTCTATGACAGGGCCAATTCTTGGCACAAACATATTGCCCAGCGCTTTGTGAACTGAATTGGTGGCCGCCAAAAGCGTATCTGGGCTAAGGTGCGCATACCGCTGCGTGGTGGAAACTTGTGAGTGCCCCAAAATGTGTTGGACTTCATACAAGGTTCGACCCGCATTGACCAAAAATGAAGCGTGACTGTGTCGCAAGTCGTGCAGCCGAAGGTCTGTTAAGCCCGCTAGCGTTCTGGCCTTGTTCCATGCATAAAAAATACTGGCATACGGCACGCCTTTTTTGGGGTGTGGGAAAACATAGTCAACGCCCTCCAGCCGTGGCACAGTTTGCAGCAACCCAATGGCGCCATCGGATAAAGGCACAAACCTGGCCTTGCCCGATTTGGTGGTGGGAATACGCCATAAACGTCGTCCTAAATCAAAGTCATTCCATTTGGCATCTAACACCTCTCGCTTGCGAGCGCCCGTAAGGATAAGCATCGGCACAATGAATTGCAGCATGTGTACATCGCTTTGACACACTGCGTTGTACAAGCGCTGCGCTTCATCTACAGATAAATAGCGTTCTCGCTTGTTGTTTTCCTCCATCAAAGGAATGCCCTTGGTTGGATTGGACTTAATGCCTGGCGTATTCCACTTGATGGCCAAATTAAAAATATAGCGCATCAAAACAAGAAGTCTATTGGCAGAACCTGGCGCACCGCCCGAAGCCTTTCGCTCGTAATGCATTTTGATGATGTGATTGAGCGTAATTTCGTCCATGTACATTTTCCCAAAGCGCTTTAACAAATGCACCTTGAGCATGCTGACATCTGTGTTCCAACTTCGCTTGTAACTTTTGATGTAGGGCAAATAATGATCTTCAACAAAGCTTGCGAAAGTGGGCACCAAGCGCAACTGAGATTTATTGTCAAAAATATCTTCGCCATTGGCGATTTGATTGAGCGCCTGGCGGCATTTGATTCGGGCTTGCTGCAGCGTAAGCACTTTGGCATTGCCAAGTCTGAATTGACGTTGCCGCCCTCGGTGGTTTGTGTATCTTAAGTAATAAGTTTTACCACCACTTTTTCGAACCTCTAGTACCAGTCCCTTGCAATTTAGATCTGTTAACTCTTGTTTAGTTTGATTAGCAGGGCATTTAGCGGTATTTACACTGGACTGCGTAAATTTAAGTAGCGCCATAAATTTAACATCCCACCTATAAAAAAGCTTTTGGAAATTTGATTCAAAATTTTATGAATCAAAAATCTCAATTTGCTTAATATTCCTTGCACTTAAGGATTAATAAATGCAGGAAAAAGGCAGGATTTTTTTAATTTAAAAAACTTTCGCATTTTTATTTTAACTAAATCAAGACGTTAGAAGTTTATTTTTTAGGTCGCTTACTACGAGCAAATTTCAAGCTCACCCTCCTCAGAGCGTATTAGGACTTTCCCTAGTGCGCTCTGTCGAGTGTGGGCTTTTTGCTTAATCGCTCGCACTCGGTTCTTTGCAAAGAATCTTGTTTTTATCAGTAAACCCTAAAAAGGAAATCTCAAAATGGCAATCTCCACTAATGGCACGATCATCACCCGATTGGCTGGCTCTCTGTACGGCGAGTACTTGAGCAACGCTTCTTACACCGAACTGAGCACAACAGCACCCGCTACTGTTGCAGCTAACTTCTTGTCTAACGACTTCGCTGGCAAGACTGATGCTCAAATTGCAACCACTGTGTTGAAAAACTTGAGCCTGAACACAGTAGCTGGTTTGGATAACTGGGTTGCTGCTCAGTTGACAGCTGCTGGCTCTACAGCTGCCGCTAAAGGCGCAAAGCTCGTTTCCATGCTGAACGACTACGCAAACATGACTGCTGATGCTACTTACGGCGCATCTGCAACTTCATTCAACACCAAAGTTGCTGCTGCTTTGACTTTGTCACAAACAGCTGGTAACGCAGGTGGCTCTTTCGGTGCTGCAGGTACAGCAAATGGCTCATTCTCTTTGACAACTGGCTTGGATTCTTTCGCCGGCGGTTCTGGTAATGATCGTTTTGTTGGTTCTATCGGCAACACAGACCCAACACTCTCAACTGGTGATGAAATCTCTGGCGGTGACGGAACAGACACACTTCAGATCAATGCCTCTGGTTCCTCAGCAACCACCGTCGGTGGTCTGACATTGACATCTGTTGAGACAGTTTCTATTGTTGACACTAACTCAAGTAGCTCAACAGTGAACTTGGCTGGAAATACTGGTGTCACTACGCTCAAGTCTGCCGGCTCTAGCGGTGCCGCGTTGTCCTTCACTAACGTTCCTGCTATTGCAGCTCTCGATCTTTCTTACACTGCTGGCTCAGGTACAGCTTCAGTTGGTTATACAACTGCAGCTTCAACTGGAACAAACACACAAGCAATTACATTGACTGAAGCTGGCGCAACTGGAACTGTGACCATTGCTGGCGTTGAAGTCTTCAATGTAGCTTCTTCTGGTACTTCTACTTTGCAGTTGGTTGCTGCAAGCGGAACAACTGTCAATGTGACAGCTTCTGGTACCACAACAATTGATTTGGACTCCGCTTCTAACGTTGCTTTGACAACAGTTTCTGGTGGAACAAGCACAGGCACAATCACTTGGAACTTGGATACTGATTACACTGACATGGCTGTAACTGGTGGTGCTGGTAACGACACTTTCGATATCTCAAACGGAGCACCTGGCCTCAGTGATGCAATCAATGGTGGTGACGGTACTGACACACTTTATTTTGCAACTGCAGCTACTGGTACAACAGACACTACTGCAATTGCAACAACAACTGCATCATTCTCAAACATTGAAAAGCTGTCCTTACGTGCACAAGATAATGCTGCATCCGGCTCTGCTTTGGATATCACTGTTGATATGGACACAACAGAAGGTGTTACTTCTGTTACTTTGAGCGCTCGTGATACAGAAACAGCCAATATTTTTACGTTGAATGACTTGACAGCTACGCAAGCTGCTGCAATTTCATTAAGCACTTTCACAAGTGGCGTGGGTGCAACTTTGAACTTGGATCTGGCTGATGGCTCAGGTGCAGCGGATGTTGCAAAAGTGACTTCCACAGCAGTTTCTACTGGCTCAACAATCACTATCAACGACGCAGGTAACGCTGGTTCAATTGAAGCTTTGGAAGTTACGCTTTCAGGCGCTTACACAAGCACATTGACTATTGAGACTGCAGAATTCGATGACAGCGTCAAGATCTCTGGTGGAACTGCTGGAATTGATGTGGATGGTAACGGTGCAGCCTTGACTTCTGATGTGGTCGACCTCAGTGGATTCGCTGGCAACATCAACATTGCACTTGGTGCAAATGACCAAGAAGTTACTGGTGGTACTGGTAACGATACGTTCGAGTTCGGTGCTAATTTGACACGCAACGACGTCATTGACGGCGGTACAGGTACTGATGTACTGCAAATCATGCCTGCAGGCTCTACTTCAGGAACACTAAGCATTACAAATGTAGAAACATTACAAGTCGAAGGTTCTGCAAGTGGTAGCATGAATTTTTCTGGCGTAACTGGTATCACCAAGGTCGATTTGGATGCTGGTGTTGGCATCAACGGAATTGTTCTGACAGCTCAGAACCTCACGGGCATCACTTCGATCACTGCTACTGCAGAAACCGGAACTACTTTAGATGACATGAACGGTTTGACAATTACCAGTGGCTTCACTGGTACTGCAGATGCTTTGACCTTGAGTCTCACTGCAACCGCTGACACGGTTACAGTTGGCGCTTTGTCATTGGCTGGTCTTGAATCATTGACAATCAGTGCAACTGGCGATTCAGATAACGACGAATCAACAGTTGGTGGCATCTCTGCGACAACTGGATTGACATCCGTAACCGTGACTGATTCTGGATATACCGCAGCTCTGTCAACCCAAGACATTGTCTTGGGTACAGTTGGCGGCAATACTACTGATGCTATGACAAGTTTCGATGCAAGTAGTTTGCTAGCAGGTTTGAGCGCAACACTGGATAGTTTGGCTAATTCAGCTTCAGTAATTCTTGGTGATGGGTCAGATCTTATCAGTTTAGCTGGGTCTGCTGGTTCGCTGATTGTTTTGGAAGGCGGCGCAGGAAATGATGTAATCACTGGTTCTGCTCAAGCAGATATTATTGATCTCGGAACTGGCGATGACGTCTACAACATCACGGGTGGTGCAGATGAAATTACACTTGGTACTGGGGACGATCAGGTTGAAATTGAAGACAACACAGTAACTGCAACGGCATCTATTTTTGATTTCAACACTTCAGACGATGTGATTGACGTTGTTGATAATGACGTAGACGACGCCGTAAATGTTATTACTGCTGCGGGTACTGCATCTGCTCTGGGTGATAACGATATTACTGTTATTCAGCACGCAGTGGGTGCTGCCGCATCTTTATTAGCTACTTCTGGTACGGAGGTCATTGCAGACTTTACCGATATTGCTGACGTGGAAGCTTTCCTTGATGAAGCTTTCACAGTTGGATCAAGCGATGTTGCTCTGATTCTTTTGAATGACGGTACCGACTCCTACCTCTACAGCTTCATTGAAGCTGATGGTGCAACAACTATGGATGCTGATGAAATTGTTCTTATAGGTATATTTTATGATGCAGTACTAACTTCATTGAACGTTACATTGACAACTTAACCTTGTTAAACTAACCAAAAGGTCCAGCTCGCTGGACCTTTTTTTTATTATGATTAATCTTTCATCTAATGAATTGATAACTCTTAGAGTTAATCCCAAAAAAAGAGCGCACTATATAATTGGAGATGCTGACTTAGAAATCCAAATTAACTCTGAACAATGGATAGAAGTTGGCGCTGGTTCTTTGGGAGCTATAACGAAAATTACACAAATCACTAATTACGATCAGAAAGGCTGTATTTGCAGGATCGGAAGACTAGTTGAAGTGGCTGAAAAATCAAATATTCAATGCGGTGGAAATCATAAAAATGATGAGGTAATTAATTCAGTATTTAGTAGTTTGCCTTTGATTCAGTACAATTTAAAAAGTAGTGAAAAAAAATATAATACTATTTCAAAAAATGGAAAAATTACTACAATTAATTCAGGGGTAGTCATCGGCGAGTCGGCTATTATTTTGTCAGGCGTGCAGGTGGGGGTTGGAGCGGTAGTTGGGGCGGGTTCAGTCGTAGTTAAAGATGTTGATAATTATGCAATCTTCGCTGGGAATCCCGCAAGATTTATTAGGCAAAGAGATTTACACCAGAGAATTCCATATTGGAATTTAAAACAAAAAATATTAATGGATTATTTGAATGGAAAGATAGCTGATAAAGATATAAATCAAAGCTTCTATCGAGATGAATCTATAAAGATTGTATTAAGTGCGGAAGTTAGTAGTGATAAATGGACTAAGATTTTATTCAAAGGAGTTAAGATAAATAACGAATATATAAATTTAAACCAAAAAATAAATAATTATTTTCAACAAATAGAAACTCCTAGCGATAAAATAATAGTATCCACAGATATATCTGAATTCATCAAGAGAAATATTAGATAATTTTATTAATTATGAATGAAGACTTGTTGGAATTAAAATGTAAAGAAAATTTTTTTTATTTGCTTGCCGACTGAAGTCTTGTTTAATTACAAACTATATTCATGACAAACCCTTATCAGTTGCCACTGCTTTTAACAATCATTACAAAACCACCGTAGCAAAACCCCATACCGTCAGAAAATGGTTGTTAGGTCAAACTCAGCCAAAAAGTGAAACGTTGCTACTGCTTGCAAATTGGCTCAAAGTTGATCCTAAAGATTTGATCTCTTTCTCCAACGAACCAGTCAGTATGTCCAACAAGGTCAGCTTTGAGTTTGACTTTACGGAGCAAGATGTCATCTCCAAGTACTTGACCATGACTGTTAAAGAGAAGATCACTGTTCGCTTGGTCATTGACGCTATTGCGGAGAAACACAGATGAACCGTGGAAATGTGAACGCTGCACTGCTTTTAGTGTTCATGATTACAGTCCTAGGCTCAATTTTCACAGCCATCTACTGGATGATCCAATGACCATAGAACAAGACTTCTGGGCGGAACTTGCCCAAATCCAAGCATAGTCCATCGGCTGGATTCCTTTGGATGAAGTTGCTTACCTGCACATTGGCGCTGATAACACTGTCATTCAAGTTGTTGGTATTGCCAAGGCTGAGATGGCTGGCAGCAATGTGCTGTGGATAGTCTAGGGTGGGAAAGCATAGAAATGCCAATCATTTGGGTTACACACTGTTTCGCTCAAACGGTTAGCATTTTTAAACTTTGCCACCCTAGACCAGCCAAAGCACATTACCACCAGCTATTTCAGCCTTGACAATTCCAACCACCTGAATGACAGCGTCATCAGAACCTACGTGAAGGTAAGCACCTTCATCCAAGGGAAACCAGCCAATAGACTATGCTTGGATTTGGGCAAGTTCCGCCCAGAAGTCTTGTTCTATGGAGTTCATCTACCTTTATCAGCGATTGCATCAATCAGCAAACGAACAGTGACCTTCTCTTTAACTGTCATGGCCAAGTACTTGGAGATCACTTCCTGATCTGTGAAGTCAAACTCAAAGCTGACCTTGTTCTTCAAGTCCTTGGGTGCTTGCTTGTCAGTTAGCAGATCTTGGGGCTCAAGGTTTAACCACTCTGCAAGCAAGAGTAGCATTTCAGTTCTGGGCTGAGTAATACCAAGAAGCCACTTTCTAACTGCATGAGGTTTAAGCGTTGTGACTTGGGAGTGTTTGTTAAATGCGCTGGCTACTGCTGCGGGAGATGGATCAATTCCACCCTGTTTGAGCGCAGCGGTTAGGCGCTTCGCAAAGTGTGCGTGCTTTGACTTTTTCTGTAACTCTGCTAAACCCTTAATCATAAGATTACCAATTTAACAATCTCAAGGGTTTTCAAGATGGGCAGATATTAAATATGTCCTCTAGCAAAGAAAGCTTTTATGGACTTTGCCTTAAGTAAATACAACGTTTAGAAAGTATTTACCATTCGACATCAAACTAATCAAAAGTACTATTTTTAATAATTACGATAGTAATTCTATGGGATTATTATTTGCTAATTTCGACAATTTTTGGAGCTGATCCTCTGTCATTTGTATTGGGGTTATGTTGAAGGCAATACTTATTCTGTTTTCTGCTTCACTGTGCTCTACACCATGCTCAAACCAACCTGGAAACATTACTAACATCATTTCTTTAGGTAGTACATTAAACTTGCCACGGCTATACAAAGGATTATTTTTTTTATCTTCCATCTTGCTTAATGGAATATGCTCGACGCGTGTAGCTTGCCTTGGATCTTCAAAATAAATTCGCCCTGAGCCTTCAGGAACATTTAGGTAAAAAGACCCGCTGATCCAAGACCCTGGATGAACATGGCTCACGTTATATCCACCTTTATCGTGCACATTAGCCCATGCAGCAAAGCTTACAACACGATTGCCAGGGTCAATTCCATAGTCTTTAAGAACAACTTTCGAAATTTCAATTAATTTCTTTTTAAGATGTTGGAATTCAGGAAGCTCAAGAATTCTTAAGTCACTGTGCCAACCATTACGATTCGATTTTTGTTTAAGACTCGCATCAGCTTCTGCACGAAGTTGCATTATTTTTTTTACCATCATATCCCGATGGATTTTTAAATCTTCAAGCCCCATCATCCAAATCGGGGATGCAAAAGTATCTACTCTTTGTATATTTAAATTATTCATTTTATATAAGAAAGAGGGGACATAAAATGCCCCCTCTTTTAGTCAAAAAATAATGAATTTAGACCGCAGCTAAATACTCTATAGCAAAGTTATCGGCAGAGAAACCACCAAGACCTGTCAAGGTAACATCTGAGAAAGTTGCCAATAAGGTGCCTGCGGCATCTTCGTCACCATCAGCGCCAAAGTCTGACACGTAATACATTTCAGTTGCCATCGAAGATGTGTTGTAGAAAATCACGATACCAGTACCTTCATCTGCTTCTTCTTCTGCATTTGATTCAACAGCAGATATTAAAGAAGCATATCCAGTTGATTTAATAACGTTTACCGCACCTACAGCCAAAAGTCCTGATGTGGCAGCAGCAGCAGAAGTAGGTGCCAGTCCAGTGATTTCGGTGTAATCATCACTTAACAATGTAACTACTGCGCCGAT
>Ga0315908_10001443_pt1 | contig 17781 bp, 19 predicted proteins | sample LakEriMetagenome_12_FD_203520 | JGI IMG/M metagenome (GOLD analysis project Ga0315908, IMG submission 203520) | Freshwater fungal communities from buoy surface, Lake Erie, Ohio, United States - Buoy 4 MA124 | ecosystem: Environmental > Aquatic > Freshwater > Lake > Lake biofilm | place: USA... | reverse complement strand
GCATCGAGCGCCGGGCGGGAGGAAGCAAAGCTGGCTTGAGCTTGGGCAACCGAGTGTTGAACCCAGCCTAAAAACAAAAAAGTGACTGCCGAAGGCCTACTTGTGGAGACTGGGCATTCGGGAGATGCCCGTGATTCCGCACCTCAACTGAGCCCGACGCCATGCCCCTGCTGCCCCGCCGATTTGAGCGGCTCAAGGCCGTGCTCGATCGCCGCATGGGTGATCTCACCGTGGTGCTCGAGCACGTGGATAAGCCCCACAACCTCTCGGCGATCCTGCGCAGCTGCGATGCGGTGGGGGTGCTGGAGGCCCATGTGGTGAGCCTGGCGGGCCGCACGCCCACCTTCAATTGCACCTCTAAGGGCAGCGAAAAGTGGGTGCCGCTGCATCGCCATAGCGACGGTGCCAGCGTGGCCCTGCTGCGCCAACTCAAGGACCAGGGCTTTCGGCTCTATGGCACCCACCTGTCGGTGGAAGCGGTGGACTACCGCCAGTGCGACTTCACCGGCCCAAGCGCCCTGGTGCTGGGGGCCGAGAAGTGGGGATTAAGCGCTGAAGCGGCGGCATTGGTAGATCAACCGATCGTGATCCCGATGCACGGCATGGTGCAGTCACTGAATGTGAGCGTGGCCTGCGCCACCTTGCTGTTTGAGGCGCTGCGTCAGCGGCAGGTGGCCGGGGTGCTGCCACTCCACGGCGAAGGGGTGCCGGCCGAGCGCTACGACAACCTGCTGTTTGAGTGGGCCTATCCGGAGGTGGCGGCCTGGTGCCAGCGCGAAGGCCGCCCCTACCCAGCCCTTGATAGCGAGGGGGCCATCAGCGAAACCATGCCCCGCACGATCAAGCTGCGCTACTGATATCGGCTACTGATACCGGCGGGCACTGGGCAGCCACAGGGCCAGGCCGAGGACCAGCAGCTCCAGGAAAATCTGGCGGCCGCCGAGCAGCACCACCGCCAGGGCAACGGCGGCGAGAAACTTCTGGAACAGGCTCCAAACGTCGTCGTCATTGGCGTTGCCGCTGCACCAAAGCGCCGTCGCTGCAGAGAGCAGAAGCAGATCCAACCACCAGGGCACTGGCTATCCACAGGGGGACGGGGATGCTTCCATTGTGGGCCTCTCCTCGCAGGCCGTGTCCCCTAGCCCTGCCAGCTTGCAGATTCCGGCTTCGATCGGGGAGGTGGTCGACAAGATCACGATCCTGGAACTCAAGGCCGCGCGGCTCAGCGGCGAGGGTGCGAACGCCCAATTCCCGTGCAAAATGGCTAGCAAAACTCCATTTCGGCTGCGGATATGGCGGCAGTGCGGCGATTTTTGCAGCCACCTCCTGGCAGCTTCTTCCTGTTTGGCCCCCGCGGCACCGGCAAGTCGACCTGGCTGGCACAGGTGTTTCCCGAAGCCCTGCGACTGGATCTGCTGGCACCGGATGTGCTGAGGGCCTACCAGGCCCGGCCAGAGCGGCTTTCGGAATTCGTTGCTGCCGCTGGCAAATCCGCTCACACAGTGGTGATCGACGAAATCCAGAAAGCCCCCCAGTTGCTCGACGTGGTGCATGCCCTGGTGGAGCAGCGGCGTGATCTGCGTTTTGTGCTCACCGGTTCGAGTGCTCGCAAGCTGCGCCACGGGGCCGCCAACCTGCTCGGTGGGCGCCTGGTGGCAGTGCACATGGGGCCCTTCATGGCTGCTGAGCTCGGCCATGATTTTGATCTGATGCGGGCCCAGGCCAACGGACTGGTGCCCCTCGTGTGGCAGGCCGTGGATCCCCAGGCAACCCTGGCGGCCTATGCCTCGCTGTATCTGCAGGAAGAGGTGCAGGCCGAAGCCCTGGTGCGTCAGATCGGCGATTTCGCAAGGTTTTTAGAAGTGATCAGCTTTTCGCAGGGCTCATTAATAAACCTGGCAAACCTGGCCCGAGAAGCCGAGATTCCCCGCAAACGTGCAGAAAGCTATCTGGGGATTTTGGAGGATCTGTTGATCAGCTTTCGGCTGCCGGTGTTTCAACGGCGAGCCCAGCGGCAGCTGGTGCAGCACCAGAAGTTTTTCTGCTTCGATGCCGGAGTTTTTCGCTCCCTCAGGCCCCGCGGCCCGCTTGATGCGCCAGAAGAGATTGGCGGCATCGCTATGGAATCCCTGGTGGCCCAGCACCTGCGGGCGCTCTGCCAGCTGCGACCAGGAGGGGCCCAACTCAGCTTCTGGCGTACCCGATCTGGATTGGAGGTGGATTTCGTCGTGTATGGCCCAGATCTGTTTATGGCCATCGAGGTGAAACACAGCAGTCGCATCGGTCGGAGCGACCTCAAGGCGCTGCGGGCCTTCGGCGAGGACTACCCGGAGGCAGAGCGCCTGCTGCTCTCCTTTTGCCCAGAGCGGCTGCTGATCGATGGCATTCGCTGTGAACCGCTGGAAGCCTGGTTGAGGCAACTTCGCCCCTGAAGGAGACTCGCCTCAGCGATGCGCTTCAGGAGCCAGTGCGCTGAGCGCTGCCACCGCTGAGCCAGCTCTCGAGGCCTTCGCCTAAAAACGACAGCCCCAGCACCAGCACAAACATGGCCAGGCCCGGGTAGAGGGCGGTCCACCAGATGCCGGTGGGCACGGCGGTGAGGGCCTGCTGCAGGTCGCCGCCCCACTCTGGGATGGTTTCGGGCAGGCCCAGGCCGAGGAAACCAAGGCCACCGAGCACCAGCACCGCATCGGCGGCGTTGAGGGTGAGCAGCACCGGCACCGAGGTGATCACGTTGCGCAGCAGGTAGCGGCGCAGGATCCAGATCGGGCCGGCGCCAAGCGACTGGGCCGCCTCCACAAACAACTCGGCCTTCACCTGGGCGGTTTGGTTGCGCACCACCCGGAAGTATTGGGGGATGTAGACGACGCAAAGGGCAGCGGCGGCATTGGGCAGGCCCCGGCCCAGCAGGAAGGCCAGCACCACCGAGAGCAGCAGCACCGGCAGCGTGTAGAGGGTGTCCATCAGCAGCACCAGCACCCGATCCACCCAGCCGCCCAAGTAGCCGCTCACCATGCCAAGGGGCACACCGATCAGCAGGGCGATCACCAGGGCCAGCAGCACCACCTGCAGGGCCACGCCACTGCCGGCGAGGGTGCGCACGCATACGTCGCGGCCCAAACGATCGGTGCCGCACCAGTGGCTCAGCGAGGGCTGGGCATAGATCGGATTTTGCAGGCCGGCGTTGGGATCGCTCAGCCAGCCGGCGTGCACCAGCAGCGGCGTAAGCAGGGCCACCAGGCCATAGAGCACCACGATCACCAAACCCCAGCGGGCCATGCGGACCGAGAGGCTGGGGGGCTGGCGCAGCGTCAACAGGGGCATCTGGCGACCTTACGCAGCTAGGCGGCGGGGGGCAACAGCCACAGAGCCAACAACACGTTGGTGTCAACCAGGGAAACAGGCACGCTGCTGGTCCTCCGCCGCCAGGGTGGTGTGCTCTAGCTCCCAAAGCTCCTGCAGCGAGGGAATTTGCGGCGCCACAGCGGGATCGCGGCGGAACATCGGCAGGCCATCGGCCTGACGCATCAGCGTGTCTGGCAGATCGATGGTGGTTTTCACGGCGGACCACCTCAGTAGCCAACAAAGCCAGCTTATTGGCATGCCAGCAACCATGCCCAGCGGGCCATGCGAGCCGAAAGGCTTCCTTACCGTAAGGAGAGCTCCGCGCTAGAGTGAGATCTGGATAAAACGATGGCAAGTGCCATGGAAGTGGCAACCCTGACGGCCAAGGGGCAGGTGACCGTACCCAAGGCGGTGCGTGAAGCCTTGGGGCTGCGGCAGGGGGATCAACTCAGCTGGGAGATGGAGGATGGCTCGGTCCGCGTGCGGGCAATTGCTCCGCTCGACCTGGCCTACCTACGCAGCCTCGATGCCAGCCTGCAGGAGTGGAGCAGCCCAGTGGATGAGGAAGCCTTCGCAGGGCTATGAAGCCGTTTGAACGTCATTCGCTGGTTCTGGTGCCGTTCCCCTTCACGGATCGCGCCACCCAAAAGCGGCGCCCGGCGGTGGTGCTGTCTTCACCCGACTTCCAGCGCTCCTCAGGCCATGTGCTGCTGGCAATGGTGACGTCGGCCAAGCAATCCGCGTGGCCCCTGGATTGGAGGATCCAGAACCATCAGGCCGCCGGCCTGCCCCAGCCCTGCCTGGTGCGCTTCAAGGTGTTCACGCTGGATGAACGCCTGATCCTGAAGACCCTGGGATGCCTGGCCCCGCCCGATCGCGATGGGGTCGCAGCCCAGCTACACCAATTGGTGGGCTGAGAACGAGGCTGAAGATCGCGGCTAGTTTTGAATTCTGACCGGCTCCCTGCACCGTGATCAGCCAGCTGCAACGCAATGGGTTTCCGCTGCTGCCCCTGCAACCCAGCGGAGGCCCGGTGGATCTTGAGCTCGTCATCAGCCTGCGGGAAGACGGGGTGCTGGCCAGCGTCAAACTGATTGCCACGGCCACCGCAGGCCCATAGCCACCAATCCCGCCAATCGTTCGATCCAATCGCAGCATTGACAGGATTTGGCGCCAGGATTGGCAGGCAACTCCAACCCAGGAGTGATGGCCATGTGGATTCCTCGCCAGATCGAAACCCGACTGCTGGAGCGGGCCCGCACCCGACCGGTGCTGGTGCTCACAGGCGCCCGCCAGACGGGCAAAACGGCCCTGTGCCGGCACCTGTTTCCTGAGCACCACTACGTGACACTCGACCTGCCCAGCGAAGCCGCAGCGGCCGAACACGACCCGGCCAGCTTTCTGGCTCGGCACCCGCTGCCGTTGCTGATCGATGAGGTGCAGTACGCGCCGAGTCTGTTTCGCCATCTCAAAACGGTGGTCGACGCCGACCGGCAGGCCTGCGGGCAGCTTGTGCTGACGGGATCGCAGCCCTTTGCCCTGATGCAGAACGTGGGCGACAGCCTGGCGGGACGGGCGGCGGTGCTGAGCTTGGAGGGGCTGGGGCTTGCTGAAATCCAGGCGGCAGCACCGGGGGCGCAGCTGCCGGAGATCCTGTTGCGCGGGGGCTTCCCGGAATTGTGGAGCCAGCCGGCCATCAACGCCGGCGACTTTCTCCGCTCCTACGTGAGCACCTACCTGGAGCGCGATCTACGCAGCCTGCAACAGGTGGGCAACCTGCTGCAATTCGAGCGCTTCTTGAGAGCTTGTGCGCTGCGTTCGGGCCAACTGCTCAACCGGGCCGAGCTCGCCCGGGATGTGGGCATCGCCAGCAGCACCGCTGGGCAATGGTTGTCGCTGCTGGAGCGCAGCGGCCTGGTGTTTTTGCTGGAGCCCTGGTTTGGCAACGCGGGCAAACGGCTGAGCCGCAGCCCGAAGCTCTACTGGAGCGACACCGGTTTGCTGTGCTGGCTGATGGGCATCGACAATCAGGCCGATCTGCTGCGCTCTCCCCTGATCGGAGCCCTCTGGGAAACCCTGGTGGTGGGGAACCTGCGGCGGGCGCTGCTGATCGGCGGTGGAGCGGGGCGGCTGCATTTCTGGCGGGATCGCAACAAGGAGATCGACCTGCTGCTGGAACGGGGCGGTCGCTTCTGGCTAGGCGATGCCAAATGGAGCGAACTTCCCGGATCCAGCGACGCCCGCCGGCTGCATCAGGTGGCCGCTGAACTGCCCAGCGGCTGCGTGGAAGCCCGCACCCTGGTATGCCGTACACCAAACCGCTTCCCCCTGGGCAACGGCGCAGAAGCCATGCCCCTGATCGAGCTGGCCCGCAGCTGGGCGCCGCAGGGCCCACAAACGCAGTCTTAGCCAGCCAACCTGGAAGCCAGCCCTTGGCGACGGCGGTGACTAGTTCGGCGGGACTCCGCTCGCAGCCAGCAGGGGCAGCCGCCTGCCGAGAGTGTTGGGGCTGTTGTCGCCATCGACTTTCGGAGCTGGTCAGGGCCTCACGACCTGCAGCCCTGCCAGAGCTTGAGCTTCAGGCGCCGTGCTGGTCGTGCATGGAGCCATCACGCCTCCATCAGCACAGCCAAAGCTTCACTCAGTTGGAGCCGGTTGCGGGTGGTATCTGCGAGGAGGAATCGGGATTGCGCAACAAGGCATCCATCCTGGAGTTGAGACCGGCGAGCCGCTTGTTCTCTTGCCTGAGCTGCTCGGTTTCTTTCTCGATCTGCTCGGCTTCGCTCCTGATCTGCTCGGTTTCGATCTTTGGCCTACGGCCGACTTCGTCTACAGCTACTGCAAACGCTTCTCGCTTTCGAGCTCGCTCAGCTCGTGCTGCTTCGTTCGCTGCTCGATGTCGTAAACGGGTCGCCAGTTGAACGTCGCCAGCAACCGCCGCCAGGGCGACAAAGTGGAGACCCATGTGGATCGATCAGAACAGCCCCTTGTCATGGACTGGGAGGGCGCTGAGCTGGAGGAGGTGGTCATCGCCGTAGTTTGTTGTGAACGAAATCAGCAGCAGCAAGATGCCTGCGAACAGGGTTGACCAACCCTGACGATCGAACAGATACGCCTGTGGAACCTGGCCGGCTCCATCCGAAACACGCTGAATCCTTGACCACACGCTAGCGAGATCAAACCAACCGAAGCCTCAGCATAGTACACCCGTACTGACCCCGACCGGCGACAACAGCTGAAGATCGGCGCCACCGCCGGGGTGGTCGGCCACCTGCCGTGGTGACGGATTCGGCGGGACTCCGCTCGCGGCCAGCAGGGGGCGGCGCCTGCCGAGAGTGTTGGGGCTGTTGTCGCCATCGGCTTTCGGAGCTGCTCAGGACCTCACGAAGTGCAGCCGTGCTCGGCCAGCCAGGCAGCAAGATCGGCGGGGCCGCTGAAATCGAGCAGTGCCTCAGCCAGTGCCTCCAGCTGCTCCAGTGGCAGTGCCTTGATGCGGGCCGTGGTGGCCTTGCTGAGGAGGCCACAGCGACGGTTGAGCAGGCGGAGGACCACTTTGGCTTCTCCCTCCTGCCGACCCTCCTGCCGGCCCTCCTCAATCCACTCCTGGGCGACGCGGGTATGGCGCAGGTCTTTGGCGGGAATGGTGGCGAACTCCATGAGGTTCTCGCGAGTGAGTAAGGGAAGCCGCTCCAGAAGAATAGTTTGAACGGCAGAAAGCAGATCCGGTCGGCGTTCCAGGATCTTTTGAGAGCTGGCCTGCAGCTCGGCTTCTGGCCGCACCGGCAGCGTGAGCAGGCTGAGCAGAGGGTCGAGATCGGCTTGCTGGCCCAGCTCTTCCAGGCTCAGCCACACCACACCATCCACGAACGCCTGCAGCTGCTGCGGCAGCCGGGCAGGGCCGAGGTTGAGGCGCTGGTGCGGCACCAGCACCACCACGGCAAGGTGCTGCACCTGCGGGTGGAGCTGCAGAAAGCGAAAGCTCTGAGCGCCAAGCCGGTGCTTGAACCCACCCTTGCCATGCATCTGCACCTCCAGCAGCACCACCGGCTGCTCCGCTGTGCCCATTTCGGCAGAACGAGGCCAGAACGCCCCATCGAGGCGATGGCTCGCCGCTTTCAGCTCGGGCGCCTCAAATCGATAGAGAGCATCCCCAGGCGCGTCGGGCCCGAGCGAGGGTGCTGCAGAGACACCTTGCGGCAACAGCAAGGCGACCAGATCCGGCGCGCTCTGGAACAGCCCGTAGAACCAGTGATCCGTTTTCACGGTTCGCCACCTGACATCGGCCAGCCCTCAAACTCAACCAGTTTATAGTACGCCTGTACTGCCGCCCACGGCATCCGTGTTTTCACGGGTTGCCTCATCAGCCGTGGCCCGCACCACCCGGCAACAACAGCTGAAAATCGCCGCCGCCGCCAGGATGATCGCTCACCTGCACGCGGCCGCCCATGGCCTCGATCAGCAGACGCACCACCGAGAGGCCAATTCCCCTCCTGGCGGCCCAAGAATTGCGAATTCAGCTTCCGTTCAAATACTTATCGCCCTGAAATGCGCATCGCAAGCATCCACAATGCCGAGCTGCTCCAGGCGCGGAAGGGTAGTGCTGCGAAATTGGGAGACATGGGTGTGAATCTGACGCAGACATTCGTCGGCGTCTGTAAGCAGATTCCCATCTGAGCCTCGCAGCTCAATCCCCGTGGCCTGTAGACCCAGCAGCACGCAGTTGCAGAGGATGTCGTCATCAAGCCCCTGCTGCAGCCCGTCGAGCACGAAGCCATCGATCAGGCTGAAGGGCTGGGCGCCATGGCCCACGGCCGGTGCCGCCAGATATCCCAGGTTGTGCCCCCCTTGCATCAGGGCCAGCAGCCGGGCATTCACGGCCCGACAACTGGCCTGGGCAGCCTCACCGGCCGCGCCGCGATCCAGCCCCACCCGGCCGGCATGGAGCAGCAGGCTGGTGAGCAGCACCAGCTCTTCAGGCGGGATGGCCAGGGCCTGGTGTAGCTCGGCCAGGCTGGCGGGCCCCTGGGCCAGCTGAGCCTCCAGCTGCTGCAGCCGGCCAGATTCATCACCCATCACCCCCAGGTTGGTGTCGATCCGCAGAGGCTGGTCGCCAGCACCGCCGGCTGCAGCGGTGGCGCGCAACAGCAGCTGGGCGAGCTGCAGCTCCTGGGCGCTGCGGCTGAGAGGCAGCGGGCCCTTCACGAAAAGATCGCGCCGGAAGCTCTGGTTGATGGCCAGATCCTGCAGCGCCTGGCGGATCGTGGGATCCGCCTCGGCAGCCAGCTGCTCCGCCAGCGGCGCCGGCAGCAGCGAGGGGAAGTTGTTGGGCAGGCTGGCTGATGCCGCATAGCTGAGCTTGTGCGCCGCCGCCAGGTGGTGCACCTGGCCCACGTAGAAGGGCTGCCAGTGTTCGGCGCCGAACTCGCCACAAAGGTAGTCAGGGCGGTTGTTCTGATTGATCCGCTCCAGCTGGGTAGCCAGCTGGGGCAAGGTCTTTCGCAGCGGTGAGGCGCTCTGGAGCAGGCGCTCCAGGCTGGAGCCGGCCCGCTGCAGAGCCAGGGGCAGGTTAGCCGGGCCCAGCCGCTGGCGCTCCAGATCGGCCAGGGCCTTGAAGGCGCTGCGATCCAGCCAGCCCGGGAAGGTGTTGTAGGAGCAGTAGAAACACCCGCCGGGACGCAGCAGCCGGCCGGCCAGCTGCAGCAGGGCGTCCCGCACCGTCGCGCCGATCCAGCTGAGGATGCCGTGGGCCACGGCGTAATGGAAGCCCGCACCGGGATCGAATGGCAGGCGCGCGTCTGCGGCCGCCAGCTCGAGGAAATCGGCCTCGTGGAAGCTCACGTTGCCGAGTTCAAGTTCAGCCGCGAGCCACTGGCTGTGGGCGATGTGGCTGGGGTGGAAGTCGACCCCCACGAACGTGCCTTCTGGATAGGCGGCGGCCAGCAGGCAGAGGCCGTGCCCCATGCCGCTGCCCAGCTCCAGGTAGCGGAAGGGGCTGCCCTCGCCGCCGCTGCGGGGGGGACGCTGGCGCTGGCTGAGCAGGGCGAAATCGATCCAGTTGGGAGCCAGCTCGATGAAGGAGTAGGAGCCATAGGTGGTTCCGGTGAAGTAGCCACGTCCCCACGCTGCGAGGGCTTCTGCTTGGAAGCAGGTGGCAACGGGAGCCGCCTGTTCGACGCTGCGCGTGCTCTCAGCAGGTGCATCATGGCGTTCCAGTTCCCTTGGAGAGTCGGCACCCGGCTTGAAGGCCAAGATATTGAGGCTGATCGCGTGACCATTGAACAACAGGGTGCTGGCGTCATCGAAAAGGCCGAAGGTGGCCACCCGCTCCATGCCGGCAAAACCAGCTTTCGAAAGATAACTGAATAGAAATTCTTGATTCAGGCCAACGTGATGAAAGTCGTATTGGTCAACCTGACCGCCAAACATCATGCGCATCAGCAGGAAGCGTTCATCTGCACTGAAGTCAGCCTTGCGGCAAAAGAGCTCAGCAAGAATGTCGAGGTCTGGAACACTCACCATGAGCTGGCCGCCGGGAATTAACACGCGACAACATTCGCCCAAAGCTGTAGAGAGAGTAGACTGATAATCCAAGTGCTCGAACACGTGCGACGCATAAACCTGGGCAAAAGTATTGTCCTCGAAACGCGACAGATCTTCCGCCTTGCCCAGGTGGTCGACTCCAGGTGCGTCGTTAGCGTTCAGAATTTCCCAGCCAGGAGACAGCTGCTTGCCTCCGATGTGCAGCTTCCGCAATGACACGCGAGTTGTAGCAAACTACAAGTACCTCACCATAGCGCTACGCGCCAGCTGCACATCACGAAGCACTGGCAGGTAGGTGGGCTAAGTCGGCCCCGATTCTTTTAAGACACTGCACTGTTAGGCCTGACAGTGCATTTGCAGGCCCAACTCCCCATGAGGGCAAAACTGAGATCGAGCCCTGTTCCTCCCGTCGGGGTTAGAGATGTCCAGGATACTGGCTGCCCGAAAGTGGGCAGCGTCTTTCGTGCTCTATAATGAATAGGTTGCCACGAAGAAGCTTCGGCTACTATGCACAACAAAGATGAGAGAATTGCAAAAGCCCTGGAGTTGATCAAGCTGAAGGAATATGTCGCAGCCGAGCAAATCTATAGATCACTTATTTCGGAAAAAATTTACGATCCAAGAGTATTTTGCAATCTCGCCATTCTGTGTGGCATGAATGGCCGGCGAGATGAACGAATTTCGCTGCTCGAAATGGCGCTTTCCCTGGATCCTAACAATGCACGAGTCTGCTCCGATCTAGGAGTTGCCTATCAAGAACAAGGCGAAATAAAGAAAGCGATAAGTTTTTACCAGAGTGCGCTGAAAAAAGATCCCAACATGCCAGAAATACATAATAATATAGGATTGGCTTTATTGCTAAATGGAGACCACGACTCAGCAATATATTCACTAAGAAAAGCAATTGCGCTGAATTCAGAATATGTCGAACCATTCATTAACTTGGGGAAATTGTATGCTGAAACAGGAAAATATTCATTAGCAGCCGAAGCGTACCGCCAATGCGTTGCATTGCAACCAGAAATCTCAGCTCACCTTTTTGAACTTGGACTAGCCGAACATAACAATGGCGAGCTTGAAAAGGCAATTGAATCATACCTAGAATTGCTTAAACTGGAGCCCCAACACCCTGGTGGCCTCCTTAACCTTGGAATAATCCTAGCCGAACTAGGCCGAGCAGACGAAGCAGTTTTTTATTTTCTTTCTGTGCTGGCTATTGATGCAGATAATATTGATGCCTTAATCAATTATGGACGCGCATTGTATGTCATGGGCTATTATGATGAATCATTCTCGGTGTTAAATAAAGCTCATGAGCTAGATCCCTTGAATACCGATATTTTAAACAGGTTAGGCCTGTGCTTGCAGATTACTGGCCTAATTTCTGATGCCATTAAAATGTTCGAAAAAGCCTTGATCATATGCCCTCAGCAACCTGTAATACTGGCAAACCTTGCAGTATCGCTACGTAGCCATGGCGATCTAATATCCTCAATTTCAACATTTAAACAAGCCATCGCCGCAGACCCAGATCGCCATGATTTCTATAAAGGCTTGCTGTTTGCTTATGCATGCGCATCCGAAAACTATGCCTGGGAAAACCTCGAGTTGGCCGGTTCATATTGGCAAAAGGTTAAAGAACAGCAAATATCATCTATCGATCTCAGCCATAATATTACGGCCCCAATAACCATGTCTGTATCAAATACCTCGAAGATTCGCGTTGGCATACTATGTGCAGATTTAGGGCATCATGTAGTGAGTACATTCTTGCTTCCTTTCTTAAAAGATTATGACCGCAATACTTTTCACGTAGAGCTTATATCGGTCCAGCGGCGATACGAAGATCACGCATCCGTGCTGATCAATTGTGCAGATGCTTGGTATTCACTACAAGGCCTTGATGTCAAAGGCTCACGAGAAAAGATGAAAAGCAGGGATTATCATATAATTATTGAGACAAACGGATTCACTAGAGATACTGGCATTGAGCTGCTTGCCGAGCGCTGTGCTTTGGTGCAATGCCACTACATCGGCTACCATGCCTCAATTGGACTAGATACGATCGATTATTTTATTGGTGACGAAGAGACCTTGCCTAAGGAGTTTGAATGGCAGTTTAGCGAGAAACTTTGGCGTTTGCCCCGCACTTGGCTAGCCTGCTGCCCTTATCATGATTACCCACCAGCCAATCATGTCGTACAGAAGGATATTCCAGTTCTTGGTTCATTCAATCAGCTTGCCAAGATCAATGAAGAAACGATGATTTTTTGGTCGGCAACAATGAAACGGCTTCCGAAAAGTGTTCTCCTCATCAAGGACAAACAATGTTCTGATAATAATGCCTGCGATAGGATCAGAAACTTTATGCGAGAACATTCCATTGTCTCAGAGCGTCTTTTATTTTTACCAACGACACCAAACTGGAATGACCACCTCATGCACTACAACTTAGTTGATGTGGCACTGGATGCCACACCTTGGAGCAGTGCCACTACAGCTTTTGATGCTCTTGGAATGGGTGTACCTCTTGTGGCTATACGGGGAGAGTGCATGTCTGCCAGAATGAGTTCATCAATTGTTAAGGCCATAGGCAAAGAATCTTGGGTTGCTTCAACTCCATACGCTTACTCCACTATTGTCGCCGAACTCTGCGAAGACTTGGACGCTCTGCGGCTGACTAGAGGTGAGAGACAGAGAAAGTTTCTTGCAAGTAAATTGTTTGACATTGCTGACATGGCCACTTGCCTTCAAGATGCATTCGTTTCAATGCTGCGCAATGCAAAGACTGAGTGAAGCCGGTATTCGGCCTGTGCTAGCTGTTATTTATGAAGGAGCAGTTGCCTAAACTTAATCTTATGCTAATTATCCATGCTATCTTCTGGGATGTTTCCACTTGAAGCCACTTCAAGCAATGCGGCAGTTAACTCCACCCTAGAGACATTCGGCACAATCCTTGCATCTTCCATGGCCCTGACTCTATTTAAGAATCTTACATATTAAACTACTGCTTACCGATTACGTTGAAGATGCCTGGTGTATACGTTGCACATAGTAAGTAGACCTGCAAGCCTGGATGGCGTGGCTCTTGGTCATACAATTATGTGGTGGCCGCCGCAAGAAGATGTTCTCATGGCGATCAATACTAAGAACGATCATCTTGCCAGTGCCTGGCTGCCAGAATCAGACTTTTGCGTGTCACCACTACATAAGAGGGTTCAATAATTATGTAAGCCGACCAATCCTTCTCCTGCAAATAGTGCTTTATGACGTGGTGCTTATTACCCCCAACCAATTTAGGCATGTAAAGAAATACTGCTCCCAGCCTCTAAACCCAACTCCCTTGGCTAAGGGGGTTTTCTATTTCTGCTCAGATGGCCAAGACGTGAAACTCTATATCAGGCATAGACTTACTAGTATTTAGATATCAAAATGTTGCCATTTGTATGCAGCTGTCTCGTTAGAGCTATTGCTTCTGTGCACAAGTGACTTAAAAGAACTCCTTTTACATCAGTTTCAAAGCTGTTGTAAATGCCAAAAGGTGCAATGAAGAACGAGTTTCTTGCTGTAGACACAGACGCAATCTCAATTCACTAGACAAAGCTAACGAATTAGAGCATCAAAATTACTGGAAATCAAGCTTAGATTTATAATTGTCAATTTGCATGAATTAGATACACTGATCACAGCTTGGCCTTCTTTCGTCAGAGCAAAATCCTTGATTCTAATCCAGGGAAAGTTGAAATGGCTTCAAATTTAGCCAAGAGTGCTGGCCCTTGACGGATTATTTCTGAGAGACAAGACATTGTGCACTCGTCAAGAGTTTCTTGGGGCAAGGAGCTTGCAGACTTAAATAAATTCCTCTAGTAAATATACAAGAAAGCAATCCAAATATTGAGGTGTTGGCAACGACTTTGAAGTCTACAGCCACTGAGGTATCCGTCAAGCAACCGATACCCACGGGACCTGCGGTAAAGGTTGAAGTGACAGAACCGTTTACACCTCCGGCTGCGCAACCGCCTACCGTCGCACTACCGGCAGAGGGTTGAGCTGCTCCCACACCTGCAACCGCGAATGTTACACACTATTTAGCAAGTCCAAGTGTTTGGCCAACAGCCGAACTGGATCTACAGAATTTCGCAAGTTCAGATGTTGGGGCAGACAACTGCCGAAAGGATGTCGATTACAGGAACCATAATCATGATCTGCACCAAAGTGAATCCCCCTAGAGAGGCCTTAGCTCTGCTTACTAAGAGCGCGAGGGAGAAGAAGATTGGCATTTGGACTCATGATTATTAGGCAATTGGCCTAATGGGCTATAAAAAAGCTGACAAAGCCTGATTCACCTATATTTGTTTAAAAAGGTGAATCAGGCCATTTTATGCTACATGCTCAGCTGCTGAATTCACAAGAAAGGGAGCCGACTGCAGAAATACTTGCAACGGCTTTGGTGTCGGTAGCTATTGAGCTATCCGTCAAGCAACGGATACCCACGGGACCTGCGGTAAAGGTTGAAGTGACAGAACCGGTTTGACCTCCGGCTGTGCAACCGGCTACCGTCGCACTACCAGCAGAGGCTGGAGCTGCTCCCACACCTGAAGCCACGAATGTTGCACACTCTTTAGCAAGCCCAAGTGCTTCACCAACAGCCGAACCGGCCTGTGCCGAGTTACGTGCTTGCAGGTATTGGGGTAGAGCCACGGCAGAAAGGATGCCGATCACGGCCACTACAATCATAAGCTCTACAAGAGTGAAGCCCTTCTGCAGGGGGTTCTTCTTGTCGCGGAGTTTCTTGAGCAGCTCAAGCTGCACACGGGTTTTGAGGGTTGAGTTCATGGTTTTTGAATCAGACACTCCCATATTGTGCAACGAAACCTCCGTTCGCCAACCCAGTCCATGCTGAGGAGGCAATAAGAGGGCTCTTAGAAATACCCGGTTCCCCGCCCCATGCGCCTGCGGTCCCTGAGGTTATGGCTGCAGAGCAGCACCCTGATCGCCGTGCTGGCGGGCTATGGCCTGCTGCTGGCCGTGGGGGCGGCCCTGATGGAGCTGGAGCGGCGCCAGGCCCACGGTCAGCTGGTGCAGACATTGGTCGACAGCCTGGCCTGGACCAGCGCCGCCGAGGCGGACGCGGAGCTGCAGCGCTACCGGCCCCTCGGGCTGGTGGCCTGGCTGGAGCCCCGCCAGCCGCCGCAGGCCGTGCAGCTGCTGGGTAGCGGCAACGAGCGTTGGCTGCAGAGCAGCACGCCGCTGCGGTTGGCCAACGGCCAGCCCTCCACCCTGCTGGTGCGTCAGAAAGTGTCAGCCTCGCTGGAACGCCAGCGCCAGCTGTTGCTGATCCTGCTGGCGGCGGCGGGGCTCGCCAGCCTGTTCACCTCCGCCTTGCTGCGGCCGGTGCTGCGCCGCGGCCTGGTGGAGCCGATCGAGGCCCTTTGCCAGCGGTTGCAGGCGATCACGGCGCCCCCCCGGGCCGATACGCCGCTGCTGCCGCCGGCCGAGCAGCCCAGCGAGCTACAGCCGATCGCCGCCGCCTTCGGGGCGCTGCAGCAGCGGCTGGCGGCGGCCTGGGAGCAGGAGCGCAGCTTCAGCGATGGAGCAGCTCACGAACTGCGCACGCCGATCACCCTGATCTCCGGCCAGGCCCAGAGCCTGCTGCGCCACCCCCTGCCCGAGCCCCAGCGCCATGCGGTGGCGGCGATCCTGCGCGAAGCCCAGTACATGGGCGAGCTGGTGGGCCAGCTGCTCGACCTCTCCCGTCAAGACGGAGACCGGCTGCAGCTACTGCTGGAGACCATCGATCCAGAGGCCCTGGTGCTGGAGGCCTACGACCGCCTGCGCCCCCTGGCCCCCACCCGTCTGCAGCTGGCCCCCGCCGCCGAGTCGGCCCCGCCGGCGCCCGTGGCGGGCGACCGGGAACGGCTGCTGCAGTGTCTCGCCGCCCTGGTGGACAACGCCCTCTTCTACAGCGAAGGGCCAGTGGAGCTGGCCGTGAGCCAGGCCGGTACCACCGTGGTGTGGCACGTGCGCGACCGGGGTCCCGGTGTGCCTGTGGCGGAGCGCAGCGAGATCTTCGGGCGGTTTGTGCGGGGCAGCGCGGCGGCCCTGGCGCCGGAGCACCGCGGTAGCGGCCTGGGCCTGGCCCTGGTGCAGCTGCTGATGCAGGCTATGGACGGCGATGTGGCCGTGGCCGAACGGGAGGGGGGCGGCGCCGACTTTCAGCTGCGCTTGCCGTTCAGCCCTTCACCGCCCCCAGCCGCAGCGTGAAGCCCACGCCGCGCACTGTGTGGATCAGCTGGGGCAGGCCTGGGCGCTCGATCTTGCGGCGCAGGTAGCCCACATACACATCAAGCAGGTTGGGATCGCCGATGAAGGGGGAACCCCACACGGCATCGAGGATCGTCTGGCGGCCGTGCACCCGCTCCGGCTCGCGGATCAGGAACAGCAGCAGCTCGAATTCCCGCTGCGACAGCTCGATCAGCAACCCGTCGCGCTTCACCTCCCGCCGCATTAGATCCAGGCTGAGATCGCCCAGGCCAAACTGAGATTCTTCTCCCTTGCTGAGCTGGCTGCGGCGCAGCTGCACCCTCACCCGCGCCAGCAGTTCGGCAATCGAAAACGGCTTGGTGAGGTAGTCGTCGGCGCCGGCATCGAGGGCGCGCACCCGCTCGGCCACTTCATCGTGGGCGGTGAGCATCAGCACCGGCGTGGTGACGCCGGTGGCCCGCAGCCGCTCGCACACCTCCACGCCGCTGAAGTCGGGCAGGCTCCAGTCGAGCAGCACCAGATCCCAGCTCTGGCCCCGCAGCGCCTGCAGCGCCGACTGGCCACTGGCCGCCGCCTCACAGGCGTAGCCCTCCATGGCCAGCTCCCCCAGCAGGAACTCGCGCAGCTCGGGATCGTCGTCCACCACCAGCACCCGCGCCGCTGGCGATGCGCTGGAAACGGGACTGGCCATCGGCGAGCAGGCAGGCGGGCGGGGAATGCGCCTCAGCAGAGGACGCGTGCTGATTCTGCTGCTAATCAGGTGTCGCGTTGTTATTTGAAATCACCACCTGGCCGGCTTTCAACCATCCCGCCGCTCCAGCAGGCGGAAGGGGTCGTAGGCCACGCTGATGCCAAGCTCCTCGGCAAATTCCAGCACCCGGCACCAGGCGCGGTTCTGGCGCACGATGCCCCGCAGGATCACCGAGGCCTGCACCGCATCGTCTTGAAAGCGAGGCACCACATCAAGGGCACCCACCAGGATGCGGCCCGTAGTTGTCGTGCATCACGCGGCCGTCGCGGTTGGCGGCTGCCTCGGCGTGGGTCATCAGCCGCTGAATGCTGATCTGATCGGCACTCCAGCCCCAGCTGCGGGCTACGGCAGCGGGCTTCAGGCAGCTTGCTTAATTTGCCCCAATAGCCACCGGCAAGCGGGAGCTCAGCATCAGCGCCGATGGCGCCCAGTGGCGCGTGCGTTCGATCACGGGCTGATCCCAGCAAGTGCAGTACAATAAAACGTACGTCTGCCAGTAGGGCTTAAAGCCGATGGACGCGATCTCTTACAGCACCGCCCGTGCCCATCTGGCGGGCACGATGAACAAGGTGTGTGAAAACCATGAACCAGTAGTGATCACACGCCGCGGCGAGCCCGCCGTCGTGATGCTCTCCCTGGCGGATTACAAGGCAATGGAAGAAACCACCTTTCTCCTGCGCAGCCCTGCCAACGCCCAGCGCCTGCTCCGCTCTATCGCCTGCCTGAACAGCGGTGGCGGAGAAGAACACGATCTACTGCCGTGCGACTGATTTTCTCCCCAGAGGCCTGGGAGGACTACCTGCACTGGCAGCAACATGATCGCAAGATCCTGCAGCGCATCAACCGACTGATCAACGAGATCCGCCGAGATCCCTTCGCGG
>Ga0315908_10001441_pt1 | contig 17788 bp, 13 predicted proteins | sample LakEriMetagenome_12_FD_203520 | JGI IMG/M metagenome (GOLD analysis project Ga0315908, IMG submission 203520) | Freshwater fungal communities from buoy surface, Lake Erie, Ohio, United States - Buoy 4 MA124 | ecosystem: Environmental > Aquatic > Freshwater > Lake > Lake biofilm | place: USA... | reverse complement strand
TCCTTTTTCAGGGACTACGATTGCATGCACACCGGCACAAGCTGCACTTCTGGCGATTGCCCCAAAATTGCGCACATCGGTAACACCATCAAGTACCAAAATAAATGGGTCTACGCCTTTTTCAAAAGCTTCTGCAATTACATTGCTTATCTCTGCAAACTCCACTGCAGAGATAGCGACAACAATACCTTGGTGGTTGCCACCACCCAATTTGAATAACTTTTCCTGTGGTACCTGCTTCCATATAATTCGGCGCTGGTGTAAGATGCTCAGAATCTCTTTCAGTTGGCCGGATACTTGTCCTTCTTGTATCCAAACCTTGTCAATAGGCTTACCTGATTCTAGGGCTTCTAGAACCGGGCGAATGCCATATACAAATGATGTGTTCTTCATAAAAAAAGAAGCCCCGGAATTCCGGGGCTTTTTACTATTTTAGATACCGGCAGTTTTCTGGTTGTAATAATTCAACCACTCGGTTTTGCCTTTTTTCTTACAAACGTCTTTAATACGGTTGATGTACTGCTTACTGAAGTAAACTTCACGCATTGCCCAATCATATTCATCGGCCCACTTAGAAAAATATCTTGCAAACTGTGCATTGTCTTCAATCGCCATATCCATCATTTTCTTGGCGTTTTTCTCATCGCCAAATTCAAGCAGCAATACTGCATATTCAGTCTTGAACATCTTATCCATTGGATAAACTGATTCAGGCATTTCCGTCAAGATTTTGTTCAGGGCTGTTACGGTGCGCTGCTTGTACACAGGAATTGAATCTTTCATAAAGTTGAGGTAGCTATTTACATCCGCATAGCCTGGAGGTGGGTTCACCGCCTTGCCGCTGTCAGTCATGCCTTTGATGCCTTCATACATGGCAATTTCACCCTGATAATATGAGGCAAGATCCAATGCAAAGCGCTGCATATCTCTAGGAACATAAGAAGCCTTATCATCGAGGAAGAAATTTTTCTTCTTGTTCATGCCATAGTAGCTGAACTTATTCACCAAGTTGTTATACAACTGGAAGTCTGCGATTTTAGCTGGGCTGTTTTGGTCACCTGTTCCGCCGCGCACAGGAACAAACTTATACACTAAGCCTTCCAATTGCAGGTATGGGTTTAGGTTATTAAAGTCAAATCCACTCACTGAAGTGAAGTAAATAGGGCGCTTCCAACCTTGTTCTGCATTGGTAGCAATCAAATCCCACACAACCAAATCACCTTTGGTGATGTAATCACCACCCACATTAATCATAATGCTATCGGCAATAAGACCGTAATCTTTTCTGCTTACTAGGCCTCTCTTTTTCACCGCTTCTTTATCTACTTTAATGAAGCAAGTACCACCGTGCCACACATCTTGAGAAACGCCATGGCCATTGTTTTTCAATAGCTCTTGGATGGTTTCGCGCATAGAACGTGGTTTTGGATACATCTTGCGTTCTACTTCAATACCGTATTCGAAGCTACCTGTTTGCAGGTCTTTTTTAGTAACGGTTAATGGCAATGGGTCAGAATTGTATACCTTATCCAACAACACAGTGCTATACCATTCTGTAGGCAACAAACTTTCGTTGATAATGCGCACATCTGTGCGGTAACCTTCTACGTTTTGGGCATACCAAAGTGGATAGGTGTCATTATCCCCATTACAAAACAGTATCGCGTTCGGCTCCAGGCTATTGAGGAAGTCTTTTGCAAGATCAATACCGATGTAGCGGCCTGAACGGTCGTGGTCGTCCCAACCTTGATATGCCATATTCATGGGCACCAATAGGGTTGAAGCGGCTACTGCAACAACGGCTGCATTCTTCTTCAGGTATTTTTGAAGCATATCGGCGATAGCCAAAACACCCAATCCCAACCAGATACAGAAGGTTTGGAACGAACCTACCAGCGAATAGTCCCTTTCACGGGGTTCGTAAGGAGGCTGGTTCATGTATACGTTGATAAGTAATCCTGTAAATAGGAACAGAACCATTACCAACCAAAAGTCAAGTTTGGATTTTCTGTAGTGGTAAAACAAGCCAAACAAGCCCAACAACAAGGGAAGGAAGAAATAGGCATTTCTTGCTTTTTGGTTTTTGTAATAGTCAGGCAGGTTCTTTTGTGGACCCACGTTCATACCATCAATGAAACCAATACCAGAGTACCAGTTGCCATCGAATTTAGAATTTCCTGTATTAGCCTGTTGGTCGTTAAAGCGGCCCACAAAGTTCCATGCGAAATAACGCATGTACATATGCCCAATTTGGTAATTCAAGAAGTAGGTGAGGTTATTGGCAAAAGTGGGCTTTTGCAAGTCCAATTCTTGAATTTGTTGTTTTTCACTATTGTTCAATCCTCGTCCTTCTTGACGCGCGCGTTCGCGAATGCCTTCCATTTGCTGCTGAACATCACCCATTCCGCCATATTCACGATATCCTTTGGCGTCGCCCGACTTATTCGATTTTCCCATTCTTGGGAAAATGGTCATATACTCATCGGCAAATTCAGGTTCATATCCTTTTCCACCGCTTTCATATTTGGTTTCACCTTTAAAGAACTTCTCGCCTGTTTCGCGGGAGTCTGGCTTAGAAGGCTGTTCGCCGTTATAGTAAGCCCATTCGCTAGGGCGGGGTGCATTAAAGAAGGGACCTTTTACCAAGGGTCTATCGCCATATTGTTCACGGGTGATATATCCATAAAACTTATAAGGGTCTTCTGGATTGTTCATATCGATCGCAGGGTTGGCCATAGAACGAATAACCACCATTCCATATGAGCTGTAGCCAAGCACAGCAAACAATAGTGCCATGGTGTAGACGTTCCAATTGCGTTTTCCGTTTTTGTGGGTGTAATAGGCCAAGTATCCAAGACCAGCAAAAACAGCAATGATTGCGAAAATGGCGCCACTGTAGAACGGCAGGCCGAAAGAGTTTACAAACAGGCGGTCCATATTTGCCATAAGCCATGGAATACCTGGGTATATCACTTTCATAATCAGGCCGAGCACAAATACGGCAGCAATAAATGCCAAGATGATACCCTTGCGGTTGATTTCGTAGCGTTTGAAATAGTAAGCCAAGCAAACTGCAGGAATAACCAGCAAGTTCAACATGTGCGTACCCAAGGCCAAGCCAGTCAAGAATCCGATGAACACCAACCAACGGTCGCTGCCTGGATCTTCACTGTGTTTATCCCAGCGCAATATAGCCCAGAAGGTAAGCGCAGTGAAGAAAGAGCTCATGGCATATACTTCCGCTTCAACAGCAGAAAACCAAAAGCTGTCAAGGAAGGTGTTAGACAAGGCAGCAACAACACCTGCACCCAAGATGAGAAGGTTTCTATTCTCGCTACCTTCAGCCATCATTTTTTGTGCAAAGTGGGTCGTAATCCAGAAGGTAAACATTACGCAACCAGCGCTGGATACTGCGGACAGCATGTTAATCCAAAAGCCTACTTCAGCGGGGCTACCTGCCAGCAGGGAGAAGAGCCTACCTACCATCAGGAACAAAGGTGCTCCTGGAGGGTGCACTACTTGAAGTTTGTATGCGGCTGATGCAAACTCACCACAGTCCCATAAGCTCACAGAAGGCTCAAGGGTAAGGGTATACACTACCAAGGCAATGGCAAACATTACCCAACCCAATACCCGGTTCATAGTTCTGAAATTATTCATGCGTATTTATTCGAAATCTTTAAGAAGTGGCGAAAATAAGAAATTCACTGCCATAAATGGCAGGTTTTCTGTAAAAGAAGGCAATTAAGCCACCAAGGGTTGGATCGCGGCTGCTGCTGCGCGTATTCTGCGTATAGCATTTTCTTGTCCCAACAGGGCGATCATTTCAAAAACAGGGGGTCCAGCAGGCTCGCCACTCACGGCCACGCGCAAGGGCTGCATAAGGTCACCAGTCTTTAATCCAGCGGCTTCGCAGCTTGCTTTGAACGAGGCTTCCACTGCTTCTGCATTGAAGTCTTTCAAAGCCTCAAATTGGCTTGCAATGTTCAGCAATTGCTGGTTCGTATCCGCTTTCCATTTTTTGCGAATCACATCCTCATTGTAGGTGAATTCATCGGTAAAGAAGTACTTCCCTTGTTGTGGAATTTCTTTGGCAAAGCTCACCTTTTCACGCATGAGTGCGCAAACGGCTTCGAAATATGCCTTTTCAGCCTGTAGACCAAGGGCATCTAATGCCGGTTTTGCAGTGTTTGCAACATCCGCAATAGATTTTTCCATCAGATAGTGGTGGTTAAACCACAGGGCTTTGTTCAGGTCAAATTTTGCACCACTCTTACTCACTTTTTCTAGGCTAAATGCTTCGATAAGGGAGGGCATATCAAAAACCTCTCTATTGTCGCTTGGATGCCAGCCGAGTAGGGCCAACATATTGGCCACGGCTTCAGGGAAATAGCCAGTTTCGCGGTATCCGCTGCTTACTTCTTCCGTTTTTGGGTCTGTCCACAGCAAGGGGAACACCGGAAATCCAAGGCGGTCACCATCGCGTTTGCTGAGTTTCCCATTGCCTTCCGGCTTGAGCAATAGCGGCAAATGCGCAAATTCTGGCATTACATCTTCCCAGCCCATAAAACGATAGAGCATCACGTGCAAGGGTGCACTAGGCAGCCATTCTTCGCCGCGGATTACATGGCTAATACCCATAAGATAATCATCCACAACATTGGCAAGGTGATAAGTAGGCATGCCATCGCTTTTGAGCAGCACTTTATCATCCATTTGTGAGGTACTTACCACTACCCATCCGCGGATGTTGTCATGGAAGCGTACCTCTTCTTTGCGGGGAAGTTTTATGCGAATTACATAGGCATCGCCATTGTCAATGCGGCGTTGCACTTCATCCGCCGGCAGGGTAATAGAATTGGTCATGCTGTTTCTGCTTACGGCATCATAGGCAGGCTGCATCCCGCCTGCTTCAAGGCGTTTGCGCATGTTTTCTAAGTCTTCTTCAGTATCAAATGCGTAATATGCATGGCCTTTTTCTACTAGGTCAAAAGCGTATTGCGCATACATGGGCTTTCTTTCACTTTGGCGGTAGGGTGCGTGCGGTCCACCTACACCTTGTCCTTCGTCTATTTCAATACCCACCCATTTCAAGCTTTCCATGATATAGGCTTCTGCACCAGGTACAAAGCGGTTTTGATCCGTATCTTCAATACGTAAAATCATTGTGCCCTTGTGTTTGCGAGCAAAAAGATAATTGTACAAGGCGGTGCGCACACCTCCGATATGAAGCGGTCCCGTTGGACTAGGAGCAAATCTTACACGAACTGGTCTTGACATAAACTAGGCTGCAAAGATACGGCAAGCGCCTCATAGCAAACCACCCCGGATTATAGAAAAAACAGGATGCTAACCGAGTCGCCCAATCATACAACTGGCATAGCTCTTCAGCTGAAGGAGGAGTCCGTTCTTCTCGGTAGCTTCGGGGTAGCCCAATTTGTAAAGACGGCTGGTTAGCATATCACGGAGTACTTGTGCATCATGCATAACTGTTACTGAATCTGATTCATGATTCACCGTTACGTTTTCAACCCCCGGGATAGAAAGCAATTCTTTTGTAATGCTGTTTTCACATCCCTGGCATTTGAGGTTGGCGATGGTGATAGATTCTGTAACCATGATGATTAACTCTGTAGGCAAGTACTAAAAAATCTAAGAACTTAACTGTGCCTTTTATCACATTACCAATGGATTAAGAAGCTTTTGGTTTTGTGGAATAGCTTTTGCTCCAATAATTATGAAACTATTTTAATTGCAAGGGCAAGAAATGGTAAGTACCAATCGTTAGACTCATATGAAGAAGCTAGTACATATCACCGCAACCATTGCCCTGATAGTGCTGATATATTTCGGCACAGGGTTCGCCAACGCTACAAAGCGCGGAACCACTTCTTCATACAACCGCGAAGAAGTTGCCGATAAGTTTCATAAAAACTTGAGTGCAAAACGCGCCCAACGCTTTATTGATAGCCTGAAACCTTGGCTTGAAGAAAACGATTACAGCACAAGCCTGCTATTTGTGGCTGACATGGGCTTAAACATGAATATTAAACGCTTTTATGCGGTAAATCCCGATAGCCAGCGCCTGATCAAGAGTTTTCTAGTAAGTCATGGAAGCGGAGGTGGAAGCACCATAGACAATGCTGTGTTTAGCAATGTGGTGGGAAGCAACTGCACTTCTGCAGGTAAGTACCGCATAGGAGATAGCTATCATGGAAACTTTGGCAAAAGCTACAGGCTACATGGCCTCGATGGCAGCAACAACAATGCCCTTAAACGAGCTGTAGTTTTGCATGCTTACCGCGATCAAACCAGCCAGGAATATGGAAGTCCCAATTATTTTAGTGCGGGTTGCCCTATGCTTAGCAAAAGCAATTTTAACTGGGCAGACAGTATGATACAGGCTCAGGATAAACCGGTGATTCTTGTAATTTATAAATAGGGTTCTAGGGGCTCCTTCCTCTCTAGGCAGGCTTGCTGCGCCACAGCCAAAAACCGAGTACAATGAGCAGGCAAAGGAGAATAATCCGGTCTCCTAGAATAACGTACCAGGTATTCTCAAAGCGCAACTCTACTTTCTGTTTAATCGCTGTTTTTGCGAACCATTCTGAAGGCTGATAGAGTTTGCCCCAAGGGTCTATAAAACAACTGGTACCCGTATTGGCGCTGCGCACCACCCACTTGCGCTGTTCAATAGCGCGGAGTTTTGCATAGGACAAATGTTGTAAATACCCTGGTGTTTTTCCCCACCAAGCATCGTTTGTAATGATGGCAATGAGTCCTGCACCTTGCTTTGCAAACGCTGCCAAATGGTCGCCGTAGATACTTTCGTAACAGATGGCCGGTGTGATTTTGGAAGTCCCAAATAATACTACCGAATCTGATTTTCCCAGACTGCCAGTCATGCTGTTTTCATCTAAAGAAACAGCCAAGTCATTGATAGCGGGAAACCACTCGGTAAGCGGCATTTGTTCGGTGCCGGGTACCAATTTGGATTTGTGATAGAATTTGGGTTTTTTTTCTGCGTCTAAATACAAGGCAGAATTATATGAATCCCACCAAATGGAAGCACTTGAAGTGGGTCTAGCAGTGCCCGTTGGACGTTTCGTGCAGTTGTAATACACCCGCTGCATGTCGGCCCCAGTGAGTATTTTTAATTGAGGGTATGTGAGCAACAAGCGCTGCAATTGTGCCACTTGGTAATCATTGGCAGCTGCCGAAGTTTCTATATTGTCAACCAGGGCTGTTTCTGGCCAAACCAAAAGTGCAGTATTGCTGTCTATGACTTTGGAGGACAGTTGCAGCATTTCACGCACCATATCTGAAGGGTCTCGCGTGAATTTTTCTGTCCACGGATCGAAGCTAGGTTGCAAGGCTACCGCTTCTATTGTTCTATGCCTTGCATTGGATACACTTGCCGCTGCAATGACAGAAAGCACAGCAGCAAACCCAATGAGTGCAAGGGATACAAGGGCTGGTTTCCATTGACGCAGCTGGAGTGCCCTAAAAAACAGTAAGTTGACCGCCAAAATCCATGCACTGCCACCTAGGGTGCCCGTAATATCGTACCACTGTACCATCCAGGTTGCATTGGCAAATCCATTGCCTAGAGTAAGCCAAGGCCAACTCAAGTCCCAGCGGTGGTGAATAAATTCAAAGCACAACCACAGCATGATAAATGCTATTTCCGCCCTGCCCGCACCTATTTTTTTGCCCAAGTATCGCGTAAGCAGCCAAGGCAATGTCATAAGCAGACTGTTTGCCACAAGCATGGTTATTGCGCCTGAGGGGGTGCTGTTCCATACCCACCATGTGAGAGCAAGGTTCCATGCAAACATACTCGCATACATCAGCAGGGAAAAAGACCAGAATTTGGAATTGCTCAATCGGCGGTTGAGCTCAAACAATGGGATCAGACCAATAAATAGTAGCGGGAAAACACCTACCGGTGGCCAAGCTAATCCAAAGCAAAGCGTGGGTAGCAACAACAACAACCAGGTTGGAATTTTATTCAGCATCAGATTTGTTATTGTCTAGGCCTTCTAAAACCACTACAAATTCTCCTCTCGGAGCTGTAGTTTTGAAATGCGCTGCAATCTCTGAAAGGGGGCCAGTGAGGGTTTCTTCGAATTTTTTTGTGATTTCTCGACTTACACTTATACGGCGATCTGGGCCACACAATTGTTGCAATGCTTCCAAGGTTTTGAGCAATTTGTGTGGACTTTCATAGAACACTACAGTGCGTGTTTCAGCTGCCAATTGTTGCATGCGGGTAAGCCTCCCTTTCTTTTGCGGAAGAAATCCTTCAAATACAAAGCGGTGCAGTGCAAATCCGCTTTTGAGCAGCGCAGGAATAAATGCAGTGGCTCCAGGTATTACTTCTACCGCGATGCCAGCGTCTAATGCGGCACGTGCAAGAAGAAAGCCAGGGTCGCTGATACCAGGGGTGCCCGCGTCACTCACTTGGGCCATTTGGGCACCTTGAGATAATTCTTGAATAACCCCTGCCAAGCGTGCATGTTCATTATGCTGGTGAAAGGCAGAAAGTGGTGTTTGTATATTGTAATGCTTGAGCAGAACAGAAGTGGTGCGTGTATCTTCAGCAAGGATGCGATCCACTGCTTGCAAGACTTCTACCGCGCGAAATGTCATATCGGCTAAGTTGCCGATAGGCGTGGCCACGAGGTATAATTTGCCAGCACTCAATTTTTAGTGATCAATATTTTTTGACGCAACACAGGCCTGTTTTCCTTGTCGCGAAGGCTAAACACGTAAATACCCGCTGCCATCTTGGCGGTGCTCACCCACATTTCGTTTTTGGTGAGCTGGTAATGGTCGAGTACGAGTTGCCCACTCATGTCGTATACATCCATATACATTTCATTGGGCAGGTCAGAGTTGCGTTGTTCTACTATCACCTTTTGCCCTTCAGCAGCGAACAACTTTAGGTCATTATAAGCAAAGGTGTCTTTCACCTTCATTTTTTGAATGTATTCCACCTTTACAGGCAATGAGGTGCGGTATACAGACAAGGAATAGCGCATTGCCGCAATCTGCTGGTGGGTAAACATATTTTGGCAGAAGTGGGCGCTGTAGTCCATGTAGTTTTCAATCATGTCTGGAAACTGTTCAGCACCAGGGTCATTGCATGTATTTGCATTTGGGTTGCAGTCAAAATCACTTCTTACGCGTTGGTTGGGTGTATCAAAGATATAATCGTCAACTGCACATCCGCCACCTGTGGTTCCATCGCCCCAGATGTGGCGCAGTCCCAAGTAATGCCCCACTTCGTGCACTGCCACGCGTCCTTTACTGCTGTTATCCAATACCTGCGCTTGACCTTTAGAGAGTGGGTTGTTTCTTCCCACAATTTTGTAGTGCAGCACCACACCTTGGTTTGGGTCTGAAACCCAACTTTGAGATGTCCAAAAGGGGTGTCCATAGGGAGGATATGCAAATCCAAGGAGTGCATCTTGCCCAAGGTAGCTCAAATCGCACACCCATATGTTGAGGTATTTGGTGGGGTCCCATGCATCAGCTCCGCCATTGGAGCTGTATTTCACGAGATTCAAATCATTTGAATAAAAGGTAGTTCTGCTCGTGGATTTGCGAACAATGCCCGTTGTTGCATTTCCATTGGGATCAACCGTAGCGAGTTCAAAGTTGATGCGGGTGTCTCCAGCGCGGCTTTTAAAAATGGCGCGGGTTTTGGAGGTGTCGGCATTCAAACGTCTGAAGTCTTGGTTTAATACCTCCAACTGATTTTTTAGCAAGCTATCGTTGATGTTTTCAGCATTGTTGTTATACAGTACATGGAACACTACAGGTAGGGTGTAAATGGTGTCGTAAAAGTAGGTGGTATCTTTAATGGGCGTTTTGCGGCTGCTTACTGCACGCTGATATACCGCATGGATGTACTGTTGGTCGTATTGTTTTCTAAATCCCGGATACTGTTTTTCAAGTTGTTCCATGACCAGGTCATAGCCACAAATTTCTTTAGGCATTTCCTGCGCTTTAACCGCGGTAGCGGTGCTTAAAAGGGTTATGCTGAGAAGGAGTTTATAGAATCTCATTGGCCTTTAAAATCAGGTTTTCTTTTTTCATTAAATGCTGCAACACCTTCTTTATAGTCATGACTTCTTCCTGCAATTTCTTGGCACCAAGCTTCATATTGAAGCATGGTATCTAAGTCGGAGTAATTGGCTTTGTTCAACATTTTTTTAATCATGCCTACCGCTTGGGTTGGTGCTTTTGCGTAATAATTGGCAACATTTTCAACCTCAGCATCGAGCTGTTCGGCGCTAACCACGCGGTTTATCATTCCCCATTCTAGGGCTTGTTGCGCGGTTACTTTAGACGCCATGGTGGCGAGTTCAAAAGCCCGAGCAGGGCTTACGGCGCGAGGCAAAAAATAAGAAGAACCACTATCCGGAACCAATCCCACATTGATGAATACTTCGATAAGTGAAGCATGTTCAGAGGCAATGATAAAATCACAAGCCAAGGCCAATGATGCGCCCGCACCTGCCGCGACACCATTGAGTCGGCAAATGATGGGTTTAGGCATTTCGCGCATGGCTTTAATGATGGGGTTATAGCGTTTGTATAGGCTTTCGCTAAGACTGCGATTTTTGCTTTCTGCGATGGCCTTTAAATCTTGGCCGCTGCAAAAAGCTTTTCCAGCACCTGTGAGCACAATCACACGAACTTCTGCATCGCGTGAAGCCTGTTTCAAGGCGTCTTGCAATTCGTAACTTTGTTCGTCGTTAAAGGCGTTAAATACGTCGGGCCTGTTAAGGCTTATATTGGCAATACTGCCATTTTTTTCATACAGAATGCAGCTGAAACTCATAGAGAAAGTGTTGCAAATGTAGCCAAAAAACCAAGGCAAAACCCTGCAATAAGTTCTTTGTGGCTATGGGCTGACAATCCTTTTCGGGAGAGGTAAACCAAAACGCACAGGAGCAAAGAAATGCTCAAGATGATGCCGTTCTCTTCTCCACGGGAAAACAGGAACAGTTGTAATGCCGTGAATCCGGATACTCCTGTCATGTGGGCGCTTACTTTAATCCAAGTAGCATTAAGTATCCAAAGCAAAAACAGCGATACCGTGGCGGCCCAAGACCAGGCAAACAAGCGTTCGTCAGTTTGTACGTAATAGACATAAGCACAGCCCATTGCTGCTCCAACAGTGGCGATGGGATAGCTAATATTGCGCTGTTCGCGCTTATAAATATGGATGTCGGAAATATATCCCAAGCGCACCAAGGTGTAAATGGCCGCTACCGGTAATAGGGCAAAGAAGAAAGCTGTCCAAGCGAGCAATGCCCATTCAAAGTTGCCTTGCAGGGCATTTAAATATACAAAGCCTCCTAAGGCAAAAGTGCCAGGGAAGAAAATGTAGGAAATGATCCTGTAAAAAAGCTTCATGTCGGCTGCTACAAATATAGCTTTCAAGCATGAATAACACGCGCTTACATGCGAAAAGCGCAATACACCAACAAGTTATACCTAGCTATCGGAACTAAGACTTTATCATACTACCTTTGCTGTTCCATGATCATTTCTGTTTCCTGGCTTAGAGACCTTGTGCACACGACTGCGAGCACCCAAGAAATTGCTGACGCCCTTTCCGTATCGGGATTGGAGGTTGAACATTTTGATGTTTGGGAGAGCATTCCCGGCGGGCTTCAAGGCTTTGTAATTGGTGAAGTAAAGACCTGTGTAAAACATCCCAATGCAGACAAGCTTAGTGTTACAACGGTGGATGTGGGTGCTGCAGAGCTGAGCCCAATTGTTTGTGGTGCTCCGAATGTAGCGGCAGGCCAGAAAGTGATTGTGGCGTTGCCAGGTGCAACAGTAAGCGTTCCAGGTAAAGGCACTTTTGTAATCGGAGAAGCCAAAATACGAGGAGAAGTGAGCCGCGGTATGATTTGCGCAGAAGATGAAGCAGGTCTTGGCTCCTCGCATGATGGTATATTGGTTCTGCCTGCTGAGGCTCCCGTTGGGATGCTGGCAGCTGAATATTTTGGCGTTGTCAGAGATGAAATTTTAGAAATTGGACTCACAGCCAATCGTGGCGATGCAGCCTCTCACTTGGGAGTGGCCCGCGACGTGGCTGCCTTGTTTGATACTACAGTAAGTTTGCCAGAAATACCTGCGCGTCCATTGGGTACAGGTGCATTTACCTTTCACATAGCTGACCCTACCTATTGTTCTTACTACATGGGTTTGGATGTTGAAGGAACAGCTGTAAAAGCATCTTCCGGCTCAATCCAACAAAGACTTAAAGCAATTGGTATTGAGCCAAAAAATTCCCTAGTGGATGCAACCAATTACACCTTACATACTCTTGGGCAGCCAGTGCATGCTTTTGATGCAGACAAGATTCGTGGCACCCAAATAACAGTGCGCTTGGCCGAGCCGGGCGAAACCTTTACCACATTGGACAAAGTGGCTCGCACCGCCAAAGGTGGTGAATTGGTAATTGCAGATGAAGGTGGAATCATTGCGCTTGCAGGCGTGATGGGTGTATTAGAAAACGCAGTGACAGAGAATACCACGAGGGTGCTCATTGAATCGGCCCATTTCAATCCAAGCTTGGTTCGAAAAACTGCCCGCGCCCATGGCTTAAGTACCGATGCTTCTTTCCGCTTTGAAAGAAGTACAGACCCATTGATGTGCAGAAAGGCCGCATTTTTTACTGCGGATCTAATTTTACAAGCGGGTGGTGGTGTTTCAAATACATGTAACCATCATATAGCCCATGAATTTGAGCCTAGAAAATTGCATGTAAGTCCTGCAAAATTGTGTGCATTTGCCGGAGCAGATATTCCTGAAACAGAGGTGCAACGCATACTTGTGGGTTTGGGATTTGTGCTTTCTCCAACTGCTGATGGCTTTGAAGTGGAAGTACCAAGTTGGCGTAATGATGTTATTGAAACCGTGGATTTGTATGAGGAAATCATGCGCATCTATGGCTATGATAAAATACCATTAACCGGGAAAATGCGCGCTAGCTTACCCGCATTTACTGGAATGTATTCACAGCAAAAGTCGTCTATGGCCAGTGCGTTTCTGGTGGCTCAAGGATTTCATGAAATCATGAACAACAGCCTTACTGCGGCTGCACATGTAACCGTAGGAGAAGCTGTAAAACTGAACAACCCATTGAGCTCGGATATGGAATATATGCGGAGTTCTCTGCTTCCTGGAATGTTGCAAAGTGCGGCTTACAACCGCAATAGAAAGACCTATAATATTCACTTTTTTGAATTTGGACGCAGCTACCGCGCAGTTGGAGGAAAAACGGAAGAAACCCAGCACTTGTGTTTGCTGGTAGGTGGAAATAGAATGGAAGAAGGCTGGGAGACTGCGAATGCACCAGCGGGCTACTATTTTTTAAAGAGTGTATTAGACAATTTGCTGCGCACCTTGGGAATTACTGTAATGGTAGAAAGTATTTGCAAGCTTGAAAAAGTGGCCAGTGCCCAGTTAAAAGCGGCGGATTTGGAAGGTGAATTTTGGTATGCGGAAATCCAGTGGGAAGCGCTATTGCAGGCAGCAAAATCGGCGAGTAAAAAGCAAGTAGTGGCGCCACCGAAGTTTCCGTTTATGCGCAGAGACTTGAGTTTGGTGGTAGACCGCAGCCTGCATTTTGAAACGCTGAAATCAGCCATAGATAAGAGAAAAGAGCCCTTGCTTAAGAAAATCAATGTGTTTGATGTATTTGAAGGCAAGCCCTTGGAACAAGGAAAAAAAGCCATTGCCATTGCCTTTTACTTGGGCCATGACGAGGGAACCTTGACCGATGAGATTGCAGATACATGTATGCAAGGTTTCATACAAGATTTCGAAAAAATAGGAGCTCATATTCGCAGATAAAATATGCAGGGGATAGAACAAAGACTGGCTGCCATTAAGGAAAAAGTAGGAAATCTACTGCAGGAGAATCTGCGCCTGAAGGAGGAAGTACAGTCCTTGACCCAGACCCTTGAAGAACGTGAGAGAACGATTGAAATTCAAAAAAATACGATAGGCGGGCTCACAGAAAGAAACAAAATGATTAAACTTGCAAAGAATTTATCTCTCTCAGGCTCGGATAGTTTTGACGTAAAAATCAAAATCAACGAGTTGGTGCGAGAGATAGATAGGTGCATAGACTTACTTAACGAATAAAGAATAACGTGCAACCAGACGATAAAATTCCGATTCGGGTAAATGTGGCAGACCGACTGATGCCGCTAAAAGTAGCCCGTAAAGATGAAGAATTTGTGCGCTTGGCAGCACGTATGATAAACCGCCGTATGGAAGAATTCAGACAATTCAATACTGGCGAACCCATTGACCGACTTGCCTGGGCAGCCTTAGATTTTACGGGCGACTTGGTAAGAATGATGCGATCTGGCCAAAACACTGGAGAGCACATAGAACAAGAGCTACAAGAACTTGAATCTTTGCTCAGGGATTATTGATTCTTATTTCTAACAAGTACGTAGATGCGCCTCTTTAAACCCCAATAAAAAAGAGACGAAAAATGGAAATTATTATTTACATCCTGGCCGGAACCGCAGTGGGACTGGTATTGGGATATGTTTTGTTTGTTGCATTGCGCAAAAGCGCATTGGAGAAAGAACGCGCTACAATTATTGAAGAAGCTAAGTCACAGGGCGAAAGCATTAAGAAAGACCGCATACTCGAAGCCAAAGAAAAGTTCATGCAAATGCGTTCTGACCATGACCGCGATGTGAACAAACGCAATCAAGAATTGGGCAATTCGGAGAACAGACTGCGCCAAAAAGAACAAACCTTAGATCAAAAGCTGAAAGACATCCAGAAGAAAGAGGAAGACACACAGCGTTCTAAGCAGAATTTCGACGCCCAAGCACAAACCCTTTCGAACAAGCAAAAAGAAGTAGACAAGTTGCGCGAGCAACAAATTCAGCAATTGGAAAAAGTGGCAGGTCTTACAGCTGCTGAAGCCAAGGAGCAAATGTTGGAAACCGTGCGTCAAACCTCGCACACCGAAGGCTTGCAATTGGCTAAAAACTTAATTGAAGAAGCAAAATTGAGTGCCACCCGCGATGCGAAAAAGATTGTATTGCAAACCATTCAGCGCACCGCTGCGGAATTGGCGATTGAGAACACAGTAACTTCTTTCCCCTTGGAAAATGATGACGTTAAAGGTCGCATTATCGGAAGAGAAGGCAGAAACATCAAGGCATTTGAATCTGCTACCGGAGTTGAAATTCTTATTGATGACACTCCAGAAACCATCGTATTGAGCTGTTATGACCCTATCCGCCGTGAGATTGCCCGTGTATCATTGGAAAGATTGATTAAAGACGGACGTATTCACCCCGCACGTATTGAGGAAGTGGTTGAAAAGACCAAGAAGCAAATTGACGAAGAGGTAGTAGAATGGGGCGAACGCACCGTGGTTGACCTGGGCATTACAGGTTTACATCCTGAGTTGATTCGTTATGTAGGTAGAATGCGTTTCCGCAGTTCTTATGGTCAAAACTTGCTTAAACACAGCCGCGAGGTAGCCCGCTTGTGCGCTACTATGGCTGCAGAAATGGGATTGAATGTAAAGCTTGCCAAGCGCGCAGGTCTCTTGCACGATATTGGGAAATGTCCTGATTTTGATGAAGAAACGCCGCACGCATTGTTGGGTATGAAACTGTGCGAAAAGTATGGTGAACATCCAGAAGTAATCAACGCAGTAGGTGCCCACCACGATGAAATTGAAATGACCAGTTTGTTGTCGCCTATCGTGCAGGCTTGTGACGCAATCAGCGGATCAAGACCAGGTGCGCGTCGTGGGGATGATCAATATGTGGAACGGATTAAGGAAATGGAAAACATGGCCTTGTCTTACCCGGGAGTTGAAAAGGCCTATGCCATTCAGGCGGGTCGTGAATTGCGCATTATAATGGGTGCAGAAAAGACCAACGACGAACAGGCCGATGTATTGGCATTTGAATTGTCGAACCGCATCATGACTGAAATGCGCTATCCGGGTCAGGTAAAAATTACCGTTATCCGCGAGAAACGCAGTGTAGGCGTGGCGAAATAATCCTCAAAAAGAAAATCACATAAAGACCTGCGAAAGCGGGTCTTTTTTTTGGATTCTAGGTGCGAATCAGAGGTGTTTTTATTTTTCTAGTACTAAGTTCTTCAGGTGTCATATTCCTTAACAAAAAAAGCCGAAATTTGCATCCTGCTTTGACAGACATAAACAAAACCATAGCCATTACCTTGCGGTTAAGCGGTCTTGAACCCTTTACCCTTACATCGGTAACCAATTTTGTAAATATTGGAGAACGCACCAATATTACAGGCAGCCGTATGTTCGCAAGGCTTATCCTTGCTGATGATTACAGCGCTGCCTTGGATGTTGCGCGCCAACAAGTAGAAAATGGGGCACAAATCATCGATGTAAACATGGATGAGGGAATGCTAGATGGCGTGCAAGCCATGAAGACCTTTTTAAACCTCATTGCTTCTGAGCCTGACATTTGCAAAGTGCCTGTCATGATTGACAGTAGCAAGTGGGAAGTGCTAGAAGCGGGGCTTAAATGTTTGCAAGGGAAAGGTATCGTCAACTCTATTTCCCTGAAAGATGGGGAAGCTGAATTTATAAGAAGGGCAAAGAAAATACACAGATATGGCGCCGCTGCGGTAATAATGGCCTTCGACGAGCAGGGTCAGGCAGATTCTTATGCTCGCAGAATTGAAATTTGCGAACGCAGCTACCGTATACTCACCGAAAAAGCAGGATTCCCATCAGGGGATATCATTTTTGACCCCAATATCTTAACTGTGGCTACTGGTATGGAGGAGCACAACAACTATGCGGTTGATTTTATTGAAGCTGCCCGCTGGATTAAGCAGAATCTTCCTGGTGTGCGTGTGAGTGGAGGTGTTTCCAATATCTCTTTCTCCTTCCGTGGCAATGACGCGGTGCGTGAAGCCATGCATAGTGCCTTTCTGTATCACGCCATTCAAGCAGGAATGGACATGGGTATTGTGAATGCGGGTATGATTGAGGTATATGATGAAATACCTAAAGATTTACTGGAATTGGTAGAGGATGTACTCCTAAACCGCAGGCAAGATGCTACCGAACGTTTGGTAGCTTTTGCTGATACTGTGAAAGCGAAAAAGGGTGAGGTTAAAGAAGAAGCTGAATGGAGAAAAGCACCTGTAGAGGAAAGACTGGCGCATAGTTTGGTAAAAGGCATTACCGAATTTATTGATGCTGATACGGAAGAGGCCTACCAAAAGCTGGGTGAGCCCATAAAGGTGATAGAAGGGCCTTTGATGGACGGTATGAATGTGGTGGGTGACTTGTTTGGCAGTGGGAAAATGTTCTTGCCACAAGTGGTAAAAAGCGCTAGAGTGATGAAAAAAGCGGTGGCGTACTTGCAACCCTATTTGGAAGCCATGAAACACAGTGCTACTGCCCGTGCCAATGGTAAAATACTCTTGGCTACTGTTAAAGGGGATGTACACGATATTGGGAAAAATATTGTAGGCGTTGTATTGGCCTGCAACAACTATGAAATAAAGGATTTAGGTGTAATGGTACCCGCAGAACGTATTCTCAAAGAAGCCAAAGAATGGGGTGCCGATATTATTGGACTGAGTGGATTGATTACCCCAAGCCTAGATGAAATGGTACACATGGCTTCAGAAATGGAACGCCAAGGCTTTACCCTGCCCTTGCTCATTGGAGGTGCAACTACCAGTAGGGTGCACACTGCTGTAAAAGTAGCACCACAGT
>Ga0315908_10001440_pt1 | contig 17791 bp, 8 predicted proteins | sample LakEriMetagenome_12_FD_203520 | JGI IMG/M metagenome (GOLD analysis project Ga0315908, IMG submission 203520) | Freshwater fungal communities from buoy surface, Lake Erie, Ohio, United States - Buoy 4 MA124 | ecosystem: Environmental > Aquatic > Freshwater > Lake > Lake biofilm | place: USA... | reverse complement strand
ATTGATTTAATTAGAAAAAATATATTATAAAATTAAAAATGCTATTTCTATAGTTTGAAATTATTTATCAAATATTAAATTTAGCTTAAATTCCTATTTAATTAAATTCCTTTTAAAGTCTTTATTTTTCTTCTTAATTTTTTAACTTTATTTAAATCGAACCTTAATTATTAATCTTTGCGGGAAATTATGGAGTATTAATTTTGAAAGCGTTAAATCTATAAATTTTAATAATAAATTTACCCTTTTTTATTCAAATATCTTTTTATAGCCTATTTATCAAAATATTTTGGAATATTTTATAAACTTACTATGTATTCTTTATTATTTTTAACTCAAAAATCAGTAAATTATTAATTAATAGTATTATTTTTATTCCTATCTGATTTTAATGTCTAATTTTAATATTTATTTGATTAACATAATTATTCAAATTATTTTTTGCTTTTAATATTTTAATATAAAGAATTATAACTTAAATTAGAAATTTCATTCATTTATTTTTGAAACGATTAATTTATTTCAATTTTTTAAGAATTTTAAATTTTATAACTTAAAGAATTAATTTTAAACGTTTGATCACTTTTTACTGGATAAATTTAAGATTATAATAAATTTTACTATTTTTGTTCTTTTGGCAGCATATAAAAGACTTGTTAAGCAGATTAAATATCATTAATGATGTTTTTATTAAACTTAAGCTATTTTTATTTTAAATTTAGATTCTTTTCCATTTATATCGGAAAATTAGCTTATTTTTTATTAAGAATTGATAATTAATTAAGTTATTTTAATCGCTCAACAAACTAACTGTTTCTTGATAAGTTATTGTCAAATATATAACTTGTATTATCATACTGTTTATATTTCTTAGCAAAATGAATATCATTCATGTTACTATCTAAATTATGCTATTCATTAAATTATCTTGAAACAAAAAATTAAGACTTTTCTATATTATTTTACTTTTTACAGTAACTATATTATATCTTATTATTATATTTTTAAGGAGAAATTAAAACTTATAAATTTCTAGACAAAATTTTTTAATTTTCTTTATTACTTTCATTCTACTAAAATATATTTCTTAAATTTAAATTTATTTACATAGTCTTTAAAAACTTGATTTTTTTAATTTTCTGGATTAATTTATTCATCATAATTTATAATAGTTTATGGCTTATATTTATATATAGGCTCAAATTATTTTTATTTATTAATTTTTTAATTTTGATAATTCTTTAAAATTTCATTAAATTAAATATTGTCGTCAAATATACTCTTTGATTAAAATGTATTAGTGTTCCTTATTAACTAAAATAATATGATTAATTGATATGTACTCTTGGAGAAAGAAGGGCCTTAGCATTATTAGTTATAGTTTTATCATTTATGTTTTTATAACCTTAAATTTTAATTATATTGAATTACCAAAAATATTGCTGTCTTAAAATGTATTGGTAACTCTTTATTAAATAAAAGACTTATAGTCCATGATTCAAATACAATAAATTTATCTAAAAATAATATCTAAAAAAAAATATTCTAAGAAAAATATATTAATAAATTATAATTATAAAATTGATAAAATTAAAGTATAAATAAATCAATAATATCTTTAAATAAGTTTTTAAATTAAAAAAAAATGGCTAAATCTTTACGTAGTAAAATAAAAAGAAGGTTCAAAACATTAAAAAGAACTTATTTTGAATAAGTAGAAGGAAAATAAAAATAAGAGGATTTAAGTAGAAAATAATATATGATTTTAAACAACTAAAATTATAGATCTAAATCTCCTGAAAATGCATTTTTGAAGCCGAATGTAAATGGAAGTGAGTTTCCTCAATTTATTCCTTAAAAACATATAGATTTTAGAAGTAGTGCTATCCCTTTTAGTGGTAATGAACATAGAGGAGGCAGAAGAAAAAAAATAAATAATTAGACTGAAATTCTCGAGAATTATATTCCTGAATTAATTCAATAGTAAAACCAGAATCAAATTTTAGAAACAGGTAATCAAGAAAATACTATTCATCATGTTAATAATGAAGACGGTGATGAAAATGTTTAAGAGTTCACTGAAAAAGATTTACTTAATGTTATGAATAGTATGAACATTCTTTCCAAAAATTAATTAAAAAAAGCAAAAAAAAACAATATGTATTTATTATTTTTATATTTTTTAAAGATAAATTGAAGAAGAAACAATTGGTGTAGATAAAAAAATATAGAAAAGCAAAACTTAATTAAAAAAGGAAAAGAGTAAAAATAGTTGCAAGAAAAGTAAAAAAGTTTTCTAATGGAATTGAATAAAAATTATATTATAATTATAATATAAATATATATAGAGTATCTTAATTATAATTCTTAAAATTAATTTTAATCATTATTATTGTAATTATTATTATTAAATTCTTTAAGATGAGGATTCTGAGATATTATTATTATTTTGATTATTCTAAAAGATTATAATATTGAAAATAAATAGATATAAAATATAAATAAATACAAGAAAAGTTTCTTTAGGAGGAGTAGGAAGAATAAAATTAGGAGGCTAAATAATAAATGGATTAGGAGCTAAAAAGAAAGGATGGGGTCCAGGAATATTTAAATAATTAATACTTTAAATATTTGGTATTTAACTTTATGCTTGCTGGAAGTTGTTGATATTATTGTTATTATTATTATTTATGTTTTAGTTGATATTATTGCTGTTAGGTATTTATCTCATCGACATTAATGAATTATTAATGTTCATGTTTAAATTTTGATTCAAATTATTGTTATTTATATTTTACACTCTAGCACCAAATTTGTTATAATTGTTTTGAATTGCCAAATTATTATATTAAGTCCGCGGTATCTCCTTACCTTCATAAGCTTTATCATGAATAAAATGACACATTTCACCTCAATTACACCCTTTTTCAGAATGGTACATTCTGCAAGGCACCGTTTTATATTTTGTGCTGTTTATATGATGATAAACCTGAACATTATTTTTATTAGGATTTATAACTCCATTTGTATATTATTATTAATTATTATTATATTAATTATTATTATTATTATATTAATTATTATTTAGAGTATGAGTAAGGTTATGATTATTATTATCAGGATTATTAATGTTGTTATTATTAAGGTTACTATTAATATTAGTATTATTATTAGAACTAGTATTGTTATTAATAGGATTACTATTAAACTTGGAGACAGTTCTGATATTAGGATCGATAATCTTGTTGTTTTTAAGGTCCTAAGATAAAGGAAACTATGGTTATTAGGGTTGATAGTCTCCTCTAAATTTACCTTTCATATGTTACATCCTTTACGAGTTAAACTCCTGATCCTGACAATTCTTTTGATTCAATAATTAAATTACTTATTTAACTTTTTATATATTTTAAATGACTTGATTTCCTGATTATTTTTATTTAATAATATTTATAATATTTTCTAATTCACTATTCTTCTTTTCAGGATCGATTTTCTAATCTTGAATTAATCTAATGAGTTTCTATAATAAATCAGGATCAAGGTCAGGGACATTCTTTAGTATGCCCTTTTTAGGTTACTTGCTTAGAATGTTAATATTTTGAATGACATAATCATTCTTCTTCTCTATAATTTACAATAATTACTCAAACTCCTTATTACATTCCTGATTATCCTCTTCGTGTTCCTCTTTAGGAATTATTTTCGTGATAACTTATTCATTGTCTTCTATCAAGTTATCCATACATGGAGTGTCAGGCACCATATTTTCTGAAATATAAAAACATGAAAGTTTACTTGCGATTCTCTTCCCATGATTCTATTTTTCTAATGACTCATCACCTAACTCTAACTTCACCTTTAATTTCTAAACTCTGTAAAATTTAATTTCCTCTTAAAGTTATTTCATGTCTTACTCCTTCTGTTATTCCTATTATAACAGTATATTTTTTGATTTCCCTTCCATCTTTGATTCTTGATGTTTCAAACTATTGAAGTTATTGTTATTAAACTTAACTCAATTGCTCTGTAAACCTCTTATCTTTAAATAATCCTATTCACTCACTTCAGAAGCATTTGGCTCATCGTTTAAGCAATAATATCGCGTCTCTTTTATCTTAATATCATTAAACTTTACACTCTTTTTCTAATTACCATTCTTTATATTCTTCTCTATCACTTTCTTTTTATTTATACTTCTACTTCTACTTCTACTTTTACTTATTTTATTATTATTACTTCTTCTACTATTTGATCCACTTCTTTCATATTCTTCATTATATCTTGAATTTCCATAATTATTATTATTACTACTATTATTACTATTATTTATTTTTTTCCTATTTTTGAAATTTTCTATACACCTTCTCCAATTTTAACTTAATATATTTATTTATTTTTATATATTCTCTGTATACTTTCTTTCATTTAAAATTTCTTCTAAATATTCATATGTTTCATCTAATATTTTAGAGTCTCCTCTCAATCTATTTAAAAGATTTAATATTAATTCAAATATTTTAATGCTGTCTTTGTCATTTTGTAAAACCTTTATATAATTTATTAAGATTAATATTACATATTTTTTGTAGATTTTTAAATATTATACTACAGTTCTTAGTCCCTTAGAATATCCAAACTCATCTATAATTTCCTGATTCTATGTTCTATAAAGAATCTGCATCACAATCAGTCTATCATCTGATGATTTTGCTTTTTAAATCATATTTACAAACCTATTTAAATATCTTTTATCTACTATTCCAGCTATAATTATTACATTTTATATTTAATTTATACTTTTTTCATTAAAGTTTCGATATTCTTCTCTTAAAATTTCTTACATATATTATATCTATTATTAAATTATGTATATTATCTACTAATATACTTAAATTTTAAATTAAAATTATAATTTTTATAATTGGAATAATTAATATAATAAAATAATGTCAAATAGTTTAAAATATTTTTAATTTTTATATATTTCAAAATGATATGTTTTGATTAGATTAATATTCATAATAAGATGAATTTTTTTCGATTAGTTTTTTAATGTCTAAATCATAAATAATTAATTTTTATCCATTTAGTCTATGAAATGTACAAATAGAAGCATATTTTATATATTTTATTTTTTGAATTACTTTTAAATTTTTTTATAAACAGTTTTACATTTTATTAAAAGTTTACTATAATATAAATAATATAGATTTACGCTTATCTTCTACTCTACATCATTCTTAATTATGGCAATTATATTATTTTATTATTATTCAAAATTTTATACTTATTACAAATATTGTTTTAGTTAAATTTATAATTAATTTTAATTTAGTTATTCTTTCTCAAATAATTCATATAAATAATTTAACTTATTTATAGGATTCAAATTTTTTATTTTATTATTATAACTAATTTGAAACTCTTAAATTAATATTTATTTTTAATTTATTATTAGTTCATTTAAAAATTTATTATACTATTCTATTTATTATTAAATTATTTTTTGAAATTAGTTAATTGTACTTTAGTATATAAGATTTGATATCTAATCTATTTATAATTATAATTATTATAGAAAAATGTTATTATTTGTTTCTTCAAAATTTAAATAAGAATTTTATTAATTAATCATATTATTCCTTGTTTAATTTTCTAAATTTTACTATTATTAAAAATAAATAATATCATCAAGATGATCTATATGATTATAAAAAACACATTCAGAACACGATAGCATTTATTGATTACATTTTTAATTAATACAATAACCAATTATTTTGAATTAAGTATGAACAAAACATTATTTTTTGCTTTTATTTTGCTAATTTATTTCATTTATTTATAAATTCATTAATCAAATCGATATAAAAATTTTTAATCCTTTAATTAATTTTTATAATATATATTTTATTAATGTAAAGAATATCTCATTTTTAAGGATTTAAAAGAATTTATTAGGTAATAAAGAAACAAATAATAACATATAATAGATTATTTAATGAACAATAATTATTAAAAAGATATTAAATGGTTTATAAACTAAATTCAAAATTTAGTTATAATTTATTAAAATTAGCTTAGTTATAATAAGAAATAGTAAATTAGAAATGTAGTGGTTGTGGAATAGGATTATAAATAAATAATTTAGATAAAGATGGGTTTATAGATCAATTTAAAATTTTAAAAATATTAGAGCATAATTAAAAAGTAGATGAGTTTCTTTAAGATAAATACAATAATAAAGAGGATATGGATCAAGAAATAAATATTGAGAAAGAACATTTCAATTAATTTAATTAGTATTAATAAGATTTTGAGTCATATGATGAAGAAGAATTGGATTTGATTGTTGATAATAAAAATTGAAAAAGAAAATATGAAAACTAAGTAGAAAGTTAATTTGAAATGGAATATGGAGATTTTTATTAAAAGATTTAAGAAAAGAAATAAAAGTTGCAAAAAAGTAAATAAAATTTAAGATAATTATAAAGTGGTGAAAAAGTAAATTGTGTGTGATAGATGTAAAGAAATAAAAAAAGATGAAAAATTTATAAAAGAATATTCAATTAAAAATGCTATTTAAAGTAATAAAAATATAATAAAATTAAATAGAAAATATTAAAATTTTCAATAATAATATATATAAAATTTTGAAATACAAATATATAAAAATGATTTAATATATAATGAATATTAAATAAATAGATGTTGATGCAAATGAGTTTATAAGAAAAATATTAAGTCAATTAAAAGACTAATCAATAGTTATTTACGTTGTAGACTGTATGAATTTAAGTTAGACTTTGGACTAAAAAGTTCTTATGCAGCTAGTTTAAAAATAAGTAAAAATAATATTACTGATAAACAAAAGTGATTGTTTACCAGCTAAATTCAATGACAACAGGATAAGAACTCTTATAAATAAAATGATTGGTGATAGATAGATTCATTATTTCTTAGTCAGTGCTAAAACAGGACATAATCTTCCTTAAGTTCTTAAATATTTATAAAAAGATAAAGAAAATCATGTGAATGAAAGTAGCGGTAAAAGTAAAAAACCAAGAATATATTTGATAGGGAATTAAAACAGTGGGAAATCAACAATGTTAAATAAGATGATAAAAATATCTAATTAATATGAAAATAACAAATAAGGAAATAAAGAAATAGAAGAAGAATAGGAAATATTAACCGAATCAAAACTAGCAGGAACAACACTAGAAATTTAGAAAGTGAAAAACAAGATGGGATTTAGATTATATGATAGTCCTGGATTCCCAATATAAAATTATAAAGAATATCAGAATATAAAATTAGGTTAATTACTGATGATAAAGAAATGAGTGAATGGGAAGGTGTTTGAAGTGAAAAAGGATAAGATTCTGATGATAGGAGGATTGGTAATGATAGAGAATAGAGAGAAAAGAGAAGTGGACTTGAGGGTGTATGGGAGTGAGAACATAAATTATAGAGTAATAGGGAGAGAAGGAGTTAACATGTATTATTATAAAGAGTATAATGATCGGGTATATCCTGTATATGATGATGATATCACTGCAGTTTAGTTCGTTGCCCATCCCCTGACTTTGCATTTCGACAGCAGAGGCTACTCCGAATAGGAACTTGACATTTGTGGAGTTGTAATTTGCAATTTCCTCATTCATCCTTCCTCACCCCTCACTCTCACTCTTAATCTTTATCTCTAATCTCATTAACAATTTCATCTTAGACCCAGAATATTCCCTCTCTCTTAAACTCTACCCCAAGACAAGCACTTTCAACTAACGCCAAACACAAGAACCATCAAAGCATTCAAGAAATATCAATCAATTCAATAATCATTAAATCAATAATAATCTCCATCATCAACATGAATCATATCATAATTATATAAATAGATATTTATTATATTTATCAATATTATATGGGTAACCTTATTTAAGATAAAAAGGAAGATAAAATAGACAGATGCAAGTTATTTGAATATTATGTCAAAAAGCATTAGGCAGACATGAGTCTTAAGTAGAACTTGCAAGTTAACAACTAAGTGTTTAAGTCATACATGTACAAGATAAGAGATCAAGGAAATATAGTAATAAAAGTAAGGTTATTAAATATTAATGTTATTATTTTTATAATTAATAGATAGCAGTAAAACGATTACCAGATGAAACATAATTATAAATATATTAGTAGAATTTCAAATATATAAGTGGAAAGTTGAAAAGTGAAGAATGTAGAAATGTGATGTGGTATAGTTGGGAATAGATGGAATCTTCAGAGAGTTTTATTGGTTTGATCCGTTAAGGAGTAGCGAAGACTCTATAGGATGAATTCAAAATAGAGAAAGAAATGAACGAATGTGAGAAATATTACCTAATAAGTTAGATTCTGTTGGGAGTGTATTATTTACACAGTTAAGGTTTGTTCCATGGAGACATCAAAGCTTCAAACATTTTATTGACAAGAGAGAACCTTGCAATCGTGACAGATCTAGCATTCTATAAGCCATTCAACATTTACAATTAAGATAATGGCACTTATCAACTTTTCTTCGCTGACTCCAACATCACTTCCTCTTAGGGAGCTACCCTGGCACCTGAAAAGTTTGTCAATTAAGAGCATCTCGTTGACAAGTATTAACTTTTCTCTGAAATGGACTCTTCCAAGATACACTCTCTTTAACTTATGGACATATTTTCACTCGCCTGTCTTATCCATCAGATTATTTATAATAAGCATCTTTTTACCTTTGAGTCTCTCTAAAAATATGCCAAAAATGAAATTAATCTCACCAATATTCTCTCTCACATTATCAATCCAAATATTCATCAATTACTTACTAATATGCTCACTACAACTTCCAGAATCAATATTTAACAAACTCTTTAATTCTGGTTTAATACTATTTCCCATTAATATAACTTCTCACTTTATTATTAAATCCATCACACTCTTTATAATTCTAATTTTGTTATTTATGACTTTAAATTAGGTTTTATTTGGTCAATTATTCCTTTTTTTTTGAATCTTTTAAAACATTCTAATCAATCCAATTTTAATTTTTATAATAACTTACCTATACCTATTTAAAATATAGACTTTATTGGCTTATTTCATAATGATTATGAAAAAATATTCAAACCAACTAGAGATTTTTTAAAAGATTAATTTAATTTTATAGAGTGGATTAAGGATCATTAATCCAAAATAAATTCAGAATTACAATAATAATAAAAGTTTAAAAATTTATTTAATATATAAACTTTAAATTACAGCAATAATCATAATTTAAATATATATGACATTTAATAGAAAATATAAGAATATTAAAATTTTATATAAAAGAATAATAAAAACGAATTAGAATATGAATATGAGGAAAGTGAGTTTATTAAATATTTGAAAGATCAAAAAGAATAAATAATTGAAAAGGAGTAAGATGATGTTAATAATTAAGGAGTATTAGAATTATTAATAAGCTAAATGTGTGGATGGCTGAGATCTTTTAAATATTAAAACAGCAAGTTTTTATGTATAGAAATAATAGTAAAACTAAGTAAGAGTATGAGTGATAAATTTAAATTAAGAGTTATAATAGTGCATTTAGTTTAATTATTAGATGACAAAAAGACAGAAGGCATTTATGAGCAAAACACAGCTGCAAAAGTGTTTCAAAGTTTTATGGAGATAATAAAAACGATGAAAAAACCTATAAAGAATGAAAGTGACTTGATGATATTTTAGGAGATGGTTTGGAAGAACATCGAAGAACAATTGAAAATTGAGAATGAAATAGTGAGAAGCATGACAGCTTAGAATTTGAATGTGATATCAGATATTGTACAGTTGATTATACACTTTGATAAGAAGTTCAATTGGAACAGTAAGGAGAAGATTGAAGATATGAGAGAGAGTCTTTTGATTTATGTTAAAGAAAGGTTACAAACAGATAGTTACATTTAGAAGATATTAATAAAATAACTTTCTTATTTAATTCAGAAATAGATTTTCAGCAATCATGAGGTGGAGTATAAATTAATGCCTCTGATAATGAGTGGGTTTAATAATTAATCAATATTGGAATCGATCGAGATAATTCCGAGCATCTTTAAGGTCTTTGACGCATATGACAGTATTTTTGTGTGTATAGAGTCAATCCTGGCAAAAGATAACATCACAGTGCTTTACCATACTCTGAAATGTCTAACTACCATCTTCACTCACAAACTCATCCCTTCTATCAACAAAGTTAAGTTCCTCCTATAGAAAGTCGCACCTCTTCTCCTCCATCACTATAAAATCATTCAGCAATAAACTGTCTAATTTATACTCTCCCTCTATTCCAATTACGACCCTCTTTATTTCTATGGAAATCTCAGGCCTGATATTCTTCCTTATCTTAACCAAAAACTTATCTAGTTTGATTCTGATTTCACTATGTTTATTCCAAAAATTAAAGATTATGATCTTAAACCAAATAATATCCACTATGATTATCTTAAGTATTATTATCAAAATTATCTCAAAAAATTAAAGAACGTTAATTAAACTCAATCTTAATTTTTTATAGAAAATGATAATAACTGTATTGTAAAAGAAATAAAAAGAGAAGATATTGGCTTAAGGTTTAGAGATTTTGTGATAAATTGTTATGAAAAAAAGATATTTTTTTTCCTTTAGGATCCTTAGAAACAAGAGAACAAAGTGATGAAGAATCAAACATTATAAGAAAAGTAAAAAGAAATAATTAAGGAAATAAAATAGTTTTTTAATGATCAAAAATACAGAGTTAATATTGATAGTAATGATATAGACAAGTATAAAATAGATTTCCTGTAGTAAATAACCTGTGATTTATATATGCATATATTTAACTAATCAAATACAAAGAACATCTACTTCTCTAATATCTTTTATTAACAATAAATATTCTAAATTTACTGTGCAGGATAGTCCTTAATGAACAAAATAAAGTAGGTCTAGGAATCATATTTGCAAAATTAATCATATGAAAGCAAAATTAAAAATAATGGAAACTATGTAATGAACAGCATGAGAATTAATGAAAATAACGATCAGGATAAGGAAAATATAGTTGAATTTGATCAGCCTCGATAATACAAAGGAGAATTAGTGAGTACAATATACGATAACAATAAAATTGTGAGTTGTTTAGACAACAACAAATAATATATGGTTAGTGGATCTTACGATGGAACAGTAAAGATATATGACATAAATAAAATATGAAGTGATTATTCTTAAGGAAACGTGAAGAAAATAGTATTGGAAAAGGAACAGAATATTAGTTGTATATCATTGAGTTAGAATTCAGGAAACAATGTAATAATAGGGACAAAACAGGGATTAGTGGATATGTAGATATTAAACATGGATTTGAATTGAGTGGACAAGTTCAGGGATTATAAAAAATCTGAACAAGAAATATGTGCTGTAAAGTGGATAGACTAAGAACATGTGTTTACTTATGTGACTAGTTAGGGCTGGATTGTTGTAGAAGATATAAGAGCTAAGTACAATTAGTAGGGTCAATAGTTGTAAGTCATGTAGAGGGGACTGCTTCAATCCATACTTCTAAGTCATAATAAGATGAACCTTTATATTTCTACTACTCAGGGTATTAACACATACATAAATAAATATTAATTAACATATTCCTATATATATACACATTCTAAACTCAACTTAACATAATATTATTTAGGATATTTGCTGACATATGATTTACGTAGTTCCCTTGTGCAAGATATCTAGCAACTATATTAGCCATATCCAATTAACAGCTTAAGTCATTTTCCTAACAGAAATAACTCAAATTTAATATCAATGTCATTAGCAGATAATAAACACTCAATTGCTGTTTATGATTTCTCCAATCCATCTCCTAATTAACTCCCTATATTTTCATTTGTTTCTGATCCTAACTTCTCTAACAAACTCAATTCACTTCCTTATTTCATCAATAAGTATTCTAATCAAAAATTCATCAACTATTAATAAAAGTTCAGATTTAAAACCAATCATCTCTTAGAATTACATCTAATTTAATCTCATAATCAAAGCTCATTTGATATCAATTAAATTATTAACTATTTAACTGATCCCATTTAGTATTAATAAAATACATTTTTTGATGATTTTTAATGTTAATATTAAAATCTATTTAATTAAGTCTAGTAATCCTTTTCTTCTGATAATCAATCTATAAAACATAAATTTACAGCAAGTTTTAATAAATATATTCACGATTATTAATTAATATCAGTAGGAAGTGACAGAAATATCAAGGTTGTTGATTTCAAAATTGATAAATAATCTAAATCTATAAAGGAAATCAAAGGATACCACCTTAATAATAAATCTAAATCTGAATAAATAAAATATTAGGGATTTCTTTTAAATGATTAAGTTTAGTTAGCTGAAATTCATTCTAATAAAAGTAAATCGATATTAATTTTATCAATTTATTATTTTAAAAATATATTATATATTTAGATATAGCATATAATAACATTAATCATAATGATTGGATAACTGATTTTGTATAGATAGACTCTGAAAATAAATCTGGAAATGAAAAATTCGGATTAATTATTACATCAAGTAAGGATAATACTATAAAGTTATGGAAATGATATATTTAGTATAAATAAAAATGAAAAATAAAAATAGAAAAATAATAAATATATAAATTATAGATAAATTCATTAATAATAAAAATAATTTAAATTTTAATATAATCAATTACAATAATAATATTAATTATACAATTAATGATAAATATAATAATAAAATAAATAATAATATATTGATGATAAAAAAATAAATAAAAAAATTTTGTTAATTATTAGTACATAATAATTATGGTTAAGGAGGAATACTAAAATTATAATTGAAAAATAAACATTTAGTTAACATTATAACAACATGGGATGATTTTACTCAAATAAAATTAGATTAAAGTAATTATATAATTTCGTAAGATGATAAATAGATATTTAGCATTCAAGATTAAGAAGATAAGTTGAAAAATGATACTAAAATAATCGATTGCTTTATTCCTGAATATTATGGATTGGAATTATGTATTTAAGGTCAAGTTAAATTCTTAAAGTAAAATGTAGATAGTAAATTATATGGAGATTTATATATTAAAAATGATTCAGATATTAATTTAAATAAGGTTAAATCTGAGCATTGTGAGATAATAAATAATTCATAAGGAAATATTAGATTTGATAAGTATTTAGAAAGTTAAAACTTATAAATATATTTATAAAAAGGTGATATAAATATAAAAAGATTAGGAATAACGTTCAAAGGAGTTATAAGAAATAATTAAGGACGAATATAAATTGGATCAATATATGGGATCTAAAATAGAAATTTATAAGAGTAAATGAAAATAGAAGAAATAGATAAATAGATAGAAGATTTTAAATCAAGAATTAGTGAGTTGTAGATATTGCAGAAGAATGGCATTATAGATATTAATAATATTCAAGGAGATACATTTATAGAATAGGAAGATGGAGAAATATAAATTAAGGATTGTAATGTAGGTTATCTAATGATTAAGTAAGAAAAGGGAATTTTGAATCTTCAAATATCTAATTTAAACCATCAAGCTTACATTTTAATCACTCACCAAGTCTAGTTTAAACTGTCACTAACTCAAGCTCTCCTTAATTCAGTTTCTATTTTTGATCTCGAATCTAACTAATTTCTTCTTCAAAACGCAACTTAAAATAAAGTCATTTATATTAAAGGTTAATCTATCACAATATAATAAATCAAAGTCAGTCAACCCATCAATATTTTCGAAAAACTTAGAATACAATCTTAGCGAAGATTAGAATAAGAATATTAAAATCATAAATGAATATTTATATTTATAATTCATAATAATATAGTATGATTATAATTTGTAGTGAATGAAATTGTATGAAATAAAGTTTATGGTATGAAATGATATGGTAAGTTTTGAATGGAATAATGTATTATGATTTAATAATGATGATCAAGATTTATTCCACTAATTAAGAATGTGGACAAGTGACATGATTAACTACTGAGTAAACTTTATATCTATGTTTTCATTAGGTCCATGAGCATTGGTGTCTGGGCCACCAACTCCAGTAACAAGGAGAAGACATTTAGGATATATTTCTGCAAGCATTTGTATGAAAGGAATGCTACCACCAACTCCCATATAAGCACAAGGTTTTTAAAATACTTTAAGACTACTATCATGGAGAATATTTTTGAGATTTTAAGGAAAAGAATTAACATTATAGCCATTACCTACATCGTTAATAATACATTCTACATGAGAGTTATAAGGACTGTCCTTCTCTAAGATGAGTTTTAATTCCTAAGCAGCCTTGAAACTGTCAAGAGTAGGAGGAGTTCTGAGAGAAAGTTTCAAAGTGAGATTTGGTAATAAAACATTTCCTGCTTATTCCAATGGAGGCAAACCATCCATTCCTGTTACTTCCAACTAACTCCTCCAAGTATTGTTCAAATACAGTTCATAAACATCATCATCAACATACTTTTAATCCTCATTCGATACTTCAAAGCTAGTTAGTTGATTCTTTATCAATTCGCTTGTCACTTTGGCTTCTTCTTACCTATCTTGAGGAATTATGACTTGGAATTAATCTATGATGCGACCAGTGTTTTGATCTTCTATCCTATTTAACAATTAAGAGAGAATCCTAAAAGGAGTAGGGACTAATCCACTTGCCATTCCACTATGCACTCCTTCATTTAAGACATTGACAGTGAGATAAGCATTGATGACTCCTCTAAGACTAGTAGTGAGCCACATCTGTTCATAAGTAGCAGCCCCACTATCAAGACAAATCAACATATCTGGTTGTCCTAACACACTCTTATACTTTTCCATGTAATATACTAGATCTCTGCTTTCAGTTTCCTCATCACATTCTAGCAAAAACACTACTCTGGGGTAATGAGTCTAGGTCTATAAAAGTTTCATTATCATAGTTGCAGCAAACGGAGCGTATCCATCATCTGATGAACCTCTCCCATATAATTTCCCATCTTTTAAAACTGGAGAGGTAGGTCCCAATCCTTCTTTCCAAGGAAGACAATGAGGCTGTTTGTCCAAATGTCCATAGAAAAAAATATTCTTACTGTTTTCATCACTTCCCTCTATCTCAACTAAAACAAAACAAGTTCTTCCTGCTTCTTTCTTCATCTCAAGTGTCTTTAACCCTTTTAACTCCATCTTCTTTATCCACTCTATTACAAATTTACATGCTTATTCCATTAATCCATTGCTTTCCCAATCTTTATCAAAGTCTCTAGATAAATTTGGAATTCTTATAAATTCTTTTAAACCTTCAATCACTTACTCTTCAAATATTTACTTTACTTTCTCTTCCAATTCAATTTGATTCATTTATTATTATATCAAATTAATAATAATAATAAAAATAAAAATATTAGATAATTATTGGTTAACCATTTATGCTATAAAATAATAATTTAAATAAAGGGGTTAGACAATTGAATATGAATCTGAATTTGAATTTCTAACTCAATGAAAAATAAAAAAAAGATTGTAGCATAGTAGGTCGTAAAATTGCAAATGAAATTGATATCCATCAAAATTAAAACAGATTACTTGAAAAAGAGAATAATAAAGATTTAGTTTAAAAAGTTAAAAAGTCAAGATAAAAAAGCCAAATTAAATAGAACAACTTTATTTATGAAAACATTATAAAGAAGCAGCCTATAAATTAAAAGAAGAAGGAAATGAAGAAACTCAATATCATTAACAATATCCTTAAAAATAATAACTCAGCCAAAAAACAAATAAAAAGACCCAAGTCTAAGGAAATTAATAAGAAATTAGTTATACAGGAAATTATAAAGAATAAATAAACTGTTAATTTAAAATAAATAAATGAAACAGATAAACAATTAAAATAAAAATAGAATATTTTAAAAGAAAACCTAAAAAATTTATAAGAAAAGGCAAGGATTTTATAGAATAATAATGGGAGTTTATTAAATATGAATTAGAAAATTAAGAAAAAAGGAATATAATAATAGGTGATTGTAACAAATAATAATAAAGAATAGAAAATTGAGAAAGGTTTTAAAAATGAGAAGATTTTAGAAATGTATTAAAAGTATAACAATATCATATGATAAGGTATGTTTAAAACTTATTAAGACCATTTGAAGAATAACAAGAAGAAGCAAAACATGACTATTAATAATATGAATCACTACAATCATAACATAAATAACAATAACAACCCTATAAAGTTTTTTGAGAAAAAGAAGAAGTAGAAGAGTCACAACAATACCATGCAAGTCCAAATCAACTCAATTAAGAAGAAGAAAAGATAAATCAACATTCAAGATAATAACAATAATAATAATATCAATGAAAACATCAATATAAAAGACAAACTGGAATAAATCGATTTGGATAACAAAAATGCATTGAATTAAAATAATATTAACAATCTAGAAGAGTTTAAGTCTTATTAGTATAAATTGCACAATGAATACTTTAATAATTAAGAGAAAAATGATAAATAAGAAGAATAATAGGATTAAAGTAGTAGTATTAATGAAGAGGAAATTATGGATGCAGCGACTACTTTGATTTAAAAAGTTTGGAGAGGCTATATTACTAGAAAAATACTTGCTGAGTTTATTTATCAATACACTTAACAGTAATAGTAATAATAGTAGCAATAATAACTGTTAATCTAGTAATTTTCTGACCACCAAGACCAATATTATACTTAAGATTATTAATAATAAACTCAAATATAATCTTAATAATCTCAATTCAATACATAATAATAATAATAATAATAATAATAATAAGTAGAATAAAAATTACCTATTTAACATCAAACTGAGTAATTCCAGAAAAATATTATTTAGAAGTCATAATAAGAAACTCATCAAAATTTTAAACATTAATATTAAATTTAATAGTAATAATAGTAATAAATATTTAATTAATAATAAATAAACATATATTAATATTAATAATAGTAATAATAATAAATTTAAAAAGTAATTAATGATTAATAATTTAATCAATCTAAACAATAATTAGTAAGCTATCCTTAAAGTGAAATTGATTTAAATAGTATTAATTTTAATAATATTTCTAATTAATTTAGCAATAAAAATATGAATCTAAATGAGAAATAGTAAACAAATAATACAAAGAATGATGGAGTTAATATAAATTTTAGAGAAAAACTTTTAGATGAACTAAGTGAAATAGAGAATAATATTAAAAAAGAAATTTAACATAAAAGTGGAGAGGACTAGATTTTAAACAATTTAATTTAAAGTTTGATATAAGTATAATTAAAGAAAGAAGGAGTTTCAATAGAATTATGTGATTAATTAAGAAAGTACTTAATAAAGTGTGAAAAAGAATGTAATTTATAATAATCCCCTGATATTTAATATAAAATTGGGAAGAATTTAAGAAGTGAGATAAAAGAAAATGAAGATGAAGATAAAAAATTGATGCTACAAATAAGTGAGCAGATATTAAGAGACAGTTAGAGGACACTTATAACATTAGAAACTCCTAGATCAAGTATGAAGGATTTAAGAGATTCCCTTTAAACAGACCCATTTCGAATGTTTGTTTCTAATAAGTTAAAGGAATTGATAAAGAAAGAGTAAAAGTTGAAGATGCAAATGGAGAATAAGTGAGTAGAAATCAAATAGAAGTGTCAAGAATAGA
>Ga0315908_10001439_pt1 | contig 17815 bp, 10 predicted proteins | sample LakEriMetagenome_12_FD_203520 | JGI IMG/M metagenome (GOLD analysis project Ga0315908, IMG submission 203520) | Freshwater fungal communities from buoy surface, Lake Erie, Ohio, United States - Buoy 4 MA124 | ecosystem: Environmental > Aquatic > Freshwater > Lake > Lake biofilm | place: USA... | reverse complement strand
TCAGGATATGCGAGCGCAGGTTGCGGCCGTTTGGCTCCATGTGGGTGGAGCCGAGCTTGGTCTTGGTCTGCGACTCAAAAACCGGCTCCTGCACCTTCACGCTGACGGCGGCGATGAGGCTGCCGCGAACGTCGGCGGGCTCGAACTGCTTTTTGAAGAACTCACGGCACTCCTGCACGATGGCCTCACGAAACGCGGCGATGTGGGTGCCGCCCTGGGTGGTGTGCTGGCCGTTGACGAAGCTGTAATATTCCTCGCCGTAGCCGCTGCCGTGCGTGAAGGCGATCTCCACGTCTTTACCGGCGATGTGGATGATCGGATACTGCGGATCTTCGGTGAGCTTGGCCCGCACGAGATCCATCAGGCCGTCCTTGGACTTGAACTTCTCCTCGCCCGCCGGTGTACGCAGCAGCAGCGTGAGGCCGGGATTGAGCCATGAGTAGAAGCGCAGCATTTCGCGCACGAAATCGACGCGGTAGTGCGTGTCATCGGCGAAGGATTCCGCGTCGGCTCGGAAAACGATGCGCGTGCCGTTGGGTTCGGTGCTGGACTTAGGGTTGCCCATGTCATAGACCACGAGTCCCTGGCTGAACTCGATGCTGCGCGTCTGATTTTCACGGAAGGCCTGGATTTCAAAGAACTCGGACAAAGCGTTCACCGCCTTGATGCCGACGCCGTTGAGGCCGACGGAGCGCTTGAAGGCCTCGCTGTCGTATTTGGCGCCCGTGTTGATCTGCGCGGAGCACTCCAGTAGCTTGCCCAGCGGCACACCGCGACCGTAGTCGCGCACGGTGACGGTTTGATCCTCGGCGATGTTGATCTCGATTGAGTTGCCGAAGCCCATGACGTGCTCGTCGATGCTGTTGTCGATGACTTCCTTGAGCAGCACATAAATCCCGTCCTCCGGCAGCGATCCGTCGCCGAGCTTGCCGATGTACATCCCTGGGCGGAGCCGGATGTGCTCGCGCCAGTCGAGGGATTTGATGCTGTCTTCAGTGTAGTTGTGCGCAGGGACGGGAGTGGCCATGGAGGAAGAAATCAGGAATGCAGAATGACGAATGGGAGATGGCAGGGGAGGGCAGGGGAGTCAAGGAATGGTCAAGGGGTCAATACGCGGAGCGAGTTTGCGAAACTTGACCGCTTTGACTCACGGCAGCCCCCAGGCTCCACGCAGTGCGGCGTAATCCGCCTTGGGCAGCAGCACATAGTGTGGCGCGGCGGAGGGATCGACCCAGCGGATGAGGCGGGTCAGATCAGCTTCTGCCATGGTGGTGCAGCCAGCACTGGGCGTGGTGGGCCCACGGCGGACGTGAAAAAAAATGGCGCTGCCGTAGCCGGGGGCAGTGGGTTGCTGGTTGTGGCGGATTTCGAGCATCCACTTGTAAGCGGTGTCGCCAAGGCGCATTTTTTGTTTCTCAAACCACGCTGGGATGCCCTTTCGAGGATCAATGCGGACATGGCGGTTATAATAAAGTGAGTTCGAGTCATCCACATAGGCATCCCATGGGCCGACCTGGATGTAAGGCCATCTGGCACCGCCAGGAGGCCTGGGGGCATAGCCAAACAGGCTGCCGAGCTGGAAAACACCCGCAGGTGCCCGCCAGTCTTTCTCAATCTTGGCTGGAATGCCGTTTTGCGGCGGATTGAAGACTCCACGGCCCCAGGCGAGGCCCTTTTTGCCCAGGAGCACGGGTACAGCCTTTTCAAACACCGGCTGCCAGGGCTGGTCGGCCGCGGAGCGCTGCCAGCATTGCAGGCTGGCCGTGTTGGACTTCCAGGTAGCGGCCTGCGTGACAATGACCTGCCGGACTGCACGCCCCAACTGCGCGTGACTCTCCGTGAGGGGAAGGAGGGAAAGCAGACCTGCCAGAAGGAAGGCGGCGCGGCATTTTTTTTGAGGGCAAATTTTTTGGGATTGCATCGTAACCCACTTTCCGAATATAAATTTAATTAATCAACCCTGCCGGGTTAATTGGATTCAGGTTTTGGGGGTTTTTTTCCTGAGTTCCGAGTTCCGGCAGGGTTGTTTTTTTGTCTGCGACCGCGCCGTGAGCCATCTCGCTGATTGATTCGTCTGTGAGGTGCTCTATGAATGCGCCGCCATGAACTATCGGTGCCTGCTTGCCCTTTCCGCCGCTGCCCTCAGCCTGTCGGCCTGCTCCAATTCATCCGTTATCAGCCTCGATTACGTCCCACAGCCCAGCCAGATGGTGCGTGGTGCGCCGGATTTCTCCGTCGGCCAGTTCAAGGACAAGCGCGGCATGCAGGCCCAGACGCTCGGTCATGTGCGCATGCCCATCGGCCCTGCGGTGGACACGCTGCTGACGCGGTTGCCCATCAGCGACATCGTGGCCAATGCCTTCGCCTATGCTCTGGAGGCCCGTGGCATGCTGGCCGGAGCCTCCCAGGGGCGCTTCATTCTCCAAGGGGAAGTGCAGGACCTGCGCTCACAGCTCTTGGTGCATCCGTATGGTTATGCCCGCATCCGGGTGAACGTGGTCGAATCAGCCAGCGGTGCTGTGGTTTACTCAAAAGTCTATGAGGGTGAGCGCCAAAGCAATGCCTACCGCCCCGGCAGCGGCTCTCCGGTACCCATTCTGCGTGAACTCACCTCCCGCGCACTCCAAGAAGCCGTGGATCGCGCCCTGGACGATGCCAACATGCGCCAAATCCTAAACACCGGCTCCGACTACCGCCTGCGTTACGCGCCGGGGATGCTTTGAGACAGTGGATCTGAGAGGGTAGGGGTGGGAATGTGGATGGGCGGAAACGACGTCGTGTTTCTCAGTCTCAATTTTGCCCAACTATCCGGCTGCTAGCGTGATCGGCACTACCCGGACTGTGCACGCCTAAAGACCAGCCGAGTATTTCGGCGGTGGTCAATCTTCCTTTTCAGCAGTCACTGCCTACTGACGCACCGGCTTACTTCCCGACGCGGTACAGCTTGTCCTGCGTGCGAATGAAAAGGCTGCTGGCGCTGACGGAGATGCTGGCGCGGACGCTGGCAGCGTTGCCGTTCGGCTTTGAACCGTTGCCCATCTCGTTCATGCCGAGCAGCTCAAATTTGTCGGTGTTGGCTTTGGCGACATAGACTTCGCCCCAGAAGTTGATGCAATAGACCTTGTCGTCAGCCACGGTGGGGCTGCTTTCAAACTTGGTCTTGCCACCGAGTTCTCCCGTCCACAGCACCTTGCCGGTCTTCGGCTCCAGGCAGCTCAGGATTTTCTTGCCGCCGTCGAGGACGTAAAATTTGCCTTTGTAGAAGGCGGGTGTGGGCACGTCGCTGGTCACGCCTTTCGGTGCTGTCTGCCAGACGGGCTGTGTTTCGCCTTTGGCGTCGAGAGGAATGGCAAAAATGGGCGAATTCTTCGGGGCGCAGACGATGGCCATGCCATCCCCGACGACGGGGGAGGGGACGAGACGGAAGAAGCTGTTGTAGCCTTCGCCGGGCGGGTTCCAGGTGGCGACGCGGGAGAATTCCTTGCCGGTGGCGGCGTCGTGAATGGTGAGCGTGTCACCGCCGGAGATGAGCATGAGACGCTGATCCTTGTAGGTGGTGAATACCGGGCTGCTGAAAGCCTCCAGGGACTCGATCTTCGCCGTGCTGGGCCTGATTTGCTTCCAGAGATCCTTCCCGTTCGCTGGATCGATGGCGAGGATGTAGCTGCTCAAGTCCTTGCCGGGTGTGCCCTTTTCGAACTTTTCCTGAAACTTGAAGGTCTCATTGCGCTGCAGCACCTGAATGTAGAGCTTGCCGCTGTCGATGGTCGGACTGCTGCCGTACGTCCACTGCGTGGCGAAGGCACCGTGCGTCTCTTTGAAATCGCGCTTCCACACGATCTTGCCGCTGAAATCGGACGCAGCGGCCACGGCGTTGGCGAACAGAAAATAAACGCGCTCTCCATCGGTGGCCGCCGAAGGGCTGGCAAGGTTGCTCTTGTCATCCCACTGCACCTCGTCGCCCTCGGAGATGGTGACACGCCACTTTTCCTTTCCCGTTTCTATGCTGTAGCAAAGGCCCACGAGCTTTTTCTCGGCAGCGATGGGTGCGGTGATGAAGACGTTGTCTCCCCAGATGACAGGAACCGATGCGGCGATGCCTGGAACGTCTGCCGCCCACTTCACGCCCTCGGTCGGGCTGAATTTCACCGGTAGGCCGGTCTCGCTGCTGGAGCCGTCTTGATTGAGGCCGCGCCAGTTCGGCCAGTTTTCGGCGAGAGCAGCGGTTTGGATCGCAAGTGAGGTGAGAAGGAGGGCGGCGGTGAGTTTCATGAAGGAAAATGAGAGAAGCGAATACGGGCTGGCATGTCGAGATGTTTTCGCGAATTGATCGCCTCCTTTGAATCTCCCGCATTGGCAATCCACCGCGCTCGCGCTCCTCGGCTTCATGGCCGGGCTGGCGCTGCATCTGCGTTGGCATCCGCTGCGGCGGCATTTGTCAGACGCGTGGGATTTCGTCCGCCTCCGGCCCGCTTGGGTCGTGTGGGTAGCGGCAGCCACGCTGTTGGCCTCGATTCTGGGGGATGCGCGGGCAGTGGCTTATTCGCAGGTGCAGTTAGGGCAGTGGAGGGAGCTGAGCCTACCGCTCACCCATGATGCGGCGGCGCATCTGGCGCGTTTGCCGCATGTTTTTCTTCATCCCTGGCCACTCGCCTGCCTGCTGCCTGTCGTGCTTGCCATTTTGACCATCCGCATCTGGCGCTGGCCCTATCGCTACGGCGAGCGGCGGCCGGTGCTGGAGCAAAAAATCGCGCTGCTGGTCATCACGATGATTAGTTTTGGCTGGCTGGCGCTCGAAGGCGTGACTTTGTGGCGCATCCTGCCCGAGGGCGCGGAATCGGTGAAGCTCGGCCTACGCTACATTTTCACCGCACTGGCGGCGGCGGGCCTGCAGGTGTGGCTGGTGCGTTTTGTCATGGCTTGGGAGAAACCGCAGGCTACCGAGGCTGATCACGCTGCCGCTGCTGCTCTGGAACATACGTTCGCACGCTGGCAGGGCGTCGCATGCCTCGCGGGTTTCAACCTACTCTGGATGAGCTGGCGTCAGTGGCAGATGAGCACGCCTCAAAGCATCGGCGGCTGGCTGTGGATCGAGCTGCTGCTCGTGTTTGCGGCGCTGCCGCTCGCCGTGGCTGCCACGCCGGGGCATTTTTTGCATCAAGGAGCCGCCGCGCTTCGCATCATGATGCGCTCGGCAGTTTCGTTGCTGCTGCTCGCCATCACCGCGCTGGCGCTTTTCATCCTCGCCTACTATACCGCCGCGATGGGGCAAGCCCTGAGCGCGGATTCGCCGTTCTGGCGCGTCCTGGTGCTGCCGCTGAGCGCTTTGGTGCTTGCCATGCTCGATTGCTGGCTATTGCTGACCGCTCTCCTCATCATGTTACGCCATGGCTTCCCACGTTCTCCTTCCGCATGACCAGCGGCACGCTCTCTCCTGAACAGATCACGCGCCGGGCGAAGTCGAATCTGGCTTTCGCGCTCGCCTGCCTGCCGAAAGAGCGGCGGCGGGACATGATCTCTTTTTATGCCTTCTGTCGCGTCGTGGATGACATCGCCGATGCCACAGATGTCGGAGAAGAGGAAAAGGAAAAGGAACTCACGCATTGGAAACAATGCGTGGATGAAGGCAAGCCGCCGGGGCATCCGGTGCTCGACGAAGTGGTGCTGCTGCCCGCCAAATACGGCTTTCCGAGGGCTTGGCTCGGCGAAATCATTGACGGCGTCGCCAGTGACATCACGAAGACGCGCTACGCCACGTTTGATGAGCTGCTCGGCTACTGCTACAAGGTTGCCAGCGTGGTCGGCCTCGTCAGCATCGAGATTTTCGGCCACACGAACCCCGCCACCCGCGATTACGCCATCAATCTCGGCTACGCGTTGCAATTCACCAACATCATCCGCGATGTCGGCCAAGATGCCCGCGACACGGGCCGGATTTATCTGCCGCAGAGCGAACTGCGGCAGTTCGGCGTGCTGGAGAGTGAAATCCTCGATGCGCGGCCGAGTCCCCGCTTCACCAAGATGATGGAGTTTCAGTATCGCCGTGCGCGTGACTACTATCAGGCCGCGCAGAAGGCGCTGCCGCCCGAAGATCGCAAAAACATGGTCGCCTCCGAGATCATGGGGGCGATCTACTCGCGCATCCTCGAAAAGCTCAAACGCGAGAAGTTCCCGGTGTTCACCAAGCGCTGCCGCCTCAGCAAACTTCACAAAGTGTGGATTCTTGGCAGCTATCTGATCAAGGCACGGTTTGGACGCTGAGGAGCGCGGATTTTTAATCCGCAGCAGGTCGTCAGCTGACTCATCTCACGGCCAGGATTGAAGCGGTCTTCCCCTTCGGCGGAGTGCTGCGGATTATAAATCCGCGCTCCTGGTCGGCATTTCGCGCCAGATCGCCTGTGCTGTCTCATCTGACCTCTGGATTGCACGCGGTGATAGCATTTTCTCAAACTCGTCGTATTGGCGTCCCCCATTCATGAAAAAAGCCCTCGTTCTTGTCCTGTTGGCAAGTGCCGCAGCACTGCACGCCGAAACCAAACCCCTCAAAGCCCTCCTGATCACCGGTGGCTGCTGCCATGACTACGCGAAGCAGCACGAGGTCATCGCCAAAGGCGTCCAAAGCCGCGCGAATGTGCAGGTGGATGTCATTTGGACCGACGATAAGTCCACCAACCCGCCGCTGCCGGTCTATGACAAGGCGGATTGGGCCAAGGGCTACGACATCATCATCCACGACGAGTGCGCGGCGAGCATGAACAACAAGGAGACGCTCACGCGCATCCTCGACGCTCACAAAACGATCCCCAGCATCCAGCTTCACTGCGCCATGCACAGCTTCCGCACCGGCGAGGATCGCTGGTTCAAGCGCCTCGGCCTGCAATCAAACTCGCACGGCCCGCAGGAGCCCATCGCGATCACCTTTGCCGATAAACAGCACCCGATCACCAAGACGCTCGCCGATTGGACCACGATCAAAGAGGAGCTGTATAACAACGCGAACCTCTTCGACGCGCATCCGCTCGCGATGGGCCGCCAGATGGTCAAAGGCAAGGCAGTGGATGCTATCGTGGCCTGGACGAATGAAAAAGTCGGTGCCCGCAGCTTCAGCACGACCATCGGGCATAACACCGAAACCGTCGCCGATGCGCGTTACCTCGATCTGATCACGCGAGGCCTGCTCTGGGCCTGTGACAAGCTCACGCCGGAGTTTCTGACGCCGTTCCAAGGGCAGAACCAAGTGACGTTTGTGCCCGCGAAGCCGGTCCAGGCTCCGAAACCGCCGCCCGTGCCGAAAGACGCCACGGGTATCAAGGCGACCGCCAGCAGCGAGGAGAAGAGCAAGAACAACTTCGCCTGGTGTGCGGTGGACAATGACGAAGGCACCCGTTGGTGCGCCAGCGGCCCGGATTATCCGCAGTGGTTGCAGCTTGAGCTGGAGAAGCCGCAGGCGCTCACCGGCATCGAGACCAGCTGGGAAAACAACGGCGTGTATCACTTCAAAGTCGAAGGCAGCACCGATGGCAAAACGTGGACCACGCTCGTCGATGGCAGCACGAACGAAAAGAACGCACCTTACTCGAATGACTTCGCCAAGGCCGACGGCATCCGTTTTGTGAAGGTGCATGCCCTCAGCAAAAAGAGCGGCGGCTGGGCCAGCATCCGTGAGGTGCGGCTCAAAGGCCCCGGCATCAAAGCCATCACGCCAAAGCTGAGCGCTGACCAAAAGAAAGAATACAACCAGGCCACTGATCCTCACAAAGACAGCGGCAACGTCGCGCCGAAGATCGTCAAACTTACGCCTGAGGAAGAAGCGGCCATTTTGAAGGACGTGAAGGTCGCCGAAGGCTTTGAAGTCTCCCTTTTCGCCAACAGCGCTGCGGCGAACTACCCCGTCTTCGTCGCCGCCGAGCCAGATGGCACGCTTTACGTCAGCAGCGATGGAAACGGCTCTCTCGGTCGCAAACCCAAGCGTGGCCGCATCATCCGCCTGCGCGATCTCGATGGCGATGGTCGCGCCGATGAAACAAAGGTCTTCTGCGAGGTGGACAGCCCGCGCGGCCTTGTCTGGGACCACGACCGCCTTTACCTCGTGCATCCGCCGCACCTCAGTGAGTTCATTGATGCCGATCACGACGGCGTGGCCGAAAAACAAAACATCCTCGTCAAAGACATCGCCTACGGTTTCAAAGATCGCCCCGCCGATCATACCACGAATGGCCTCAGTCTCGGCATCGACGGCTGGCTTTACATCGCAGGTGGCGACTTCGGCTTCCTGAAGGCCACCGGCACCGATGGCAAAACGCTCCAGCATCGCGGCGGCGGCGTCATCCGCGTGCGCCCTGACGGCAGCGGCCTCGAAATCTACTCGACTGGCACGCGCAACATCCTCGAAGTCGCCATCAGCCCGCTGATGGACATGTTCGCCCGCGACAACACGAACGACGGCGGCGGCTGGAACGTGCGCTTCCACCACTTCACCGGCCTCGATGACCACGGCTACCCGCGCCTCTACAAAAACTTCAATGACGAGGCCATCCAGCCCCTCGCCGATTACGGTGGCGGCAGCGGCACCGGCGCGGTTTACATCGACGAACCCGGCTTCGGTGCTTGGAACAACGCCCCCTTCACCTGCGATTGGGGCAGCGGCGCTCTCTGGCATCATCAGGTGAAGCCCAAAGGCGCCACCTTTGAAGAAACCCGCAAGCCCGAGCCCTTCATCAAAATGACCCGCCCCACCGATGCCGATGTCGATGGCCTGAGCCGCGTCTATTGCGCCAGTTGGAAAGGTGCCACCTTTGACTGGGTCGGCCCCGATGTCGGTTACATCGTGCAAGTGAAGCCCAAGGGCTTTAAAGCCGAGCCGCTGCCGAATTTCTCGAAGGCCAGCGAGAAGGATTTGGTCACGATGCTCGATCTCGGCAAGCTCCAAAGCTATCGTCGCCGCATCGAAGCTCAGCGTGAGCTCATTCGCAGGAGCAGCAAACTCACAGCAGTTTATGAACGACAATTTGGTGATAACCGGAATGTCGATCGTAATCTCGTAGCTGCGCTCAAGGAGAAAGCCTCGGATGATGAAGTCATCACAGCGATTGCCCATGTTGATCCGGTGATCTCGCACACAGCGATTCGCGCAGCCGCCTTTCGTCGGCTTTTCAAACAAGCCTTTGCCGCTCTCGATGGCTCCAGCAGTGATCGCGCTGGCATCCTGCGTTCACTTGCCATGATGCACGAGTCTGACGTCGTCACCGGCCTCATCGAGCGCCTCGCCAAGGCCACTGATCCCGCCTTACGCCAGGGCATCCTCGCGGCGCTGTGCCGGCTGCATTTCAAGGAGGGCGAGTGGAAGGGCGATTCGTGGGGCACGCGGCCGGACACGCGGGGGCCGTATTATCAGCCGGAGGCATGGAGCGAGACGCCGAAGATCGCCGTGGCACTGAAGGACGCCCTGGCGAAGGCCACGCCGGAGGAAGCGGCCTTCTTGGTGAAGGAACTGAACCGCAACCGCATCCAGTTCAACGAGGCGCAGCAGCGCATCCTCGAACTCGCGAAGAAGGACCCGAAGGTGCTGCCGGAGCTGGCCGCACAGCTTGCCGGAGCGGAGGAGATTCCGGCGGAAGCTGTGCCGTTGCTGGTGAAGCTGCTGCAAAGTAGCCATCTCGCTCCGCGAGATGAGCCAAGCGTGTCGAAAAGCGGAAACGATACGGCGAATGGAAACGCCCAGCTCGTCTCGCGGAGCGAGACGGCTACTATCGCTGGCGCCATCACCGCTTTGTCCAAAACCGACAGCGCTGAGGGCGTCTCCGCCACCTTGGCAGCCCTGGAGCCGCTCAAAAAGCTCCCGGACTCCTGGAAAGACTACGAGGCTGCCTTGGCCGCCTTCTTGAACGCCCCGAAACTCGAAAACCACCACCAACTCATCGAGCAGACCGCCGAGAAGGCCGAGTGGCCGGTGTCGATGTATGCCAATGCCGCCTTACTGAATCTCGCGAACCGTAAAACGGGCAGCCCTGAGTCCATCCAGCTCACGCAGAAGGCGCTCGACAAAGGCTGGGCCGATCCGAAGCACCGCAAGCTCATCATCGACGCCATCAGCGCCTCCAAGCACATGCCCAGCGCCGCCAAAGTGCTCGCCGCGCTCGATGATCCCGATGCCGAGGTCAAAGGCGCCGCCGAACGCGCTGCGAAGGCCATGCGCATCACCAAGGTCGAAGACAAAACGCCCAAACTCATGACCTTGAAGCCCGAAGAGGCCCTCGCCGCCGTTTTGAAGGAAAAAGGCAACGTGGCGCTCGGCGAGCAAATCTTCACCAAAGCGACCTGTGTGGCCTGCCACACCGTGAAGGAGACCGAAGCCCAAAAAGGCCCCTATCTCGGCAACATCGCCCAAACCTACAAGCGCCCCGATCTGGCCCAAAACATCCTCGATCCGAACAAAACCATCGCCCAAGGCTTCGCCAGCGAGATGATCACGCTGAAGGACGGCACCCAGCAAATGGGCTTCATTACCCTCGAAGGCGCCAACGAGATCAAACTCCGCAACATCGCCTCCCAGGAGTTCACTTTTAAAACCGCTGACATCAAAGAGCGCCAGAAGCTCCCCATGAGCATGATGCCGCCCGGATTGATGATGAACTTCACCGTGAAGGAGTTCGCCAGCCTCTTGGACTACTTGGAGTCGCTGGTGAAGAAGTAATGCCAAACGGACGATTGAATCTGTGCAGGCCCCCAAGCTATGCGGGAGCCTTCCCAGAGTTTGACAGTTCCGGGGGCTATGATTGCTGAAAATGACCCAAAGCCAGAAGTTCAAAGCAACAATCAAGTTCCATCTTGAATCAAGCAAGGGCCGCGCCACTCTCCGCCCGTCTGATGAACCTCAAACCTGCCAGCCGAATTGCGATTCGCACCGTTGTAAAAACGGTGCGCTCCATTTGGCATGCCTAACTCCACGGTTTGAGGAACCTGCGCTGAAGCGCTCATCATCCACGACAAAAGTGATCCAACATGATGCCAGAAGGTAGCCCTCAGACCGGCACCCCATGAGCACTCACACTTCCGCACTCCAACACCATTCCCGGCGTGGCACGCTGTGGATGACCCTTTCGCTCACCTGTTTCACTGGCAACGCGTTGTTGCTCAAGGTGCTGTCCTCCAACCGTCATGTTGATCCGTGGATGTCGCTCGCGTTTCGCGCCGTGTTGGGATTGCTGGTGACCATCGTATTGTTCGCACCAGCAGGCTCTTTGCGACTGCGGCGTTCGTTTCAAAGCTGGCTGCTGGCCTCGCGTGGTATCCTTGGGGCCATCGGCACGGCGGCCTATTACACCACCATCGGTCCACTTGGGGCAGGGAAGGCCACGCTCATTGGCAACACCTGGACGGTCTTTGCTGCGATCATGGCGGCCTTCGTCCTGCAGGAACGACTGGGTCTGGTCAAGCTGGGGGGCATTTTGCTGGCCTTGTTTGGTCTGGGACTGCTCACAGGCATGGCTCCGGGCACACTGACGCAGTTCGGGCAGTATGAACTCATCGCCCTGGTCGGCGCGGTGCTCGCGGCAGCGGTCGTGGTGGTCATTCGTCAGCTCACACGCACGGAAACGAGCGCCACCATCTTTGCCTCACAGTGTGTCTATAGTATCCTTCTGGCGGTGCCCATCGCCTGGATGAATCACATCTCGCTGAACTGGACAGATGTCGCGCTGCTATGCGCCGCAGCGATGTGTGCCACCTTCGGCCAACTCGCCATGACGGAAGGCTTCCGCTTTCTTTCCGTCGCCGCAGGAGGTGCTTTCCAAGTCACCGTGCCGGTCATCATCACGCTGTGCAGCATCAGCCTGTTTGCTGAGCCGTTCACCATGCCGCAGGTCATTGGCAGCGTGCTTGTGCTCTGGGGCAGCTTTCAGACGGTGGTGGGCGGTCGAATGCAGGCCAAGGCCTGACTCAAAACGCGAAGCCCACCGTCACATGCAGCATCCCGCTGCCTTCGCCGACACGTGGGCTGAGGTTGTGGCCGTAGTCGATGCGGATCGGACCAAACGGCAGGTGATAACGCAGCCCCGCGCCGATCGCCTGCCGAAAATCCGAGGAGAAACCCAGCGGTGAGGAGTTCTCTCCGCGTCCGAGGCTGCCAATGTCGCCAAACACCACGAACTCTAAATTCGTCATGATCTCGTAGGAGAACTCGGCGCTCATGAACAGCGCCGAGGTGCCGCCCAGCGGCGTGCCACCCGGAGTCACCGGCCCCAGCTCCCGCTGCGCGAAACTGCGCACGCTGTTTGGCCCGCCGTTGAAAACACGCGAGTCGATCGGGATCTGCTCGGCTGCCGCACCCATGATGTTGGAAAGCTCCAGGCCGGTGGCGAAGCGAAATTTCTTCGTGAGCGGTCGATACCACGCGGCACGGACATCCATGCGCATGAAGCTCACATTCCCGCCTAGCAGGCTGACTGTCTGCTCCAGGCGTCCAGAGATGAGCCAGCCCTTCTTGGGCAGGATTGGGCTATCACGCCGGTCGTAGAGGAGGTTCATGCCCAGGCTCTCCAGCGTGAAATTCAACGGGCCGGTCTCGGCCTTCGTTAGATTTGGCGAGTCCACCGTGTTCGCCGATGAACTGAAAAAGAAGCCATAGCTCAGCGGTCCGCTCACACGCCGGACGAGGTCAAAGCCCAGCGTCGTGCCGATGCGGTCGTATTCGAAAAGATTGAACTGCTCCAGCGCTAGGCGCGAGGTCAGCGCATACGGCGATCCACGCAGCGCCGGGTTGGTGTGGCTCACAAACCCCACCGGCCCTGCTACGCTGTAGCTCAGCTCCGCCGCCAGCGTGTTACCGCGGTCCCGCCAGTTGGTGTTCTTGTAGGTCACGCCTGCCTGGCCGCCAAGGAAAGTGTCAAAGCCGACTTCAAAACCCAGCGTGATCGGCTGGGTTTCCTCACCGGTGATGTGCAATTCGCCGAGTGACTTGTCCGCGTTCACCGGCACCACTTCCGCGTCCAGCAGCGCGAACATGCCGGTGTCCAGCGCTCGCTTGAAAAAGAAGTCCGCGTCCTCCGCCTCGTAAATGCGGCCTTCCAACGGCTGGAACTTCGCCTTCAAAACGCGCTCGCTGCCCTTGGAAAAGCCAGCATGCGTCATGATCCGCGTGATCCGCACACGCTCGCCCGGCTTCACTTCAAACCGCACATCCACCGCGCCACCGGATTTTCCCAGCTCATACTTGGCGGTCGTCTCTGCATGCAGCCAGCCATGCTCCGAGCACATGGACCGCAGCCGCTGCTCGATCTGCTGCACTCGCGCCTCATTGAAGGGCGTTCCGGACTGCTCTGTGATCAGCACTTGCATCTGGGCGTTCAGTTCAGCCGGGCCGCCGATCAGCGATGCCTGCCCAAACACAAACTTCGGCCCTGGCACCACCTCCAGTGTCAGATCACGCTTCATCTCCGCGTCATGGTTCGGTGCTGGCAGCAGCAGTGTGGTGGCATTCAGATAGCCCTCCGCTCTGAGCCGCCGCTGTGCCAGGCCCGCACCTTGCTGCAAATCCGTCTCCACCCATTGCGGCAGTTTTTGAACCACCTCGGGTCGTTCCAAGGTTGGTTTCAGTCTTTCAGGGTGATTGCAGCGTTCACATTGTCGATGTCGATCACCTTGGGCCACATCAGCGGCGGAGGCTTGCCTGGGCTTGATGGTTCCGGCGGTGGCGCGGCTTAGGCTGCGGGTATGTTTCGCAGATCCATCACCGCCTCCACATCCTGCAAAGCCACTCGACTGATGATGTCGATCTCTCCCGTCCTGGCGGCGCGCCAGGCATCGTATTCGACCGTGAACTCGCCAATCGTCGCCTTTTCGATCATGCAGCCACTGGCTTCGACCTTGGAGAGCTTGATGTCCCCCAGCACTGAGCCGTCCACCAGCCACGCCAGTTTGATCCCCGCCATCTCCGCGCCCTTAGCTCCGCCGACCGCGATCACCCAGCGCAGCAGCGGCGCATGAAACACCCCGGCCAACACCAGCAACAGGCCGCTGCCAACCAGCAGACGCTTCAGCCACGTCTGCCAGCCGCGTGATTTTTGAGGAGGGTTTGAAGGCACGTCCATTGGATGCCGCAGATTGAAGCAAGTTCAATGCTGGCAGCGTGAACTTTCCGAAGGCACGGACCCTTTGGACGCGTATAAAATCCCACGACCATGCGCCCCCTGATTTTTGCTCTCCTGACGACTGCTGCTTTTGCCCAAACCGAGGCCGATTTCATCTCCAACCCACGCCAGCTCACCTTTGAAGGCCGCCGGGCTGGGGAGGGCTACTTCAATGCCGATGGCACGAAGATGATCTTCCAGTCCGAGCGCGAGGAGGGGAATCCGTTTTATCAAATCTACCTGATGGACCTCGAAACGGGCGACCAGGAGCGCATTTCACCCGGCATGGGCAAGACGACCTGTGCGTGGATTCATCCGGACGGCAAACGCGTGCTCTTCGCCAGCACGCACACCGACGCGAACTCGAAGAAGCTTCAAGAGGCCGAGTATGAGGAGCGGAAGACTTCCAAAGTCCGCAAATACTCCTGGGACTACGACGAGAACTACGAGATCTGGGAATACACGCTCGCCGACAAGAAGCTCAAAAACCTCACCCACACCCGTGGCTACGATGCCGAAGGCGGCTGGTCGCCGGATGGCAAGAAGATGGTCTTTGCCAGCAATCGCCAGGCTTACGAAACGAAGCTCAGCAAAGAGGACGAGGAGCGCCTCAAGATCGACAAACAATATTTCATGGAGATCTACACGGCCGATGCCGATGGCTCGAACGTGAAACGCCTCACCAACGTGCCCGGCTACGACGGCGGGCCGTTTTTCAGTGCCGACGGCCAGCGCATCTGCTGGCGTCGCTTCACGCCAAAGGGTGATGTGGCCGAGGTGTGGTCCATGAACGTCGATGGCAGCGATTCAAAGCCGCTTACGAAGCTCGGCGCGATGAGCTGGGCACCCTATTTCCATCCCAGTGGCGAGTATTTGATCTTCACCACGAACCTCAAGGGCTTCGCCAACTTCGAGCTCTACCTTGTCGATGCTGCCGGCAAGCATGATCCCGTCCGCGTGACCTCCACGGATGGCTTCGACGGTTTGCCCGTCTTTTCACCCGATGGCAAAAAGCTCTCCTGGACCAGCGGACGCGCTAGCGGCGGCCAGAGCCAGATTTTCATCGCAGATTGGGATCACGATCATGCGCGGGTGGCTTTGGCGCTGGGTCAAGAGGTCAAGATCGTCAAGGAGGTCAAGACGCCCGACTTCGCGCAAACCGCCGCCGACATTCGCGACGCTGACATCAAGCAACACGTCACCTATCTGGCCTCTGATGAACTTGGCGGTCGTCTCACCGGCACGGAGGGCGAAAAGCTCGCCACGCAGTATTTCGCCGATGTGGCGAAGCAGATCGGCCTCGCACCGTTTGGCGATGACGAGACCTATTTCGACAACTTCGACTTCACCGCCGGCGTGGCGCTCGGTGAAGGCAACACCTTGACCTATCTTGACCAATCCTTGACCGCTGACCAAGACTGGAAACCGCTTTCCTTTTCCCAAAATGGCGAAGTGAAGGCCGCCAAGATCGTCTTTGCTGGTTATGGCATCGAAACGCCCGAATCGGCCTCCATCGAGACGTATTCCAGCTATGCACATCTCGATGTGAAGGACAAATGGGTGCTCGTGTTCCGCTATTTGCCGGAAGGCATCACGCAGGAGCGTCGCAATGAACTCAGCCGCTATTCCAGTCTGCGCTACAAAGCGCTCACGGCGCGGCAAAAGGGCGCGCGCGGCCTCATCGTGGTCAGCGGACCGAATTCCAAAGTGGTGCAACAACTCGCGCCGATGACCTTTGATGCCTCGCTGGCCTCTAGCGGCATCGCGGCGATCAGCGTGACGGATGCGGTGGGCAACAAGTTGCTCGGTGGCAAAACCTTGAAGGAACTCCAAGACAAGCTCGACACCGGCGATCTTATGGGCGGCATCGACTGCAAAGGCACGCTGAGTGCGAACATCGTCATCCAGCAGGAGAAGAAAAAGGGCCGCAACGTGCTCGCGGTGCTGCCTTACGGCCAGCAGCCTGATCCACACGTCGCGCCACTCATCGTCGGTGCCCACATCGACCACCTCGGCAGCAGCGGCGGCTCGAACTCACGGGCGAAGGGCGATGAGGTGGACAAAATCCATCACGGAGCCGATGACAATGCTAGCGGCGTCGGTGGCGTGCTCGAGATCGCCCAGTGGCTGGCCGATTTGAAGAAGCAGGGCAAGCTGACGCTGAAACGCGACATCATCTTTGCGGCGTGGAGCGGCGAAGAGCTTGGATTGCTCGGCAGCAACCACTTCGTCGAAGCCTATGCCAAAATGATCAAGGGCGACGCCAACGCGAAGCTCACCGGCATGTTCGCCGCCTGCCTGAATATGGACATGATCGGCCGTTTTCAGAAGGCGCTCGTGCTTCAGGGCCTCGGTAGCAGTTCACTTTGGGCCAAGGAGATCGAAAAACGCAACGCGCCCATCGGCTTGCCGATCACCACGCAAAACGACGCGCATCTGCCGACCGACAGCACCGCGTTCTATTTGAAGGGCATCCCCACGCTGAACGCCTTCACCGGCTCGCATTCGGATTACCACATGCCGAGCGATACTGCGGAAAAGATCGACTACCCGAACGCCGCGAAGATCACCAAGCTCATGGGCCTCATCGCTCGCGGCATCGCCACCGCCGACGCCGCGCCGGATTACATCGCCATGGAGGCCCCGAAGAATTCCGGCGTGCGCACCGGACTGCGTGCCTATTTGGGCACCATTCCCGACTATGCTCAAGGCGACACCAAAGGCGTGAAGCTCAGTGGCGTGTCACCCATCGGCCCTGCGGCGAAAGCGGGTGTGAAAGCCGGTGACATCATCATCAAGCTCGGCGGCAAGGACATCGCGAACATCTACGACTACACCTATGTGATGGGCGATTTGAAGATCGGCAAAGAGACGACAATCACCGTGCAGCGTGAGGGGAAGAGCGTTGAATTGAAGATTACGCCGGGGTCGCGGGACTAACGGCATTTTCCATTTTCATCATCATGAAACACGCCTTGCTTCTCAATTTGCAGGTGGTTCCACCGCCATGTTGTCCGGCACCGTCGCTGTCGCATCCTTGCCGCTGAGCATTTTAATGCCGGTCATTCGTGCTGACATGTAGCCGACGAATATCTCTGCGTGCATCTCGATGGGCAGGCGCAGCGGATCGTCTGAAATCCAGATCGTCGAGGTCTTCATCTTCTTGTAGCTGCTCAGCACCAGCGTGGAGCGGTCGATTTTGCGGATTTTGACGCTCACTTTGATGCAGGGCCGCTTCTTGCCGCCAAACTCCAGCGTCTCATGCCCCAGCACCTCAAAAGTGGTCAGGTAAGGCTTGTCCCACGGCTGCACCACTCGCGTCACCTTTTGCTGCGGCGTCAGAGCCTGGCTGCGCACATACAAAATCACCGAGAGCAAGTCCTCCATCGGCCCATACGAGCAGATCGCGGTTGAGGTGCTCTTGGTTCCCATTTTGGGCGTGATCGTCGTCTCTGTCACCGCCCGGTTTGGTTCAAAGGACACGCGGTAGCGGCAGTTCTCTGCGCTGTCCGTCTCGCTGTGGCTCAAAAAGTGCGGGTGAATCGTTCCGCGCTCGATGATCGAGGTCATCTCGCAGTCGTACTTCCACAATGTGCGCGCGAAGCCCGTGCTGGAGGCCGTGGCGTCTGCCCGCCAGTAATTTCCCGCCTCCTTCACGCTCAGCGACGCCTTGCCTGCCATGATGAAAT
>Ga0315908_10001437_pt1 | contig 17819 bp, 10 predicted proteins | sample LakEriMetagenome_12_FD_203520 | JGI IMG/M metagenome (GOLD analysis project Ga0315908, IMG submission 203520) | Freshwater fungal communities from buoy surface, Lake Erie, Ohio, United States - Buoy 4 MA124 | ecosystem: Environmental > Aquatic > Freshwater > Lake > Lake biofilm | place: USA... | reverse complement strand
TATTATTATTATTATTATTATTATTATTATTATTATTATTATAATTATTATTATTATTATTATTATTATTTTATTATTACTATACTTTATTATTATTATATATTTTATGTTAATTTATTTATAATAGTTAATCAAATATTTTTAATGATAAATAATATTTTATTATCTATTTAAAATGCAACATTATCTTAATATTAAGAAGAAAGAGAATTTAATATTCTTTAATTAGAAAAATACTTTTTAGAAAATTTTGATTCAATTAATTAGTTATTCGAATATTTTAATAATAATATTCTCGATGATTAAAAATAATTATTAATTCTATCTTTTATAAAATATTTCTAGAAATTTGTTTTCATTAATGAAAATTAATTTGAAAAATATAAAATTAATTTATTTGAATAATTAATAATAACATTTAATGTAAATTAATTAACAAAAAAAATTTTATCGTACATTTGTAATATATTATAAGATATGATTAAAAAATAATTTATATTTTAAGATAATTAGTTATTCAATTTATTAAATTAAAAATTAAATGATAATTTAATGAATTAAAAAGATATTGATAAATTTTTTATTTATTTATAATTTATAATAAAAATATCGTAAAATAAATTACAACTTTTAAAATTATTTAAAGAAAATATTCATTAAATTATTTTTTATATAAATGATTAAATTAATCTATTTTAAAATTTAAATAAATAAAATGAACAGTTACAAAATATTAATGAGGGAATAGAGTGTATTTGAGGATTTTCAAAGAAATTTGATGATTAAAATAATAATTCTATATTAAATATTGTTGAAAATTAGGAAATAAATTTATTAATTAAATTTATATTGATTGAGTTTAATTAAAATAATAATCAGAATGATATTTTTCATTAAATAAAAGCTAAATGTATTTAAATCATTAATTTTCAAATTGAATATTTATTTAAAAATAATGTTTAAATTTTTCTAGACTAATTTTATTGTTTATCATATTCACAATAACTTTTTTAGTTATTTATATTATAAATTGAATCATAATTAATAAAATAATTATTTTAATCTTAATCTTAATAATAGTAAACATTATTATAATTGATTTAATAAATGATTTAATATTTTTAATTCATCATTTAAAACTAATATAATATAAGCTAATTTTTCATAAGTATTTAATAGTAAAATATTAATATAATTTATTAATTATAGAAAACAAAATTTAATATCAATTATTTATAATTTATTTGAATTTTTCTTATTAAATGAAATTTAATAATCAGAAAATGATTTTTTATAATTTTTACAAAATCTAATTGATTGTAATGAAGAAATTGAATTTGAAAAAAGTTTTTAAAATTAATTGGCTCATTTTTTATTATTAATTATATAAAATTATGATATTCTTAATTTATTTAATCCAATATTTTTTACATTAGATTAGTAATGTTTAATTGATAAATAAGAAAATTAAATAAATTAATTATAAATTAAGTTATTAATCTTTAATATTATTTTATTTAACTTAAATTAAAATTTAAACGAAAATTTTTAAATTAAAGTTATTGAATTTATTTTTAAAATACCTATAAAAATTATTGAGATATTTTAAATTAAAATATAAATATTGATTCTTATTGGAAATTTAAATATAAAATTAAAATTGTTAAGTTTTTAATAGCTTAATTTTATTTTTAATTTTATTCTGTAATAATACGAAGAAATAAATGTTTTACAATTAGATTAGTAAATTATAATAAAAAAAGAATCTTCAAATTGTTTAATTTAAATTTTAAATAAAAATATATTTATAAAATTTTTTAAAGAAAATTTTTCTGAAATTCTGACTTTTTTAATAAATAAAATATAATAAAATATTTATCAAGAATATTTTTAGTTATTATTAAAACTAATTAAAATTATTTTAGATGAAAATTTAATAAATGATAATATAATAAATATAATGTTTCAAGATATTAATTAAATATTAATAAATTCAAAATACAATTTTTAAGAGTAAATAGAAGTTTTAAATTTTTTATAATAATTAATTTAAATTAAGTGTTTATTAAATTTATATTATTAATAGTTTTAATTATTAATTTAAAATTGTATAACTTAATATAAATCATTTTACGATAAACAAAATAATAATAAAATTTTAAAAATCTAAGAAATATTTTACTAAATTATTTTATAAAAAAAATAATCAGATTAATTTTTAAATTAATCCTTATAACTATCTTTAAATTTATTTTAAATTAATTATTTTTATGAAATAAATTTCAAAATAGTTATTTAATGTTTACAAAAATCTTAAATTGATGAAGTATAAATTTACAAAAATATTTTGCAAATTTTTTTAGATTTTTTATAATCTAATAATGATTAACTAAAAATAAATGAAACAAATAATATATTAATAACTATCTAATTTATAATTTATGTAAATTTTATTATATAATAAAAGTATAAAATTGATGTTAAAAATAGTTTAGATATTAATTAAATGATAAAATTTGTTTATATTTAAATTTAAAATATTAATAATAAAAAAAAATTATGAGATGATTAGTATATTTAGTTAAGATTTTTGAATATAATAAATATGTTAATTTATAAAGAAATAAATTTAGCTTTATAAATAATTAATTGGAAAAATTTAGAAAAAATAATGTATTTAAATATCTAATGTTAACCATTTTTCAGATATGATAATTTTGTAATTTATATTTATTAATTTGAGATAGATTATAGTTTTATCAATATTGAATTATATTAAATATATAATAAATAATAAGATTAATTAAGATTTTTAAAAATAATTTGACTTTTTGCTAAATTTTTTTTGTTATGACATTAATTTATTTTAATAATAAAATATAAAAATAGATGATATTATTGAAGATAATCCTAATATATTTGCAGAAAATTAAAAAAAAATAGATTATGAATAAATCAATTAACCTAATAATTATATTTAGTACAATTAAATTTAATTAAGCTTATAATAATTAAAATAAAATAATATTTTTTTAACTTAAAACAAAAATAATCTCTAAAAATTTTTAGTTTAAATAAATAATTTATGAATTTTTTAGAAATTAATTAATGAAATTTTACCTTAATAGTTAATTTATAATTTAATAATTACAGATTATCAAACTAAATAAATTAAGGATATTATGAATTCACAATAGATAATAAATGAAAATAATTTGTTAGTTTATAGAAAAATTTAAAAGATAAAATATAACTCTATTTAATAATGATTTATTATATAATAAATTTATAAAAATTATATAATTATATAATTAATAAAGTAGAATAATAAAATGTCAAAGAAACTTATAATGAGTTATTTATTTTTACTAATTGCTGTGATTAATTATGAAATAGAAAATGATAAAGATATTCAAAAAAAGCAATAATATTTTGAAATATAGATAGTGGATAATGATTACGAAAATACAAAATACGATGTAAAAATTTAAAATTATTATTAGATTTACAAATAAATAAATAAATTTAATGAGTTTTAAAATGAATAAATATATTTATAAGATGGATAAAAATTAGACTGCAAAATTCCTCTTTTGATAGATAATGAATAATAACACAAATTATAATAAATTATTTTAACAGAATAGGAAGGACAATAAATTTTAGATAAATTAAAGGGATAGTGTACTGATTTAAGAACTTAGTTTTTTCTTTGGAAATATTGTTACAAGCAATTTCTTAAATAATATGATGATGATATTACTATTTTTAATGGGGCTAAAAAAGCACCTGAAGAATTTTATTTAGGGTTCTTTAAAAACTAGGATTAAAATTATACACAAACAAATAATCAATTGTATTTTAGTCTTTATGATTTTTAAAATATTAGTGATAAAGTATTTCCAGTTCATTCAAACGTAAAATTAATATCATAAATTATATTAATTTTATTTTAGATTTATTATTTTCATAAATACTTAATTAACTTTTAACCTAATATCTAATACAAGATTCATTATTTATTTTAATTTTCCAAGTTCAATTAATATTTTTCTAATTCTGATTTAATTGACAGTATAAATAATTATGAATATAAAAAATACAAAGATGATTTTAAAAAAAATGGTCAAATAAAATTAACAAGATAAATATTATTTATTTTTGATAACATTTTAGTTTTAGATTAAGAATTACCCTAAGAAATAAATAAATAATTTCATATTTAAGATAATTAAATAAATTATTAAGTAGAATTATATAAAGCAGTAATATTAATTTAATATTTAATTATCTTAGAAATATTTTTAAAATTTAGATTATTATTCTTTAAAAAACGGATAATTAATTAAAATTAATAATTAAAGTGTTTAAAATAATGAATTAAATTATTATTTGTTATTAAAAAATTTAATATGTGATAAATCATAGTGTGATTTTACAAATTAATTTATTGAAGGTCAAACACTTATATTAGTAAATAAATTATTTTAATAAAAAGTATTTTAACGAAGTTGAAAATACAAAAATTATAATTAAAAAAATAGTTTCAAAAAATATTATTATTTTGTAAGATAATTACTAATTATTAAAATAAAATCAAATAATTTAGGTTAATTAAATTAAGATTGATAAATAAAAAAATATGACTATAATACTAAAATAGTAAGATTAAAATGAAAATGCAATGATAAATTTTTAAAAAAACATAGTTTTTGGTTATAATACCTACTTTAAATTAAAAAATTAAAATGACATTCAAAATAATTAATAAGGAGATTATATACAAATTAAATTAAATGAATAAACTTATCAAATATATGAAGTAAAGAAAGTTTTAGATAACAATCTATTATTAATAAAAAAGCAACTTTTTTATCCTGAATTTTAAGAAAGCTATTAATATACTACTTATTAGATATCAGAAACTAAAAAGATATCTGAATTCTAATTTTAATTATTTTTTTAGCCTGAAGAAGAAAAACAAATAAAAAAATAGATTATTAAATAGGATTGTTAAAATTATTACGATTTGAAAAATAAATTAATTACATTTTAATTAAAACGGATTCAATTCAGATCCTTATCTAATTTAAATATAGTTTTATAATAAGAATATTGTTCAGATAAAGGAGTAGAAATATTCTTTTAAAGAGATTTAAAAATAATAATAAGATATTTAAACAATAAAGTAATTTATTTTATTATAATTAGAAATCATATTCTTAATCTAATTTTGAATATTAATTAAAAATAAACGATAAATTTTATAATTTTTGGATTCTTATTGAATCTAATTTTGTAAGAGTTGGTTTTGGTAAATAAATATCCTATTCTAATTAATTGGTTAAGTTTAATTATCATAATCTTAATCTTAAATATCTATATTTTAACAAATAATATAGTTAAAATTTTATTGTTTAAAATATGAATTTTTATTAAATGAATAACGAAAATAAACTTGAAAAATTTATAAAAGAATTTGATAAATTTAACATAAATCAATTAAAAAGGAAAATAAATTAAAATCTTAATTATGGTAATATCAAAAATTATAAATAAGATTTTAGATACTTCTATAAAATATTTAATGGAACTTTATGCGATAAAAATAATTAGTCAAGACAATCAATAATAGAGTTAAAATGTAGTAAAAATGGTCATTTATTATAAGTAATATAATTTAAATAACAAATAGTTTGAAAAAATAAAAGAAGAAAGCTATTGTAATTATTATATTACAATAGGAACATCTTTACTTTGTCCTTCAAATCATAACTAATTTTTGAATTATGGTTAATTCAATAAAATTTAATGTAAATTAAGTTGATTTTTATATATTTTTATCATTTATTATATTTTTTTAATTTTCATTTAATAAATTAATCATAATTCATTTATCTAATAATCTGATTATAATTATAATTAGATTTACTAAATAAAATTTTAGTTTTCAATTTATTATTCATTTTCTTATTATATAAAAAAATGATTTTTTTATTATTAATATTATTGCTTTTAATTTTATATTTAATTTATTATATTTTAATCTAAATATCCTATTAATCTTTATCAATTTTATTCCATTAATTTAAAATTATGAAATATTAAATTATTTATTTCATTAACATATTAAATATTTTTAATAATAAAATACGGTTTTTTATTTAAAAATGTATATTAAATTATCACTTAAACATATTAATTTTTTCTAATAAAATATTAATAGAAATTAAAATACTTAAAAATATATTAATCAATTTCATTATTTTGTTTAATTTATTTCTATTCATTATAATTATTTTTTTATTAGTATTACTAAAATAAATGAAATAACTAAATAGTATCTGTTTAATCACAAACTTCAAGAATCATTTTTTTAGAATCATATTTTTAATTTATTGATAATCCAACAATTAAAAAGTTCTTAGAATAAACTCCTTCGACTTATATTTCATTTGAAAAGTTATTTTAGTTATATAATTTCAATTATTTAATAGTTGTTCATAACAATGCTGAGCTATCTTATTATTTTGAAAGGATATCTTCGGATTATTATATTTTAATTTCTTATTATGTAAACTCCTAATTTTAAATTTTCTAATTAACAAAATTTTATACAGAAAATCCTTATTCGAATTATTTAATCATTATTAATACTTATTATAATTATTAATAATAAAAATTTATAAATAGAAGTCATAGACTGATCTAAAAAATAAAAAAAAATTATTATTTTTTTCAAAGTGATTGAAAATTCTTTAACCTATAAGAATGATAAGTTTATTCAATCTTATTTTTAATATAAACATTGATTTTTAAATTTAGAAAATAAATAAATTATTCACTAATTTTATTAATTATAAGACTTTTTTTGTATAATATTATAATTTTAAGGTCTTCTTTCATTTATTTTATCTATCTTAACAGCATTTAAGAATTTTTACAGTTCTTCATTTATATCTTCAGATCTTTCAGTTAATAAACCCTTTGGTATTTTTTTATCAGGACATAATCCTTTTAATTTAACCAATTGTTCGTTATTTTGTCTAATTTTAATTATTATTTAATAATAACCTTAAAACTTTTTACATCATAATCATTTTAGAAATAAATTTAATCTTGTTTTTTAAAACATTTTATTTGGTTGAATCGTGTTATAACTATTTATTTTTATTTTCGAATATGTTATTGAAATTATTTTCATTACTTATAATACTATTTTAATTATTAATTTAAATATCAGATTTATTTAATTAATTTTGATTATGTTAATTTTAAATAATATTTTAATAATCTTCACCATTATCATCATTATCTTCTTCTTCATCCTAATCTTTATCTTCACCTGATTTTGTAATAGCATACAACATTTCTGTAACTTAAAATAATAATAATAAAATAAAAATACCTTTTTCAGAAATAAAAGGTATAGACCATGTAAAAATATCAAGAAAATTAGGCAAAACAAAAGGATGATTAGTATAAGTAAATTATTAAATATTAAGCGAATTATTTTTGAATTTAATAATAGCACCCTTATTCTAATAGAAATCACAATAATTAGGAGCACTAAAAATAGTAATAACTTGTGGAAACTAACTACCAACCTTCCATCTATGCATTTTAAATCCTTCAATTTACGGTTCATGACCTCTAATAATACTCAAAAGTCCATTCTATTTAAGAAACTTATTAGCAGCCTCTTAGCCAAAAAAATAACTACAACCTCTTACTTCATTTTATAAAAAAGGTTTTTCAGTATACCCTTACTCATTATCAACAGGATCCGCCCATAATATATCACATAAAACTCCCTACCTTGGAATTTCCTATACTCTATTAATATGGTTCAGATCCTAAATATGTTTGATATCCGGTGAAATACCTCCATGAAGTGCCAGGAATTTCCCATTAATTAAACAAGAAATAGGTAACTGATCAAAAGCATTCATAAAGAGATCATAAATTTCCTAATCATATTTATATAACACTTCAACCCTAAAATTGAAAAAGGAAGTTAGCTACCGACATTCATGATTTCCTCAAATAAGCAAAATATTCTTAGGGAAACAACACTTGAGAGAGAAAAGCAGTATCAACACTTCCACTGAAAAACAACCACGATCCACAAAGTCTCCTAAAAATAGATATTTATTATTAACTGGACTTCCTCCAATTTCTAATAGTTTGCATAAATCATAGAACTATCCATGGATATCTCCAACTATTATCAAAGGGTCTGATTGTTAAAGTAGGTTTGGTTCACCATTCAAAATCTCACTAGTTTCTTTTATTAAGTGCATCAATAGATTTTTCTCTACTCTTCCTTCCTTTAAAAGATGCTTTTTTATAACTTCCCAATCTGGTTTTCCCTTGTTTTTTTCCGGATACATAAGTTTCTTATCCAGAGGTCTATGAGGAGGAGCTTCAATTTCTTATATCATTCTATCTTTGTAAGGGTCACATAATGCTTCCATTTTAATATTATATATTCTTACCAATCCTATATTATTATTATTTTTATATTTTATTTTCACTTTTATGTTTATTTACATTTATATAATCTTTTTTAATTTTACTTTTATATTTTATTTTTATTTTTATTTCTATTACTATTTATTTTTATATTAATTATTAATTATTACTATATATAATATATTTTATTAATAAAAATTTTTGATTTATGAATTTATTTAAATCATCTTAAAATAAAATAGAAACAGATGAAGAAGACTTCCCTTTCAATAAAGTCCCTGATATAACCAACAAATATAAAAAGAAAGAAAGTTTATTTAGTTTTTTTAAATTAAATAAAGATTAAAATAATTAATAATGTAATATAAAAATAAATAAAATTAGAACAACAAGATAAATAAGAATCTATTTTTGACAAATTAAGTTAATCAATTTAAAATAAAACATAATAAATACAAGACCAATATTATTCATATACTTACTTTATGTTATTTTTGTTTTTAGGAATAATTTTTATTTTTTTATCTTTGTTTTACATTCCACTAATGATAATATTTCCTTAAAAGTTTATTTCTTTCTTTACCTTAGGATCTTTGTTTATTATGATTTCACTAGCACTTTTAACAGGTAAAATAAATAATTAATGAATTTAATAAAGGTCCAATCAAATTTTTGAGAAGCTTATTCACTAGAGATAAAATAGGATTTAGTCTCAGCTATATAATAACTTTAATAGGCACTATTTATTTTTCAATTATAAATTAAAGCTATATTTTTGTAAGTATTTGTGGTTTTTCTCAAATTATATCTTTATTTTGGTTAATAAGTTCAGTTGTTCCAGGAGGAATAAGTGTAATGACTTTCCTAAGTAATAATTTTTTGAAACTAGTCAAAAATTTACTCTTTAAAATTATTCCTTCTTAAAAATAATCTTATTTACCATTTTGATTCCTTAATATTGTATTATTTATATCCTACTTTTTTATATTACTAAATTTTTAATATTTTTAAATTCTAAGTTAGTTTATATTAATTACATATATAAAGAAAATATTTAATTATTAAATAAACAAAAATTATAATTTATTGTTATTAAATGTAATCATATTCATATTCATATGAAAATAGTTTTAAATTATAGAATTAAAAAGAAACGGAATAAAAATTTAACCTAAACATATATAATTAAAGAGATTTATACGAAAATATTGATATTATTAAAGAAGAAAGCTTATTAGAAAATGATTCATATTTATCTTAATAATAATATGATTATAAGCCTATATTATTCAATAACGACCAATTATAATGTTAACAATTTGTAAAAACAGAAAACTAGAATCAAGAAATTAAAGGAAACAAAAAAAACTTGCAAAATCTAAAAGAAGTTAACAAGTTAAAATAAGAAGCAATCTAAGTTACAATTCATCTTAATAAATAAAAAAGAAGCGTTATCCTCATTTAAAGAATTTTTAGAGGGTATTTAGTGAGGAAATATTTTAATTAAAGAAAGTAATTAATAAATAATGATAAATTTAAGATAAGAAATATTGATCAGAAGGAACAAAAAAATACTAAGAGAGAAAAAAACTTTAAGATTATAAAAAAATGCAGCGAAAATTATATGCAAACATATTTTTAATTATATTTAAAAAAAAAGAATAATTTAATGAGAAATATTATAAAAATTTATGAATTTGTGTGCGAGTATAATTTAAAAGTATTTCAGATAATATTTAGAAGGAAAAGAAAAAAAATAGCAACGCTAATAGTAGAATCAGTCTATTTTATTAGCAACACAATCTTAATTATTGAGATACTAAAGTAACAACTACTAAAGCAATAATAGCATTTTAGAATAAAGCGTAGAATTATATAATAAAAGCAGTTTAGAATATAATTATCTTAACTCTTTTTCTAACAAGCATTTATAATATTGCAGTAGTTAAAATTAACTTAATAACTCTAAAGATTGTTCTACTTAATAGTTTCAAATTTTACATGAACAATAATCTTTATAAAATAGTTAAATTTAGAATAATACTTAAGATTTCTGAGATAATCAATAATATGATAATTTGAATAATCTTTCTATTTAAAGCATTAACAATAATAAAAAAAATTATTATTCTTAATAATAAATTAATGATGGCTCAAAAAATGAAATAAATAATAGCTAATTCAATAGTAATAATTATCAGACTTTAAACGAAAGACCAATTTAATCAACTGGATCTTATATTTATGATTAATCAAACTATAGTACTTATAATAATAAAATCATTAAAATTGAGAAAATTAATGATTCATTCTAATAAAATTAATCACTTGCTAATTCTAAAATTAATATTAATTAGTCTATTTCTGATGATAGACCTATAAAAGCTAAAGGAGTTTATATTTTATAAGATGATATTAAATTTGATAATAAATATTCAGAATATAATTCTAATCAAATCGAAGAAAAACCATTGACTGGTAAAGGATAATACATATTAAATAATGATGATTTAGATAATCAAAATTAAATTATTTAAAAAAATGTAGTCAAAAAATAATTTTTAAAAAGAAAAAATTAGAATCCTTAGAAAGAATAGAAAAATAAATAATCATTTGAAAAAAATGATTCAAATATGAATTAAGATATTATACAAAATTAAAATTAAAAAGAATAATAATAAAATAAAAATCAACTTATAAAACAAAATATAAATCGCTTAAATTAAAATCATCAAAATTTTCAATTAGATAATAAAAGTTTAAATAATACTGATTAAGATATCGACTAAAATGAAGATAAATAATAAAATTAAAATGAAGCGATAGAAAATTTAAAAAAACATAACTTCTTAAAGAAAAAATAATAGAATATCTAAAAAAATAAACCTAATTTAAATGTAAAATCAAAAATTAATTGTTGGAACGATAAATAAAACAACGATAATTAAGAAGAAGTTTTAGATTAAGAAATTTAATAAATTAATTTGAAGTTAGAAAAACAGGCTTAATTAATATAAGATAAGAATAAAAAATATCTAATTAAATAAGATTTGAATAGATTTATTTTATAGAAATAACAAATAGGAGTAGAATAATTGGAGAAAGCTTATAATACAAACTATATATAAAAATATAATGGTAATATAATAAATATTATATATTAATTAAAATGATTTACTTTTTTCTATTTTAGAAATATACAAAAATAGAGACAAAATGAGAATGATATAGTAATATCAAACAAAATTAATACCATAAATAGACGATATTAATATGTTAAAAAAATAATATAAAGAACAAAATTTTATATTTCTGGTTAATAAATTTGAAAGAGAATATTCATAAATTTAATAAATATGATAAATAAATTAAAATTATTAAAACATTATTTTTTTAAATTTAATGGTTTTCTATTTTTTTAACATTTTTAAAAATTTCTTTAATGAATTTAAAAATTTTATTTTATAAAAAATTAATTATTAATTTTAATAAATTTAATATTTATTTTTAAATTTAATGATAATATATTTTTCATATTTAATTAAGATCAAATTAATTTTTTGGACATAAAATCAAAACTAAATGGAATTTTAAAATAATCAGTCCATCTTCTACTATTTTTTTACTCTTTTTATTTTTGTTTTAATTACTAAGCTCTATTCTAATTAATTATTTTTTCTATTTCATTAAAAATATTTTAAAACTATTAATTTTATTAAATCAAAGTATGTTTATTAGTATTTATTTCGCGATAAAGTTTATTAAGTCTTTACAAACAAAAAATTAAATCTATATCTTTTTATTGATTGTTTATTTTTTCAATTAATTATTTTATTTTAGTCACTATTTCATTTTAACTTAAAATATTTTAAAATAAATTATTATTTTAATTAAAAGAATTAATTTCATTTTAATTATGGTCGTTATTTATTTCTAAATAAATTTATTCTATATTTTAATTTTCCTTATATTATTCCTAATTATTTTATTTTGATGTATTATCTTACTTGCCATTTTATTATTATTATTATTTGTTTTAATTATTGTTTGACTAACTATTTTATTATTATTATTATTATTAATTATTTTCTTTCGAAACTTTTTCTTTCTTACTATTATAATATAATTATTAATTATTTTTTTATTATGTATTATCTATCTAATTTTTTTTTTATATATCTATATGATTTAAATCATTTTTTTATTAAGATTCATATATCAAATAGTCTTACTCAATAGAAATATTTTTATTTTAATTTTGTATTTAATTAATAAATTAATCATCAAAATTATTTTTACATTTATCATAAATAAAGTTTTAGACAGAAAATTAAATTTTATTTTATTTTGTATTTTTTTTTTAATATTATTATTATTATTATTATTTAATCATTAATTCTTTTTATTAATATAATTATTCAACTTTAATTTATAATTCATTAGTTTAAATTTGTAAATTTTAATCTAAATTAATATTTAATTATTTTAATTTTATATAAGGGCCATCAAATAAATTTTCCATTTTTTATTTATTCTTTTAATTTTCTTTTTTTATTTTTAAATTATTTAAATACTCTTTTTAATCAAAAATTAAATTATTTTATTTATTTGGTTTATCTGAATAAAAATTTTTATAATTATACAAATATTTTTTTTTTTAAGACATTTTTTATTTATTTTTGCTAAAACTTAATTTTCATTATATATTATTTTTAAATATTTGATTTTTTTTATATGCTTCAGAATATGGTTTTTTAAATTTATTTTATTATGATTTGCTTTTATCTTTTCTTAAACTTTTTATAAATTCAATATTTGCATGTTACATGATTTCAATAATTTATTTTTATAAAATAGTAAGTCAATTACTAACTTAAATATGATTTATTTATATAGATTTTATTAATATAAAAGCTTTGTATTAAAAATTAAAATATTTTAATTTATTAACTAATACTTTAATTATATCAATAAAATTGATTATAATTCTATTTGTAATTTAGTAATATTCTAAGAAGAAATAAAAGTTTATTATTTCTTTTTACTTAAAAAAATATTTAATGGGAAATTGTAATAAAATAGAAAAAGATTAATTAGAAAAATAAAATTTTTTAGAAAACATTATAAAATTAAATTTAAAAGACATTAGTATTGAATAAAAAATGAGCTAGTACAAACAAAATATATTCAATAAAGATAAAATAAAGAAGGAAAAAGTAAATGTAAAAATAATATGGAAATATGAAGCTGAAAATGTTTTTATTAAAGGAAGTTGGGATGAATGGAAGGAAACATTATAATTAAATAAGGATGAAAACAAAAAAATTTTTTATATCGATTTGGATTTAGAATAAAATAAATAATATTAATTCAAATATATAGTAAATGGCTAATGGGTTATAGACTTAGAACAAAATATAATTAATAATGATAAGAATTTGCAAAATAACACTTTTTAAACATGAATATCAAAAAAATGAATATTATATATACTATATTAAAATATATTTATTATAAAATAGTATCAAAGATAAATAGATGCAATAAATTATAATATTTAAAATTAATGAAGTAAATTCAACTACAAGGACTTGAGTTAAGCTAAGAAAAAATAGATAAATTGAAGGTGGAATTTGATGAGAAAGTTTTAACTATGGATAATGATATTTAACCAAAAAAAGTATTTTAATCTGTAGATAATCGTAAAACTGCAACAAAAATGAATGTTTTAGAAAATATTTACAATATAAATTAACCTAATCATAATAAAATTGATTACTACATTATAATGTGGTCCCTTAGTAAAAATTGGAACTCATTTGGAAAAGTCATTAATGACATTTAATATAGAAAAGAAAGGGAATAAATAATTGAAAATATTTCTCAGTATTTATTCTTTTAATTTATCTAAGAGTTTATTAAGAAAATGATGATGACTAATAAAACATCAAAAAAGAAAATGCTGATAATGTATTGCTTTAAGAAAATAAATCTCTAATTTAATAAAATCTCTGCAAATTATCTAGAGTTTATTTGTTTAATCTTAATTTTCAAAAATGTATATAATGTTTAGAATAAGTATTTAATTTTATTTTTTATTAATTTTAATTAAAATTTTTAGGCTTAAGAAGTTTCAGACAATAATGTTCATCAACTTGACTACGCTTTAGTTTTAATTCTAAATGTTTTACAAAAAATATTAAAGTTAAATTTATTCACATTTTAAGCATAAATCATAAATCATAAAAAGAAAATTATGTCCTAAAATAGATCTAATATGTTTATTTAGTTCTTAAAAGGAATAATAAAAAATTAATTAAAAAAATAGCATATAAATGATAATGAAGCACAATTTTTAGATCAAGGAGAATAGGCTTTTATGGATAGAGATCAATAATAAGAAGCTTAAGATATAAACAAAGCTTGGAATATTTTATAAAGTAATTATTAAATATGATTATATAATAAAGATTATAATAATAAGAATAAAATAAATCTATAATAATATTAAATATATAATGATATAATTCTAATTATATTATTAAAAATCAATAATTTATAAATATTAAATTAATATAAAATTATAATAATACATATTTTAATAATAAAAATAGCGCTAGCATTAAGCCATCATTATTGATTAACAACTCTTTGGTTACTTTTATAAATTTCAATATATTTTTACAGTAAATATGATAACGAATAAAATTTGATAAAGAATAAATATTTCAGAGCAAATGAGTCTCCTCAAGAATTAGTTATGAAAATAAAATAAATAAACAAATTTTATGGTGACATGGCTTGGATATAAGTATATTAAAATTTCACTTTTGAAAATTATAAAGTTGAGTATACTTTATTAGATATTTCAGATTAGTTTCCCCATAAAGTAGAACCTCTGATAATGCTTCAAAATTATTATGCATTATAAGGATTAAAGCAATACTCTTTTTACATTTCATAATCTCTTTTTTTAGGAAACCATGAAATTTTTTATAATGAAACCAGAGTAAATATTTAATCAATTTAATTATTAATAATTAATAGATCCAATTTACTTTAGCTTACGCATAACTATTATTTAAAATGGGTAAACTAGATCAATGTTTTGAAATTTTATAAAGCATGTTTTCCATTTGGGGACAATATCCAATATTTTTATTGTAATATGCTAAATATGTTAGCAAATCTAGATCTTCTAATTTTTACACATCTGCTATAGGTGGTCTTTAGGAATGTTTAAGATTGTGTAAGGAAAGTCTTAGAGGTAAAATATTGTTCTGGATGGGCAATCTATATTTACAAAAGAATTTTTTGTTTGAAGCTTATATTATTTTTCTAGAATTAAAAGGAAAAAAGTTAAAATAATATTAAGTTGACTTTTCTAAAAAAGCTCTAAATTATTTTAAATCTTAAAAATTTAATACTATTCATAAAATTAATATGGTCTTTTTTAATCAAGAAATAATATCTAAATAGTAAATAAAAAAAATAAATTAAAAATTAGATTTATTAGAAAAAAATATTACAAAAAGTAAAAATGATAAATTATAGACAATGCATTTTTATATTGATTTTATTTAGCTGAAAATATAATTATATGAAAATTAGGAATTCAAGTTTTAGAAAACATAACTACTACAATTTATAAAATAATATGAATCTAGATTAGAAGGTTATTTTAAACTATGGAAATTTTATAAAAAAAATAGAAAATTTGGAGAAATGTTTGAAGTGAGTAAGGAAATATTGCAAAAATGTAATAGTTCAACGTTCATTTAGAATTAATGGATGAAAGCTTAAATAACTTATGCGAAAAGTCTATTTTACGTTAATCAAACTAAAGCAGCCATTGAAATTCTATAAGACATGTACGACCTTATTCCTAATATTGAAATCAAAAATTTTAATAATAAATATTTTGATAAAACCAGTCAATTAATGGCGAATGTAAGAATAAAAAATGAATCCTTTTATAAACAACTTAATAGCAGGAATTGCAAGGATGATTTTAAAAAAGCAACTTTAATAACGATTCCAACTAGATAAACCAATATTCTAATAAGAACTCCAAGATATTATTTAGATATGATGTACAGTGTCCAAGCTGAAAAATAAAAAAAATAAATATAGTTTCCTAATGTAGATGAATCAAAATAAGTAATAAGTGAATATTCTGACGAAGATGATCAAAACAGTCAATAGGATTTTATAAGTGTTGAAGAAAATGAAAAAAGTAAATAATAGAAAAAAAACTAATTCGATTTGGAAACTTTTATTTGTTAAAGTGATCCTAAATTTCTATATATTATTGGTAAATTAGCTTACAAAGGAAAACTTATGTATGATGAAGGAATATAAGCTCTTTCTGATTTTATTACTATTACTTAATATTTGAATCAGGATGTAGAAAAAGAAATTTATTAAAAATAGATTTATAAGGCCTTTTTCTATAAGGGATTATTATTAGTAAGTAATAATAAAATCAAGTAATATTATATTTTTTATTTAATTCATTATTACATTTAAATTTATATTATTTAATACATTATAAATAAAATTATTATTTAGATAAGGAAAAGAATTGTTGTAAATTAATGCTTTAAATTTACTATAAACTAATTAGTTAAGTATGCTAGAAATAACGATGAACACATTATAATCATTTTGAAAATTTATAAAATATAATATTATAATCAATATTATTAATTAATAAAAATATAAAAATATAAAAATTGATATAAAGAAATAGAGAATATCTTATAAATTATTAATATAATAAAAAAATGGGTAAAGAACAATTGAACGGATCAAATACTAGACTCTATGTTAAAAGCGTATTTTTGGGATTCAGAAGATCTAGACTAAGACAAAATGAAAATCAAGCATTATTAAAAATCTAACACGTAAATAGCAAAGTAGACACAAGATTTTATATGGGAAAGAGAGTGGCTTATATTTACAAAGCTAAGACATCAGTGAATGGAAAGCAATACAGAGTAAATACTAATAAATATTAACTTATAATAGGCCATTTGGGGAAGAGTGTGTAAATCTCATGGAGACAATGGATGTGTTTTGGCTAGGTTCAGTTCCAACTTACCTCCCAGAGCAATTGGATCCACTCTTAGAGTTATGTTATATCCATAAAGAAATTGATTAATTATCATATAATAAGAATTATTTTATAAATATTATTTAACTAATATAAAGATATCATGAGTTTGGTATTAGAAAATCACACTGAATTTAAACACATTCTTCGTATATTCAATACAAATATTGATGGTAAAAGAAAGGTTGCTTATGGATTAAGAGTTATTAAAGGTATTGGAAGAAGATTT
>Ga0315908_10001436_pt1 | contig 17822 bp, 23 predicted proteins | sample LakEriMetagenome_12_FD_203520 | JGI IMG/M metagenome (GOLD analysis project Ga0315908, IMG submission 203520) | Freshwater fungal communities from buoy surface, Lake Erie, Ohio, United States - Buoy 4 MA124 | ecosystem: Environmental > Aquatic > Freshwater > Lake > Lake biofilm | place: USA... | reverse complement strand
CCCATCGGTGCAGCTGACGACGCAGGCAGCGCCAAGGAGATGCCTGCATGCGCTGGTGCTGGCGGCAGCAGCGGCCCGGCGCCCGCACGGACTGGGCTGGAGCCCGGGCGCGCGGGCGGCCCTGCAGACTGCTCCCACATCCCCGGCAACCCCCAGGTCTGCCAATCCAGATCCGGATCCTCCGCCTGCAGCTGCGGCGCCTCCGCCAGCGCCCGCTGCTGCTGCAGGAGCGCCATGTTGTTGGCCGACCGCTGCTCCCGCCGGCGCTGCCGGCCTGCCTGCTGTTGCTGCGCCAGCGCGACAGTAAACTCATCCTGCTCCGCCTCGGCGGCGCGGAGCTCGGCGGCGCGGAGCTCGCGCTGCTGCCGCTCCCGCAGCTGCAGCTGCTGCACCTCCGCCTGCACCTCCGCGCGCAGCTGGGCCCGCTCCCGCAGCAGGCGCTGCTGCTCCCCCTCCATGTGCTGCATGGCGGCCTCCAGCGCGCGGCCCTGCTCCGCCAGGGCCCGCATGTGCGCCTCCACCTCAGCCGGGCCGGGCTCGCCGATCACCGCTGCGGGGTACTGCTGCAGCAGCAGTCGCTGCTGCTCCTGCAGCGTCGCCATCCTGGCCTGTTGCTCGAGCAGCAGGCGATGCTGCTCCTGCAGCTGCTGCGAGCCCTCCTGCACCTGAGCCAGCGCGCCGCTGAACTGGCGCTCCGCCTCCGACAGCAGCTGCTCCTCCTCGAAGCTCTGCTGCTCGAGGGCGACAGCCTCGGGCGCCCTGGCGTGGCCGGTGGCCTCGTCAGCGCCTGCAGGGGAGGGTCGCGCGGGGGGGGGGGTGCGCCAGGCGGGGTGAGGTGCAGCGCAGCCGGTGCCCCGTCTGCGAGCTCGTGGCGCGCTGCGCGCGCGCGAGTGCCAGGGCAGGGCAGCGCAGCGCAGCGCAGCGCAGCGCAGCGCAGCGCAGCGCAGCGCAGCGCAGCGCAGCGCAGCGCAGTGCGTTGCATGCGCTGCCTGCCCTCTGCCCTGCACCCCCAGCAGCCACTGCGCGCCAGGCTGGGCGGGCCGCTCACCGTTGCCGGGGTGCTGCATGCCGCGCATGCGCATGCGCCGCCTGACGGGCAGGGTGACGGCATGGTCCAGCATGGACTCGTCGTCATCGCTCCGCGGCAGGTCTGCCAGCTCGCGCAGCTCCTCCGACTGCCTCTGATGCAGCCGCTGCTGGAGCATGTCGAGTAGTGCATTCGCGCGCGCGACGCCACCATGCGAATCGTAGGCCGCCTGCACCCGCTCCGCCACCACGGCGGGGCTGGGCGCCTGGCTGGCGGCGGCGGCGGCCTGGTCTGCCAGCCCGGTGTCCGCTGCATCGCCCGGTCCGGGCAGCAGGGGCAGCAGGCCGCCCATGAACTGCTCCACCGCGAAGGAGCGGGCTGGCGCTGCTGCCAGCTGGGTGCGGCACACGGGGCACGTGCGGTGCTCCTTCAGCCACATGAGCAGGCATTCACCGCACAGCAGGTGGCCGCAGGTGGTGGAGAAGGGCGAGTTTCGGTCCGGGCCGAACAGATGGCTGCACACGGGACAGCTGAGCTGGGCCTCGATGAAGGCCACGTCCAGGCTGATGCTGGCCATGGCTGCGGGCGGGCCAGGCGGGCCGGCCTGGCGCTCCCGGCACCCGGAAAACTGCGCGCGGGTCAGGTCAGCGTGCGCCAGCAGGTGGCCGATGGAGGATTGGCACACCAGGACTGTTTAGAGCGCTCCAGCGAGAGGGAAAGGTGGATGCATTTTCCTGGAGCAGCTGCTCGCCAGGCCCCCCGCGGCCCCCGGCAGTCAGCCGCGCACGGCCATGGGCAGTGCGGCGCAAGCAAGCCACGCTGATCCGCAGCAGGGCGCGTGAGGCGACCCGCCCCCACACCCCCTTGACTTCCCGCGCACCGCCTGTCCCTGCCGCCCCGCCTGGCGGTGCAGCCACTCAACCTACGGCGCACCTGCTGGCGCCGGATTGGGCCGGGCGTGGCGAGCAGCTGGTGCAGCTGGTGCAGGCAGTGGCGCCGCATTGGCCGCCAGGGCGCGGCGAGCAATCACAGCCGGAGCGAGCAGTCCGCGCCGGGCAATGGGCAAGCAGACCTTCTGCGCCGTGCAGTGCGCCTTCTGCTGCACCTACCAGGCGCAGCAGGCAAGTCCCGGGGCTGCTGGCTGCTGCAGCCCGCCGTGTCTGGGGCACCCACCCAGTCGCCCGCCCGCCCGGCCTGCCTGGCACCCCCCCCCCACCCACCCCTTCCCTGCTGCACGGCACGGCAGGTAAAGCAGAGCTCCAACAGGTTCCAATGCTCCATGTGCCACCAGAAGCAGTCTGTGCTGCGCACATATGCGATCAGTGTGAGCTGTGCGCCCCCGGCCTGCGCATCCTCCCTCCCGCCCCGCCCGCAGCCAGCCGAGCGCGGCATGCTGCCGGCTGCGCCACACCGCGGGCGGCCAGCCATCCGCGGCGCGCCTGCACCAGGGCGCTGACTTGCTGTCAGGGACGCGTGCCGCGCAGGACCAGGGCAAGGACGTCAGGTTGATTGTGCAGCAGCTCAACTCCGCGCGAGGTGAAGCGGAGTTCTTGGTGGCGCAGCAGCAGCCGCCGGCTGTGCCAGGCAGCAGCCATGCCACCGCTGCTGGAGCAGGGATGGCGGACACGCCGGCTGCCGCGCACAGCAGCCGCTATGCAGCAGCGCCAGACAAGCCGCGGCATGCAGCCCCGCCCTGGGATGCTTACCTCCAGCAGCGCGAGGACACGCACGAGGGGGAGGAGGAGGCACACGAGGGATGCTACGTCACCACCGGTGAGCCAGCGGTGCGGGACACGCACATGAATGCAGCGTGCGATGGCACAGGCCACGTGTTGAGAAGTCCGCACGCCGCACGCCACCCAGGAACTGAAGCCAGTCCATGCTTGCATCGTCAACGCGCTGGTTGGTGCGTTGCAGTGCCTGACAAGGCTGGCTGGCACAGGCGCAACGATGGCGCCGGCAGCAGGAGTGGCGGCACGGGCAAACGGCAGAGACACCAAAGTGACCTGGAAGCAGCAGCGGCACAGCAGACGGTGCAGGTGTTGCAGCCCCTGCCTGCACCTCAAGTCCGGCGGCCAGCGGGCGTGGCACAGCCTCCCCGCCTCCAAAAGCAGCAGCTGCTGTGTGAGGTGCAGCTGCCGCAGAGGCCAGCAGCCCCAGAGCATCTGCAGCACGCGAAGCACCCGTTGCTGCACGCCAGCAACAGCAGCAGTAGGCCGCCCCTGGCGCGACGCCAGCCACTGCAGGCGGCTGCTCAGCAGAAGTCTGCCAGCCACGCTGCTGGCGCAACTGCACGGGCGACCGTCTGGCAGCCACCGCCGCCGCCGCCGCCGCAGCAGCAGCAGAACCCGCCGCCGCCTGCAAGGCTCCAGAGCGGTGGTGCATGGGCAAGCTTCGTGGATGCAGGTGCAGTGGTGCAAGGGAGATGCATGCTTGTCAACATGCAAGCTGTGCCCTGTGCTGGTGTGCGGTCGGCCATGTGACACACCTGTGCCTGGCCGTTGATGCCACCAGGCTGCTGAACACCATATCTGAACCACCTTCAACGCGGGGTTGCCCATGCAGACGACTCGGCAAATGTCACCTGTGACGGCTTTGACGAGCTGCCACCTGAGCAGCCGTCAGCACGCGGTCGTTGGGCAGTCGACCAGGCCACGTCTGCAAGCTGGGCGAGCATGCCGGTTGTCACTTGCGCTGATGACGCGCAATAATGGCAGCAGTGAAGCCATCATTGCTCCTGTCAACACTGTTATCATGGCGACATCTGCGCTGTAAATATGTGCAGGCTCATGCGCGTGTGTGCCAGCAGCTCAGAGGCTTTCTCATGAGGCCCACCGTTCTCTGCCGCAAGCGCTTAAAATAAATTAAAGTGGGGGGCAGGGCAGCCCATTTGCAGGGCGATGTTAGGCCATGAACATGGTGCCACGCATGAAAAATAGTCAGGCATGGCATGTGAGCGGTACTGCTTATGCCTCCATGCAATGACTCCAGGCAACTGCCTGTATCAACACTGACCCACAAGTCATCACGGCATCTCATGACATGGCGCTGCTCCAAGGTTGAATGGCGATTGAATTGTGATTGTGATCATGGCTGCATGCTGCATTCTGCATTCTGTGTCATGTGTGTACACCAGGTGCTTGCGCACGCAGGGCATGACGCTGACCACCCTCATCCTCTCGGGGGCCACGCCCACAGTCTGCAGGCGGTGGGGGCAGGGGCGGCGGTGGGTGGATGCGGGAAGGCCGGCAAGGGAAGGGCAGCACATAAAGCATGGCTGTCTGGCCATAAACCCCCCTTCCTCCTGCACAGTCAATCAAGTTGGTGCCAAGGTGCTCACCAAATGATGAGCAAGCAGCATGTAATGAGATTCAGTTTATCAGTCAGCTAACACCTGCAGTGAGCGCTTCTTGATGTTGTCGCAGGCAGGGTGATGGGATGGATGCAATGTCAGGGCGGCCGTTGTGCTCCTGCATTGCAGATGGTTCCAACCCCACGGGTGTGGACGCGTATGCACAGAGAGCGCAAGGTCGGGGTGCGTGGACGCACAGCTGTGGATTGACCAGAAAAGAGCCAGCCCATGCCTTTATACCCTCATAAATATGCGCACTCCTGCACATGTCTGTGAACATCGACAACACGCATGCCCAGCGTGAGCAAGCAAGCAGGAGCGTACCAAACGCAAACCACAATGCGACATAACGGGGTGGCTCAAAAATGTTACCGGTTGTCCAATCGCCAAAGCCTCTGGCGCCTCGCCCCACGCCGGTAGCATGGCACGCTCTCACAGCACAGAACAACTTCTGACGAAGGTCGCAGAAAAGCCCAAAGCCAGGTTGCGCAAGCGCGACCTGCGAAACACAAGATGATGCCTGGTGAATGCCTGGGAGTGGACAGGAGTGGACTATCAACAACAGCTAGATCCATTGTGATCCCACTGGTCCGTACTGATGAAAGATAGTAAGATGTTCCATGCAAGATGTGGATTTGGGCTCTGAGCCAGCACACTCTTCTTGATTAATTCTGTGTAAGGTGCAGCGTAATGCACTCAGTCAGGCAGGCAATGTCAGCTAGTCTACACCTGTTCATGTCACAAACATGTCGTGGCTAGCAGAAGGGATCCAGTCCACGTGTACAGCTGATATATCATGGGTGTGCGCATATGCCTGCTTCTACTAGCAGCCAGCTGCGTTCACCAAGTTTGGGCTTAATCAACATCATGGCAATTGTGGGGCCTGCATCTGCAGCGCCCCGCTCAGCATGACCTCCTGCCCCCTTTCAACCCCCACCTGGTGCCTGCGTCTGCAGCAACTCGTGCAGCATGACCAGCTCCTGCCCCCGTTCCCATCCCACTTCCCACCTCCACCTGCAGCCTGCATCCACATGAATGCATATTACTGTCAGGAGGCACCCCCAGACTTGCTGGTTCATTCACAGCACAAGCCCAAGGGTTGCACGCGTGTGCGTCTGGCGGACGGCAGGGATCAGCACACACACAAAATGATCATGTGTATGAGTACCGGCAAAACTGCCAGTTCTTTGCACGCATCAGGCAAAGAATGATGGCATTTTGACTATTCCATCCTGAAAGCTACAATGCTGTGGCAACGGGACGCAAGTGTACATGCAGTGTGAAATGGGACCTGAGTGGATGGATGTGTCTTCACTGCTCTGGGGCATGGGTGCATGATGTAGCGCTTAGAATCCCTAACACTGGCTACCCTGTAACCCATGTGACTGCATCCCATGGGATGCAGCTGCCTGCTGGTCAGCCTGCAAACGCCAAGGCCTGGATACATGTCGGAAGCACTCAATCCTCACTGCACATCTCATGTGCGTCAAAAAGGGCAGCAGCAGACTGCTTGACCGCTTGACCCTGCACAAAGCAGCCAGGTGGTGCCTCACATCGACCAGCCAGGCAGGAATCCATTGCGGGCACTTCATCAGGGTCACCAATTCACATGAAGCGGGCGCCGCCTGGGCTGCGCTGTGCATGCTGTTGTGGCTGTTCTGACGGGACATGGTCGCGCTGCCGCTGCTGACCAGGCTGGCGTAGGAGGCGTCCGAGGACAGGACACCCTGCAGGGAGCGGGTGGGTGTTCGTGGGTGGGTGGTTGCCCTCAGGCGGGGCATTGGATGGGGAGGGGTCGGCGGCAGAGTGGAGCCCGTCCGCACTCGCCAACTCACCAATCGCGAGCGGCCGGCATGGATACAACGCTGCGCTTCCCTCTTTCCGAGGTGCAGTACTTCACGCATTTGTCGTGATTGGGTCAAGATCTGAGGGCTATTAACGATACCTGGCACATCTGCATGGGTGCTCCTGGTGGCCCGAACCCAGTGGATGGTGGCGATGCCGGATGGATGTACACGCAGGTGATTCGATGAGCAGCTTTATGCCAAGGATGACCACCTACGTGCTTAGTTTCATGCGTTGCGCAGTTGCAGCCGAGTCTGCACAGGCAGTAAGGTTGCAATCTGAGTGCTGTGATAGAGCTGAGTCTGCCATCCGGTCGGAGCTGTGCTGGTATGCACTCTCAAGAGGACCACAACCACAGGGCCTGTATCAGAGCGTAGCAGACATATGCGGGGACCTCATGTGTTGAGGGTCAGGTGGTATCAGCTGTCTGCTGCTGCTGCTGCTGCTGCTGCTGCTGCTGCTGCTGCTGCTGCTGCTGCTGCTGCTTCTGCTGCTTCTGCTGCTGCTTCTGCTGCTGCTTCTGCTGCTGCTGCTGCTGCTGCTGCTGCTGCTGCTGCTGCTGCTGCTGCTGCTGCTGCTGCTGCTGCTGCTTCTGCTGCTGCTGCTGCTGCTGCTGCTGCTGCTGCTGCTGCTGCTGCTGCTGCTGCTGCTGCTGCTGCTGCTGCTGCTGCTGCTGCTGCTGCTGCTGCTGCTGCTGCAAATGCTGCTCCGGTTGCGGCGGCGGCCGCAGCGGCGGCGGCGGCGGCGGAGGCAGCATACATTTGCTTTATGGCTGATGCATGAACGCAGCCCCCCTGCGCAAATGGATATGTCACAGCGGTCAAACCAGGCGTTGTTATTCCCTGCTGTAGCACTGCCACGTGCTTTGACAATTGTGATGCTGTGTGCACTCTAGTTAAACCAACCATCTCCTAGGTTGCTCTGAGGGACTGCATCGCTGGCTAGATTGCTCCTGGCCCCAGGCGGCTGCGCTGCAGCATCACCCTATCCACATAATTTACCGTATAGTTCATCCTGCCCCCATCACTTCTGGCACATTTACCTGTCCCCCACCCCTGTTGACGCCTGGATTGTATTCGAGCTGCTGATCACTGCTGGACTTACCTTTCCTCTTTGTGACATGCAGGTGAGTGGGCATTGTTGCTTATGCGTGGACTGCTGACTGCATGCACTACGATACTGGATGTGTAACCCAGTGGTAGGTTAGGGGTTTGGGGTTCCATGTGCCAGGATACGGTGGTTATTGTTGCTCACGATGTCAGCGTTAAGTTACCCTTTCGACGGGCTCTAGGCCAGTGGCGACGTCCAGCCGGGTGAGTAAAAAGGGATTGCCTGAGTCACACCCTGCATGCAGGATTCTCTTGCATTCACCCCATGCCCAACGTCTTGCACTAGGGCATGGGTGGATTCTAAACACCTAAGTACAGGATTGGCAGGTAGCTGTGATGTGAGGTTTACCTGCATGTGCACTTGTCGAGCACTTGTCTGTCTGTGGTTGGCAATCAGCAAGCAACTGGGGGCTATCCGCAGATCATGCACAAGTTGTTAGCGACATCTCTTTGTTCGCTGTAGGTCACCTGGCGTCAAAAGCGGTTGAGAGTCTGAATGCACACCTGGCCCCATAAGTATGCTGACATGTAGGTGTGCAATCAAGACCTTGTATATGGGCAAGCGAGCACACCGCCCCTGGCTTGGTAGATTGCTGTCTGTTATGCTCAGCTGTACATTGTGCTTCAATGCAAACAATACAATGTGCTGTTCTGCAGTGTACATGTCCAGATGTTACAACTCATATACGCACGCCGCACACAGGCTGAACATTCTACTTCTCATCCTGGAGTTTTTCGTACGGCCCTGCCAGCTTGGCTTCATCTCGCGTTGAGCCTCCCATGATGCTTCCAATCATTGTGCTGCAGCATACGAGAACCAGGAGTGCTTGATTGCATGGCCATCAATGAAGAAGAAGGCCTACAGCATGCCTGAATACAGCAGCAGTCGCATACCTCTGTCGGCTTGTACGCCGATTGGTCACACCGCCGTCAGTGCCACGCCTGCCAGAAATGCCTTCTCCACCGGCTCCTTCTCCCAGGTAGATCATTGGTGCTCTATCACTGCATGAACCAGCATATGCAACAACATGGCCAGCCAGTTAGGTGCTGTGCAGGTGACCACAGTCAATCCAGCAATTGATGATGGTAAAAACATGTTCACACCTCTCAGGCTCGTCCAGCTCGTCATCGTGGTCGTTGATGTCCTTGACCAGCAGCTCCTTGGCTCTCAGTAAGGGTGTCACCATTGCTTGCTGCAGAGCCAAACGTCCACGTTGTTGCATATGCAGGTGCTTGAACGTAAATGCAACCTTGTCCAAAGCAAACTTGCCAATGCTTTTTGTGTTAGACCCATGGATCCTCACCTTGAGCGCCTGGGCTTGTGCTTCAAACTGCATAGACTTGAGAATCTTTCCTTTCTGGATGTCGTCTGCCTGTGACTGAATGTTGTCCTTGAGGTGGAACTTGTCTAGCTGCTTGTTTTGCACTGCCACGATGTCATTCCTGCACAGCATTCAGCAGTGATGTGGATGATTGCAAGTGCATATGCATCATCTGTGTGCTGCAGGCAGTCAACCAACCTGGTGATCATGCCGTCAAGCGGTCCGTGATATCGAATGACTGGAAGATAGTTGAGGCCCTGCTCTTGCATGATGCTGTACACAAACTGCAGTGGCATCCCCGGGGGGACCACCACAGGGGCAATCTCCACCTGCAGATAGATGATGAGTTTCTGAGTCAGACAAGGTCAAGGCACACACCCAGGGAACAGGCTCGCATTGTTGCTTGCATCATCATTGCAGCACACACCTTCTCTGTCAAGTCAATCTCTCCCTCCTCAGATCCATGCTTGGCGAGCAACTCAAGGATGCTGACCCGGCTGATGATGCCTTCAAAGTCCCCTGCAAGCAAGGCAGAGCAGCACATCATTGCAGCTGTAGACAGACAGTGCAGACCAGATCTGCATAGCAGGGCATACGATTTGCACACAGTTTGACAAGCCCAGCCCCTCAGACACTGATCTCACCTTCAGCACCTGGCTGCTCCGGCACGTTGACTACAGGGAACGCAACGACTGTCTTGTGGTGGTCAATTGCATTTGCCAGGTTGATAGCCTTTTCTATCACCGTGAAGGTTGTGTTCACTTTTTTGTTTGCCATCACATCCTGGGCCTGCAGGCGTCGAAAGCAACTGGCTATCACACACTGCATGATGCACCAGCATGGCAATGCACTGCCCATGCATGCACTCACGTCAAGATGTGCTTGCTTGACCACGTGCTCCGGCTGCCCTCCAATGAAAGGGAACCCCTTCAGCATGATCTGATGATCGAACACACTGTAGTTGAACCTGCAGACGGATGCACGAGAGCAAACATTCTTGTAAAAAGGATAAACGTGACAAGGTGGCATCAGCTTAGCTGGCACACGCACCTGTCTCCCACGCCTTTGGCGATGACGTTGACCAACATCAAGAAGGGCAACGTGTTTGGCGCACCGGTCATCTCCATGAGGATGAGGCTCATAGACGCCGACATGCGAATCAGGCCACCAAGGAAAGCAGCTGCGCACAGGAAACGACGGTTTGATACTTGTGTGCTGATGCAAGTCAAGTTTAGTGTCACAGTAGACTGCCAGCACATCAATCAACAAGCGCACTGTTGCACTCCGCCTGGCTGAGGCGCATGCACAGTTTCGCAAGCCACACAAAACAAATGATCGCATGCAATCGCACCTGCACCCATCAGCGCATACATGCCAACAATGCCCGGGATCGTGGCGTCGATCCACCCCATGGTGGCGAGGATGTCGGCCACCATGCGCCCAAAGCAGCCGCCAAAGATGAGGCTGACGGTGAACAGACCAGACGGGATGAATGCTCCATACCTGCATGCACGATGGATCCGTCAGCTGATGTATGCAAGAGCTGACCAGGCCAGCAGCCGCAAACAGTAACGAGCACCAAAGTGGCACGTGTGGGACTTACGTGAGCGCAGCCAGCACGTAGTACGTTGACGAAAAGATCAGCAGACTAATGATGGAAAAAGTTGAGTGTGGTGCAACAAACAGTGCCTGGATCAGGAAACCCTGCAGCAGCACGACAGGCTGGATCTACAGTAAGCACCTGATTATCGATCCCAACACAACATGGTTGGTGCAGCAAGCATGATGCCGACCTGAGGGTTGAACACCAAGACTGCCAGGTCGTTGTACTGCCCCTCTCCACAATGGTAGCCTTGGAAGGTTCTGAACATGGCTCCACCTGCAGGGAGTGTTGCAGCCAGTGAAGCGTCAGCAGCCACTTTAACCGTTTCAGCTGTCACTGGTAGGCTACGGTAGTTCAGACACGGTATTGCAGATACAGGCTGCTGTAAAACAGGTGATGCGGCCACCCACCTGTCACACAGTGGTTGGGGTCTTGTGTAGCACATGGCCGACACTGCCCAGCCAGGGGCAGCGCAAAACGGACGATGCTGGTGATGACGGATAGAACACACACCTGCAAAGGTGTGCCGACAAGGTGCTGATGCATGCATGGCTTCACACAAATCATTGCCAGGCATGCGAGGGTCAGAGAGCAGCAATGCCGCATGCATGCATTTTGATCTGACACACAGCTCAGCTCACCTCCAAGACCCTGAAAGAGAACCAGCCACTCCAGCGCTTGCGCACGAGGCACACCCACGTGTTGAAGCTGGTGAAGAGGCTGCCGATGTACCCACCAATCACAGCTATCAGCACAAACGCCCACACCTGTGGGCACAGAGCAGAGGCAGCGGTGAGTCAAATGCTATGGTGGCCCTGTGACATTCCAACCCACAATGATGACATGGATTGATGCGTGCTGTGATCGCTGCCTGTCAAGCAAGCGCTAATCTGCAACAGATCCATGGCAACGGCTGACTGAATGGCCGCCCACTTGCCTGGGTGTATGGGTTGGGGTATGTCTGAGCGAACCAAATGAGGCTGCCCCACTGCAGGTAGGTGCAATGGCCGTGGCTGACGCATGAAGTCACCATGTAGCGGACGACACAGATGCTGATGGCGCTGACCAAGAAGCAGCGCCAAGTCAGCTCCTTGCGCCAGCGAGTTGACATCTCCATGGCAAACAAGACGCCTCCAACAGGAGCCTTGAAAGCGGTGCACACCCCGCACGCCGCCCCGCAGGCCACCAAGTCACGGATGTCACGATTGTAGGTGTAGGTGCCCCAATGCATGGCAGCGTCCATCTTCTGTTTGAACCATTTGCTGCTGCCTGCAGCACGCACGCGCAAGGAGCAGCAGGCTGCTCACAACCCAGGCGCGCCTGCCCTGCGCTCGTGTGCACGCGTTGCTGGTGCTGCAGCACGCATGCATGCACATGCACAGCACATGCTGTACGCAGCTGCCTCACCCAGCAACACGGCCAGAATGGAGCCGGCGTGGAGCATTGGGCCCTCCTTGCCCATGACGAGTCCGCTGGCCACGGCCAGCGCGCTGCCGATGACCTGCACCCATCAACACATGATTGCAAGTGAGTGAATGCCAGCGCTCCAACGTGCCCAAGCTGGTGAATGCTCGCTCCACTTGCCCCATCCACATGCTGCTGTGTTTGCAACCAGCCGCTGCCTGCAGGCGCGATGGGGAGGTGCTTTGAATGAACCCACTTTGGCCACGAACGTCTTGATGGTGAAGAAGTTGCGGAACGCAGGGCTCTCGACACCGTTCAGGTACGCCTGCATGCCCAGGATGCAGACAAAGCCATGGGAGGGGTGGGGCGGATGCCAGCGTGCAGCCTGCTCCTGCGTCCTGCCGCATCCGGCGTGCTCCGGTGCATGCAATCATGCTGGCGCAACTGCTCTGCTGCATGGCATGCTCCCATCACCACCACCTTAACATCAGGAATGCCACTGCCGGAAGCGGCTGGGCTGATCAAGAACAGGGACAGGCTGGACAGGAACGCCAGCAGCAGGTTGAAACCCATGAACTCGAAGAACTTGGGGACCCAGGCCTCATGCAGCGACTGCAGCGGACGGAATGGAAGGTGGCATGTTGCACCATCAGGGTACTGGCGTTGCTGCTGATGCACCAGTGCCACCCAGTACCTATCGGCTCCGCCAGCGTGCTGGCACCGGGTGTGGTGTGCATGCTGCTGACAGCGGGCAGGCAGGCAGCGCAGGGCCGCAGGGGGTGCCAGCGCGGCGCACCACAATGTTGTACAAGAAGTCGGTCCTGTACTTGTACAAGGCTGCCACCAGCATGCTCTGGGCAAACCCCACCAGGGCGGTCACCACGGCAATGCTGCAAGGGCGGCGACGCAGGGCGGACCGACAGGTGAGCGCGGCTGCGAACATGGGGCATGGCAGGGGCCGTGCCGGCTGGCGCGCCCCACCGCACCGCCGCCCCTTGCAAGCGCTGCTGCTGCTGGGGCCTTGGCATGCGCGGGACAGTCATGCTGCACCACCCTGCCCACCAGATCAAGTAGAACCACTTGGTGATCGTGAACAGCTGCAGAAGGCAGGAGGGCGCGCACGGACGCGCGTCAGCGGGGATCGGGCTCCATGCAATGCACCCGCGTTGACCTGCACGGATGCCGCCATCCACTGCGATCAGAGCCTCGCCGGGGCTTGCCTTGGGGATGTGCATCTTCTTCTTCTGCGGGCCATCCTGCTTGTCCTCCTTGAGCACCATGGTGGCGGGCGCCGGGCTGGGTCGCCGGGGGGCGTCGAGCTGCGGCCCAGATCACTGCTCAACAGATTCCTGCCTGCAAACGGAGCTTCTGTGACGCTGATCACGACGGCTGCGGCGTGATCGTGGTCAACAGAGTTGACCTGGATCGCGCGCGAAGGACCGGGGGTCAAACTCCCGCACAACAAGTATCGAACACAGACGCACCGCGGGTCATCAGCCCATTTGCCGCGGAGGGCGGGCCCGCATGGCAGCCGCCCAGCGCAGGCGCGCCGAAGGCGAAGGGCTCGAGATGTTGGGTGCACTGCATGGTGGAGGCCAGCGCGGAGGAGATGCGGGGGCAGACGCGAGTATGCACGTGCAGCAGGGCTTACATGGCACGATGCCACAGCACGGCTGTGTCAGCGTGCCTGGTGACGTGCCCTGCTGTGGGCCGGGGGGGAGGGCTGTGCGCCCGCCGCCGCCAGGCCGGCAGGGGCCTTGCCGCCGTTGGCAGCCACCGCCCCCGCGCCGGCCGCGCCCGTCCCTGGCTGCAGCTCCTTGAGCACATCCCGCACAATTGTGTTCCTAGGCATCCAGCTGCCCGGCTGCGCCAGCTCAGCAGGCGCCGGCACCTCCTCGCCAGCCTCGTCGGCTGCGCCGCTGCCCGCGGGCAGGGCAGCGCTGCCCTGCTGCCCCGCCCCCAGGACCGCCCCCTGGAAGCTGAGCTGGCACCCCTGCGCCTCCGCAGCCGCCACCACGCGCCCGATCAGGCTGTTCATGGCCTCCAGCTGCCTGGCAGTGGTGACCAGAATCTTGGTGGACCCGACGGCCGAAGCATCGCTGCCCTTCTGGCCTGCAAGCGCACAGCAATGCCCGGGGGCACAGCACCCTCGGCCAGGGCACGGCATGCAGCGCAGGGCCCTGCACGATGCCGTTGCAGGCGCAGCAGCATTGGTGCATGGCCAGCACTCGTGCGGTGCCCCCGACCCGCCGCCCGCCGCCCGCCCACTCACAGTCGAGGCGGTTGAGGCGCAGACGCTCCACCTGGCCGCGCCGGTCCAGCAGGCGGCGCAGGCCGTCCCACATCTGCACACCAGTGGCGGGCAAGGCAGCACTGGTCACTGGTCCGGGTGTGCCATGCCATGTGCATCTGACCACCACAGGCAAGCGTGTGGAGGTGCTGCTGTGGACGGCGCTGGGCAATGGCGGGCAAGATAGTGCTGCCCAAGCAGACCTTGAGGACGCCGGGAGCGGAGGCGGCCAGCGCGGCATGCTCGTCCTGGCGCAGCAGCTTCTGCAGGATGGCGCAGGTGGCCATGAACACGTCCTGCGTCCGGCAGGGCAGGGACCAGGTCAGGTGGGCGCCACGCCAGGCCCAGGCCTGCCTGCGCCCAGGGTGCACTGCTGCCTGCCCGTGCTCGCGCTGTCGACCACGGCACCACCCTGCAGGCCGGCGGGCATCGGCGCCCTGCCACCAGAGCAGGTTGCTGGCTGGCTGGCTGGCTGGCTGGCCCACCTCCGTGTCGCGGAACATCTGCAGACGCTCGCTGAGCGTCATGATGCAGTCGGGCGCCTCCAGCACGGCAGGCACCAGCTCACGCCACCTGCGCGCGCAGCAGCCGGGGCAACTCCGTGTCCCTGTCTGGCGGCTGCTGCGATCATGGTCCCCTGATGCTGAGCGGAGACAGGCAGGCAAGCGGCCTGCACTGGTGGGCAGCTGCTGCCTTGCCTGCAGATGTTGTCCAGTATGGCCAGCGCCTGTATGAGCAGCTGCTTGTGCGGGTCGCTGCGGTTGGACGTCCGCATGAACATCAGCAGCGCAGCCACGCCGCCGTTCTCGGCAATCAGCCGGCAGCATGCCTGGCTGTAGCGTGTGCTGAACTCGATGGCGCTCACAGCAGACAGCACCTGCAGGGTGCACACAGCCCAGCGCGGATTCGGGTCAGTGAATGTCGCTGCTGCAGTGCCCGCCTGCCTGATCGGACCCGCGCTCGTCGGTCGGCAGGGGTGCTGCTGTGCCAGCGGGTGCATGCAAGCGCCCATTCACAGGCAGGCCCGGCCATCGCACCTGCGAGCACTGCTTGCTGTTCACCAGCACCTTCAGCGCCGCACGCGCCCGCTCGCCCAGCTGCTTCTGTGGCTGCTTCTTGGCAGCCTCCGCCGCCGCCGCCAGCTTGGCGCGGGCCTCGCGCCCCTTGCGGCCGCACTCGCTGCGCACCTTGTGGCCCCGCCACAGCGCCTGCAGGCGCACCACCCCCGCCACCGCCGCTGCCACGCGGCGCCGCGCCAGCCACCCCCGAGTAGCTGCCTGCAGCTGGGTGGCGGCCTGGCTGCGCACGGCCAGCTGCTGCTGCCAAGCGCGCTGCAGGGCGACCGCCGCCCTGCGCATCCGGATCAGCGCCAGCCGCGCCCTCAGCATGGGCAGGTAGCGGGCGATGACCCGCAGGGCCGCCTGGCGCTCGTGGATGCGCGCCATGAGCGCTGCGCGGCGCCACGCCTGCAGCCATAAGAGCAGCGCGGGACTGCTTGAGCGCCAGGAGGGCCGCACAGGTGCAAGTGCTCTCAGCCAAGCACACAGCTGCTGGCAAAAGGCAGGTGCAACAGGGTCCGGCCCAGGTGCAGGTGCAGGTGCTGGCACCTGCTGGATGACCAGCGCTGCCGCCTGTTCCGCCTTGGCTTGCTGGTGCGCCGCCCACACGGGCGCAAACGCCTTGCGCGCCAGGTAGCCCTTCCAGGCAGCCTGGATGTCGGTGGCTGCCCGCCCGCGGCGGTGCAGCTCAAACAGCATCTGCGGGCGTAGGGAGGGGCAGCCGAGCAGATGAGGCACAGCCACTTATGCTGCAGTGGGCCCAACTTGATGCAAAACGCAGCCTGCTCGCGCCAGGGCCCCGTCGCTTGCATGGCAGGCCGGGTGGCCGCCTGTGAGCTCACACCAAGCAATGTGTGGCTGGCCGCAGGCACCCACTCCAATGCTGTGCTGCCCTGCTGCCACACCCCGTCCATTGCCCCCCCACCTTTGAGAACTCTGCCATGGAGGCCTCGTAGTCGGCCATGATGCGCGCCTGCCGCCTGGCCAGCATGCCGCGCGCACAGCGCTGGATGACCAGCACAGCCGCCAGCTTGCGGGCGTGCAGCCGCCTGGCCAGCATGCCACGCACCGCGGCCTGCAGGGTGACTGCAGCAGACAGGCGCTCGCGCTGCGCACGTGCCTGCCGGCCGCGCACGGCAGCCTGCAGGCAGATTGCCGCTGCGAGCTGGCGCTGGTAGCAGCTGCGCTGCTGATAGCCACGCCAAGCAGCCTGCAGGCTGATGGCTGCTGCACGCTGGCTCTGGTAGCAGCTGCGCTGCTGGTAGCCGCGCCAAGCGGCCTGCAGGCTGATCGCTGCTGCGCGCTGGCTCTGGTAGCAGCTGCGCTGCTGGTAGCCGCGCCAAGCTGCTTGCAGGCTGATGGCTGCTGCACGCTGGCTCTGGTAGCAGCTGCGCTGCTGGTAGCCGCGCCAAGCGGCCTGCAGGCTGATGGCTGCTGCACGCTGGCTCTGGTAGCAGCTGCGCTGCTGATAGCCGCGCCAGGCAGCCTGCACACAGCAGGCGGCAGCAGCCGCGCGCGCCAGCTGGGACCGAACAGCACGGCCTCGCCAGATGGCCTGCAGAGCAGTGGCCGCCGCATGCTGCTGGCGCAGGAGCCGCGCCTCTCGGCCGCGCCAGGCTGACTGCAGCGCAATGGCTGCCGCCCGCAGCTGCTGGTATGCTGCCGCTGCCTGCCTCCTGCGCGCTGCCGCCTGCAGCAGGATGACAGCCTGCCGCACGCCTGCGTACGCCAGGCGCTGCCGATGGCCGCGCCACGCTGCCTGGATCGCAGTGGCCGCTGCAGCTTGCTGCAGCAGCTGCATACGCACAGCCCGCGCCCGCCACGCGCTCTGCAGCACCAGCGCAGCGCGCGCCTGGCGCTGCAACCCGATCCTGGCACTGTGCCCCCTCCATGCTGCCTGGATGCTAACAATGGCGGCCCGCTGGTGCTGATACTGCTGGCGCGCCTTGTGTGCGCGCCAGGCACGCTGGATGCTGGACGCTGCCGTCCAGCGCTCCTGCAGCCGCTGCAGCGCCTGGCGCGCTGTGTGCATGCGCCAGGCAGACTGGAGGACCAGTGCAGCCTCCTGCTGCTCCTGCAGCCTGCGGTGCAGGAAGGCAGAGCAGCAGGGCAGTGTGGGAGGATGGGGGGGGCAAGGGTCGCTGGGAGGGGGGCACGTACATGCGTGCGTGTTCCCTGTGATTTGCCCAGGCTCATCGGGCGTGTGCCCAGCTTACCGGCGACGAGCGATCCAGCCACGTGCTGCTGCCTGCAGCTGGATGGCAGCTCCCCTGCTGGCCAGGAAGGCGCGCCTGTCCCGAGCACCCTGCATCCGGCAGGGAGCGGGGGTGTTGCAGCTTGCTTTTCCGTGCTTGTGTGCCAACTCCAGCCAATCAACATTGCCAAAATCGTGGGCAGCAGGGGTGCGGCGCATGGGCTGGCCGGGCAGCGCCCAGCCGCTTACCCGTGCGCAGGACTGCAGCAGCACAGCCACGCCGTGTGAGGCGCTGATGGCAGAGCGCACAGAGGCGCCGCGCCACGCGGACTGCAGCACCACCGCTGCCGCCTGCAGCCGGCGGAACTGCGCCTGGGCGCATGCGCTGCGCCAGGCGGCCTGGATGGCCGTGGCCGCCACCACCTGCTGCGCCAGCCTGCAGCAGCACGGGCGTGCGCGGCAGCATTGCTGGCTGCCCCTGCTGGGCAGCGGCAAGGCAGCAGCAGCAGCAGCAGCAGCAGCAGCAGCAGCAGCAGCAGCAGCAGCAGCAGCAGCAGCAGCAGCAGCAGCCGCCGCCAGCAGCAGCCGCAGCAGCAGCAGCCGCCGCCAGCAGCAGCA
>Ga0315908_10001434_pt1 | contig 17842 bp, 16 predicted proteins | sample LakEriMetagenome_12_FD_203520 | JGI IMG/M metagenome (GOLD analysis project Ga0315908, IMG submission 203520) | Freshwater fungal communities from buoy surface, Lake Erie, Ohio, United States - Buoy 4 MA124 | ecosystem: Environmental > Aquatic > Freshwater > Lake > Lake biofilm | place: USA... | reverse complement strand
AATTCTTTTCATATTTGGATTCGATTTCGTTTTACTTGATATTGTATTTTAAACGTTAAAATTATTATAATATTATATTAAATAGCAATTGTTTTTTCATTTTTTATTTTAGTGTTTAACACACAATACATTACGATAAAAAATGTAACGCCTCGCTGTCTCCAGAGGAACGATTCGGTAATAAATAGGAATATCATTAATACCGAAAAGGCGATATGAAAGTAGTTTTTCGAGGCAATTCCGTTTCTTATTGTTAGGACTAACATTATTACCAATAACAAGAATCCGAAAATCCCTAATTCTGCAAAAACTTGAACGTATTGATTGTGAAAATTCATCTTTTGGTATCCTTCTTGATTTTCGTTCCCTAAAAACAAATTGTGTTGAACTCCTTTTTCTTCAATTTTAGTATAGGATGCGTCCAATCCAAAACCTTTCCAAAAAATAGCTTCTTCTTGAAGAAATTCAGTGAAAATTCTGAACTGATAAACCCTAAAAGCGGTTCCTGGGAAAAAATCATTTGCCTTAAAAGTATCGTTATTCCAAGCTTGTTTTATGCTTACATTATATACCGTTTCGGAGCCTTTATTGATAACGTCGTTTACACTACTGTCGGTCATTATGGTTTCGTATTCTTGCTTGAAACGCTCTTTTACTTTGCCAATAAAAGGGAGAGACAATAAAATTACGATAGCTAAAATTAAGTTTCTAAGGCGTAATTTTTTTGCTGTTTTGGAAAAAAACAAATAGTAATACCCTAAAAGTACTATAAATACAACTACAATGTTTTTAGAAGACAATAGAAAAACCATTAAAAATAATACAGCTAAAGCCAATTTATCCCAATTTGTTTTTATTGGTTTAACCAAAAAGTAAAAAAAGGAAACGGACATATAAACTGAAACGTGAATGGCGTTTACATCTTTTGTAACCAATTCATGGTAAAAGAAAACGGAGGTTTCATGAGTTTCAAAGTATTTAAATATTGCTTTAATAAGATAAAAAACAGCAAATGCTACCATTCCGTAACTAAATCCTTTTATGATTTTTTGTTTTTCATCATCTGAAAAAGTACGAAATAATAGAAAACAAATTGGAAATAATAGTAGTGGTAATTCTTTTGAAATTGCAGCTATCGTTCTGCCGGGGTCAATTGACCAAGTTAATGACAATAGCATTAAAAGATATAAAACTATTGGGAAAATTAAATAATTATTGAAGCTAAAGTCTGCTTTTTTATAATTGATTAGCGTAATTAAAATTAATAACGCCAGTGAAAGACTATTAAATGCATATCCTAAGGGAATACACAATAATGCCAGTAAAACAAATAATAACGAAGGGTGGTTGTTATATTCCTGCTTTAGATTTTGAAATACATTCTTCGAAAAGTTGAAGATATTCTCCATTTATTTTATCCCAATTAAATTCATTTTCAATCGCGTCAAAGTTGTTTTGAACCAATTGCAAGTTATCATTTTTTTTGATTGAATCTAAAATATTTTTGACATCGGCGGGATTTGAAAAATAATACCCGTTTTCTTTTAAAATTGCTTTATTAAAATGATTGTCATGTGCAATAATAAATGCGTTCGACGCCATGGCTTCAAGTAATGAAGGATTGGTGCCTCCAACAGAATGTCCGTGGAAGTAAAAATTAGAGAAATATCTTAAATTATTAAGTTTGTTGATGTCAAATTCAGCGCCAATAAATCGTATTTGATTGTACGGTTTGAATTTGTTTTTTAAATAATCTCCGTATTTAGTTTTATGATTTCCTAATACCAAAACGGTAGTGTCATGGTCAGATAATACAATTCCATCAAGGATAGTTTCAATATTGTTTTCCGGTTCAAAACGAGCCATAATCATATTGTAATTGTGTTTTTCCACTTTATAGTCTTTCAAGATAGCTTCGTTTGGCGAAGTAAATACCTTGGCGCCATAAGCAATATAAGTAGAGGAAACTTGGTATTTCCCATTGATGTATTTTTGAATCCCCAAGGAATCAGAAATCAAATAATCACTACTTTTTATCGCTAATCTTTCGGCAAATTTTAAAAATTGTTGAACCGGTTTAGAATATTTAGAGCGCTTCCACTCCAACCCGTCCATATTGGTAATAATAATTGGTTTTTTAGGAAGTAAGAAATACCAAATTGAATTGCTGGTATATCCCAATTGCAAAATAATATCGAAATCTCGTTTTCGAGAATCCATTATACAGTTATAATCATAAATAAACTGGCCAAAAGTTCCTAATTTATACTCAGGATCGTACTGATGAATAATGTTTACGCCATGAAAAGTTTTTTCCTGATAAATATGGTCGTGGGAATTGTAAACGTAAACATCATGACCTTTCTCCGCAAGAAACACCGAGAAAAATTCAGCAAATTGCTCAAATCCCGAGTAATGATTTGGAATTCCGCGCGTTCCTAAAATAGCTATTTTCATTATATAATTATAATCAGATGGCTAAAATAAGAAAATTAAGGAATTTAGATGCTTTTGTGAAGATTAATTATTGGTTATATTTACTATTTTTTGATAGGCTTTGTAGGTTTCTTCAGCCGTTTTTTCCCAAATGTAATTATCCAAAATCTTTTGTTTTAGTTTTGGATTTACCGGTGAAGAAAAAGCATTATCTATAGCTGCTTTTATTGAGTTAACGTCATCGGGCTCACAATAAAAGGCATCATCTTCAAAATAATCGTAGGTGTCCCCTTTTCTGGTAACCACAATATTACAACCCATTGCAGCAGCCTCCAAAGAGGAAAGTCCGGGTGTTTCCATCCAACTAACCAAAGCGTGAACTTTGGCCACTTTATATAATTGTTTTAAATCTTCATGAGGAATTGCGCCTAAAAAAAACACATTATCGCCGGCTTCTTGGCGCACTTTCTCAACATACTTTTTCTGGTTTTTTGATTCTTTTCCAACTAAAACTAGCTTATAATTGGTTCCTTTTACGGCTCTAACCAAGTTTAAAGTTTCTTTTCTTCCTTCAATTCTTGCAGCGCAAAGGATGCAATCTTGATAAGGTGAAAATGGGTTGGATGGGTTGTTTTCTTCATCAGAAAAAATAGTTTTATCTATTGCGTTTGGAATATCAGCAAAAGTGTAGTTTTTTAGTTTAAACTCCGCTGCAACTCGGTTCATTTCAGAAACAGAATTTGGCAAAAAAACAGCAGTGTTGTCTACTATTTCTTTCATTAATCCATAATACCCTTTATACAGCATTTTGAAAACCCCTTTGTGAAAACGGTTTTCATAATATTGTTTAATAACCGTTTTAATGTAGGCAATTTGGTAAGGTGAAATTACATTGGCAACTTGTTGAAACAATCCGCCTCTAGCTTTTCTTTCAAATTCGGTATAAAGACCATAAATGGTTGATAATGCTATTTTCTTATTTTGCTTTTTGGCATTTAACATTTGTAAATAAATGTCCTGCGGTTCCATCAAATTGAATAAATGAACCAAGTCGTATTTTGATAAATCAGGCTCAAATTCTAAGGAAACGTCAACCTCAACTCCAAGTTTTTCAAGGTGTTCTTTCGTTTTTAGCAATTGTATCATATCTCCACCGGGAGCATCAAATAAATTGGTTCTTGTTTGAAAAAGCACTTTCATGGTTACTGGAATAAGTGTTGCAAATATAGTTTTTTAACCCGTTAGATCATTAAATAACTAATTAGACGCTTCCTTTAGTTCTTTTTCGTTTATTTCTTTAAAGGCAAAAAGCAATCCTACAATTATGGATTTGGAATCTTGTGTAAAATAATATCCCATTAAAACCCAATTAGAAACAATTAAAAAAACACTTGTGCCTACCAAGAGAAAGTTAATTTGTTGGTTGAGTGGAAGCGCTGATTTCCTTTGGTTAAAAAGTAAAAAAATGGAAAATACAAGAATGATAACTCCGATGATTCCCGATTTTAAGTAAGTGGTCATAAAGCCGTTATGAAGAACTGAAATGTATCTTAAATCCATATCGCCTAAATGGACAATTTGTTTTAAATCAACCTGTGAGCCTAATCCACTTCCAAAAATCATTGCGTTGGGGCCTCTTAATCCCACTTGTTTTAAGGTATAAATTATTTCAACCGATCGATAGTTAATGTTGAAATCTTTGTAATCAGCTACATTGACTTTTGTTTTAAATGGCTCAGTAGGGGCGACTTTTATCTTATATAAAAATTCCTCAACGCTAGAACCGGTTCTTTTGGGATTAATTAATAAAACTACAGAATATAAAACTAACGAAACTGCCACAACTGAGGTAACGGCAATAAAAGCCCTTCTGTTCAACACAAAATAACCCTTCACTCCAAGATACAATACTACAAACTGTATAAAATTAGTTCGCGACAAATACATAAAAGTCGAAAACCCTATAATTGCTAAAAGTATATAATAGGTTTTTTTGGTGAAATTTAATTGGAACTCTTTATGAAATAGTACAAAAATTAATGCAAAAACTTCAAAATCACTGAAGAAACCACAAAAATCTCTAAGTAAGGCTACTGAAATATGATGGTAAATAATATAGGTTTTTACTATAACCAATACGTGAATTATCGAAACCCCAAGCCCAGAATAAACCACCGTTTGGAGAACATTTTTCTTGAGGAATCTACATATTTGATAACCCAATAGCAAGCCTAAAAATGGTTTTAATAGATAAGTTATGTCTCTTATAATAAAATAGGGTTTCGAATTTGAAAAATTTGTGGAGAGTACTGCAATTATAAAAACCAACACAAAACAAAGAGCGTAAGTCAAAAATTTAGAGGAATAGGAACTGCGAAAAGTGATAAAAATAGTAAATAACCACAAAGCAAAAGTTAATTCATAATTACTTAAAAAAGGAACTGCACAACACAATCCAAATAGAATCTGGTACGGTAAACTTTTATTGTATGAAATAACCATAAGTTACAAATTGGTTTTTGCATTTGATAAAATGGATTTGGTCTTGATCAGCAACATAGTTGTTAATAGCACTTCTCCAATAATTACTGAAACAATACACCCTTTATATGAAAATAAATAACATCCCGCAATCATTAAAGCAACTGTAATTAAGGTATAAATGATATTAATATTTCTAAAAACGCCCGATTTATTCAATCCGTTTAAAAAATGATACCCTAACAAATTATTAAAAATGATAAAAAAGAGCCAAAAAGAAAACAATTTAAGCCAATTCGAATAGATAACCAACTTTGGGTATAAAAAACTCAAAATGGCCTCTGAAAAAATACAAATTAGCACAATAATAACTATTGAAAAAAGGAGTGCAAAGGCTCCGTGTTTAATTACTGATTTTCGCCCTTCAGAAATTCCGATTTGGAAATTAGCCATGTTTCTTGGGTACATCGCAGTTGAATAAGGAACATAAATGGAAACTAAGATTTTAATTATTCGGTCTAGCGCTGAAAAAGCTCCGATTATTAATATGCTTTTTTCGAAAAAACTCAAGATGATGATGGTTCCATTAAATACTAATGACGTAGTGCTGATGGTGATGAAATAATCAAATCCGTCTTTTAGAAATTGTTTAAAGGCGTTTATTGATGCAGTTATAAAAGACAATTTCTCTGAATAAATTGCAACTACGTAGGAAATTAATCCCGTCAAAATAAAAGCAGTAGAATAGATTAGCGGAATTAAATTGATATCGGTTGCCGATTTAACCAAAACTAAAATCGCAATATTTGAAGCCAATTTTATAACTGAATTAATTGTGGAGTACCACCCTAGTTTTTCAATCCCCTGAAAAAACCATTGTAAATTAATTGCGTTTCCCCATATCATTCCTAAAAAAAATAGTCCAAAATTAATATGGTTTTTAAAAATTGGATAATAATAAACAAAAGCAATCCACAAAATTGAAATTACGATTGCAATTAATCCTTTCAGCGTTACAATGGTAGAAAAAGCAATGTCGCGTTTTTCAATGTCTAATTTATTGATGGCAATGTATTTGGATCCTGAAAAATTAAATCCATAATCGCAAAACATAAAACAGAATAGTATTGCTGAATAGGCAAAACTATATAATCCAAACAATTCAAGCCCAAGGGTTTTTAGTAGAAACGGAAATACTAAAAGCGGGACTATTAAATTGAAAAATTGATTGATAAACAAGTACGTGAAGTTTTTAAAAACAACTGAATCTTGAATTTTCATTTAATTTATATTGGTTTTTGAGCGATACAAACCGTAAGATAGCCTTCAAAGTGAAGAAACTGATCCAGAAATAAGAAAAAACTTCTTGTGATTTTGAATTTCGTAATCCATTGTTTAAAAAGAGTGCTGCGATCCATCGTGGTGCGGCTTATATAAACCAATCCCACCGATTCCATCTCCTCTTTTAAAGAATAAAATTTATATTCTTTTGGCCATGGCCAGATTTTTTTTCCTAAGGAACTTCCAATTAAGTAGGAAAGGCGATAAGGCAAAGTATGGTGATTTGGAAAAGCAACAATCACATAACCTCCTTTTTTGGTTATTCTAGAATAGGATTGGATGGCTTTGGTTCTTACCTCTTTTGTATAATGCTCAATAACGCCGGAATTATAGGCTAAATCATAACTTTCGTCAGTTATGGAATTCATTGAAAACATGTCTTCGCAGATACAATCGGTGCCTTTCAAATTTAATTCTGAAACCGCAACGGTTACTTTCTCCAGTATGGTAGGATCGTAATCTAAAAAAGTAGATTTTGATACTAATGGGTTCAGTAACATCAAACTAATTCCTGCTTCACAGCCAATTTCTATGGCAGAAGTGAGCTGATTTTTCTCAATTATTTCTTTTAATACAACATTAAATTCTGATTGGAAACTAGTGGGATTATCAAACGAATTTTTAATATGGCTTACGCTAATTGATTTCGAATAGTTTATCCATTCTTGTTTTTGGTCTTTTCCCATAAATTAATTTAATGTGTGGCATAAACAGCAATAAAAGCTACTGTTGTTCTTTTAAAAACTAGAATTTAATTATTTAGCTAATTTATTAATCTCTGGTAATAAATTTGCTTCGTGTGGATATAAGGAAGGATATTGTCTAACTCCGTCTTTTACAACCGCGGTTATAACTCCAGTACTCGGATTAAAAGTACACTTATTTTCGTCGGCTCTAAAGAAATCAACTAAGTTGGCCCCAATAAATTCTCTTTTATTTCCTTTGTATTCTAAAACTACACTTTTTAAAACAATATCTTCTTGTTCTTTATTCATCCCAAAATCAAGCCTAAATTGAGTTGGAAAAACACCGTCAGGTAATGTATAAACAACCTGCTGAACACTTTCACTGCCTTTAACTCCTTGCCAAATTGGCTCGCCTTTAAAGTCAATTGAACCGTCTTCAGTAAAAAACAAACTTAAATTATCCTCTTTTTTTACAATTACCCCTAAAGTAACTTTAAAACTATTATCCACTATAACTTCTGGTTGAACTACTTCTAAAGAATCAAGCGATTTTTCGTTTTTACAACTGCTAAAAATTCCTAATAAAACTAATACTGAAGTTAAAAATTTTGTTCTCATTTTCTACGTTTTTTTTACAAAAATAATTATTATTTTTAGTTATGGGTTAAATTAATCTCTTTTTTACTTCTTGGTAAAATCGCCTCTTGAAAAATATTTTTCTACAAAACAATACACTAAAATAAAGAAATAACGACTGCCCATTTCTTTGATTTTCAATTTAGAAACGCCATACTTTCTATTGGTCCACGAATTAGGAACTACAGAATAAGAATAGCCTCTAATTATTGCTTTTAAAGGCAACTCGATAGTTAAATTAAAGTGTGGAGACAAAATCGGTTTTACCCCTTCTATAACTTCTCTTTTGTACAGCTTAAAGGCGTTTGTAGTGTCGTTATACTTTATTCGCATCACCACTCTAATGATTAAATTGGCAATTCTATTAATTATCTTTTTTACCAATGGATAGTCTATCACTTTTCCGCCTTTCATAAAACGACTTCCAAAAATACAATCGTAATTCCCTTCGACCATCGTATTATAAAAACGAATCAAATCATAAGGAGAATCTGATAAATCAGCCATCATAACCGCTACACAATCCCCCGAATATCTCTCTAATCCATATCGAATTGCGTATCCAAAACCATTTGGCCCTAAATTGGTTACATAGGTAACTGCCGGATATTTTTTAGATAGTTCCTCCAAAACTTGGGCCGTGTTGTCTTTAGAATTATCATTAACTACCACTATTTCGTGATCGATTGCAACTTGTGAAAAAGCTTCTTCGATTTGATCTATTGTTTCTTTAATAGATTCTTCTTCGTTGTACGCCGGAATTACAATGCTTAATTTCATTTGCTTTTATACTCGTAAATTATTTCTGCGAAATCCCCAAATCCATGTTTGATTTTGGCAATTTCAAAATACCCGTTTTTATTCAGTAATTGATTAATGTCTCCTTGCTTACTATTGCTTAAATACATATCATCGTTATGACTTTCCAATTGAATTAATCGAATGTTAAATTGATTTCCATTGGAAAAAAGCCCTTCTAATACTTGTAATTCATGGCCTTCTACATCAATCTTTAATACATCAAAAGAGATCGTTTCATTTGATTTTAAAAATTCTGATAATGTAATTACCGACACTTTATATTGATCTACAATTATGGATTCTTTAGTAACGCCGAGTACTTTTGCCTTCTTTTCAAGATACTTTGACTCTAAATTTAAGGATTCAAATGTAGAGGTTTCGTCCAAAATATTTTCATGAAACTCTAATTCTCCATTAGTATTACTAACGCCTAAATTATTCAAATTAATATTGACATTGTTCTTGTATTTTTCTTCTAATAAATGGAACAATTTTTTGTTAGGTTCAAACGCCGTAATCTTAGCATTTGGATTTATTCCAAGAAAAAAATCGATGGATTGTCCTTTATTAGCGCCCACGTCAAGAATGGTAACATAAGCACTTTTTAAGTCCTGTTTATAAAACTTTTTAAGTTTTGGATAAAAGAAAATAGCTTCGTTGATATGAATCAGACTTTGAATTATTTTAGTTCTAAGCTTCATTTATTCTTGTCTTTTTATCGTGTTCTCATAGATTTGAGTTAAAATATCATTGATGTTGTATTTCCAATTCCAATCTGGATAATGAGCTTTAAATTTAGAGACATCGCTAATCCACCAAATGTGATCTCCAATTCGGTTGGCTTCAGAATATTCGTAATTCATCGGTTTTCCTGTAATGGCCTCACACATTTCGATAGCTTCGGCCATGGAACAATTAGAATGTCTTCCACCACCGGCATTGTAAACTTCTCCTTGACGCGGATTTTGATAAAAATGCCAAAACATATTTACCAAATCCCAACTGTGAATGTTGTCTCGCACTTGTTTTCCTTGGTAGCCAAAAACGATATATTTATCCCCAGTAATGGCGCATTTCATTAAATAGGATAAAAACCCGTGCAGCTTAGTTCCTGAATGATTTGGGCCCGTTAAACACCCTCCTCTGAAAATTCCGGTATTCATTCCAAAGTACTTTCCATATTCTTGAACCAAAACATCTGCCGCTACTTTTGAAGCGCCAAATAAGGAATGTTTGGTTTGATCGATACTCATTTTTTCATCAATTCCATTTTCGAAATAAGGGTGGGTTTCATCGATTTCCCATCTTTTTCCCTTTTCAACTAAGGGTAAATAATTGGGAGTATCGCCGTAGACTTTATTGGTAGACGTAAAAATAAAGGTGGCTTTAGGGCAATGCAATCTGGTGGCTTCAAGCAAATTTAGAGTCCCATTTGCATTGACGGTAAAATCAGTAATTGGTTCGTTGGCCGCCCAATCGTGACTTGGTTGTGCTGCGGTGTGAATCACTAATTTAATATCCGCGCCGTACTTTGAGAATATTTTTTCTAATTCATCGATGTTTCGAATATCGGCAGAATGGTGTTCAAAATTGGGAATGGATTCGGTCAATTTTTTGGTATTCCACTCCGTTGAAGCATCAGCACCAAAAAAGACTTGGCGCATGTTGTTATCGATTCCAATAATTTTATCGAATTTTGGGGCAAAAAAAGAAACTGATTCGCTTCCAATTAATCCCGATGAACCTGTGATGATGCAAATATTCATTATTGTATAATTTTATATTCTGTGATTCTAATTTTATCTTTAAACGAAGATGGGTTTAAAGGTTTAAAGTTATAATATTTTACGTCTTGATTGTCATTTTCTTGGTCAAAAGTGGCTTTAAAATTTTTTGTTTCGCCAAAATATTTATCAGAAAATATTCCTGTTTCTAATAACAATTTAGAAGTCCTGAAATCCAACAAACTTCCTGATTTTAATTTTATTTCCAATCTAATTTCGGGCGCATGGTTGAAAAGAGAAACTATTTTTCCGGTCATAGAATTGTAAATTCCTATTTCATAATAAATGTCTTTTTTAGGCGCTAATGGAGAATTCAATAGCATTGCGTATTCATTTATTTTTTGAAACGAAAGGGGTTTAAAGTCTTTTTCCTTTTGTAATAACAGAACTTTTCTACCATCAAAATCAAAAAAATCGGCTACTTGATAGTTTTTCAAAAGTGCTAAATTTACTTTAGACTCGTCAAAAAGCGGATATCTCCCGTCAATAGTAATAAAATCATAAACTACAAATTCAGGAGCTGTAGCAAAATTATTATAATGATCAAAATCCAAATTTGCTAAGTAAGGAGTAAAAACGGTGTAAGATTGCAAAACGGGTCTTGGCAGATAATTTAATTTATTTTCAATTATTAGCTGAATATTCCACGGATAAATATCGACTGTTTTGTTTCCAATTTTGGTCAATACCGAAGTCGGAAATTTGCAATTATTTTCAAAAAGGAACATTCCTGAAGTTGATGTAAAAGCTTCGCATCTAGAAATATAATCCGACTTTGGAAACTTGGATTTAATCTCGATTTGATTTTCTTGAGTAAAAAATAAAAAATAGAAAGGAAGCAAAATGGCAATTACAAAACCGGCTTTTGAATATCGGTTTTTAAGCCCTTGATGAACGTCTAAATTACAAAGCGACAATAATAGAATAAACCTGAAAAAATCGTTGATGTGACCTATGTCTGCTCTAACGAAAGCTTGCTTGTACAAAACGAAAACTGCCGTTCCAAATAAGAATAATAGAGTAAGAATCTTAATCCAATCTTTTTTATTGCTTAAATAAATATTCGAAAGTAATATCGCGCTAAACAGCAATGAAATTATTATTACAAACGTCCAGCTAGATTTAATTTGATTGTCTAAAAACATTACGTCATTATAACCTGAAACAAATTCAAATCCTGATTTTATATAGGGAATTAAGGCAACATTTAAGAAATAAGAGGTAATTGTAATGAATAAAACTGGAGCAAGTAAATAGCCAATCAGCTTGATTTTATTGCCATTGTTGGTAATTAAATTACAGCTTATTCCCGCAATGAATAATGGAAATGCGATGAGTCCTGTATTGAACTTAATGAAAAATACAAGCGTAATTATGGCTATTTGAAAAATATAATAAATCGGTTTAGGATGGTCTAAACTCATTCGAATCCAGAAAATCAAAAAAGCCATTAGTACTAATGCATTTGCCGCACCAATCCATAAAGGAAAAATAACACAAACAGCCGCAATTAAAAGAAAAGTGAAAAGTTTGTTTTTGCTCGTTTTAAATGAAAGGAAAAAAACGGCAAAATAATTTACAAACATGAAAATATCAAAAAGCAAAAACGAAAGTCGGGTTTCTCCCCAGCCTACTCTCGTACAGAAATGGGCTAATGGTCCATAAGTAAAAGCAACATCTGTTCCCCAAGTTAAATTTTTTATTTTAACATAATTCATCGCAATTCCCCATGAGGGATCTAAAGACATCCACAGGTCGTGAGCTAATGTCAAAGGAAATACATTGGCTTCAAAATAATTTGGAATGAGCATAAACGCCCCTATAAAAGCAATAAAAAAACTCCATACATTTATTCTGTCTTTTAAAATGCTATTAATCAGTTTCATGTTTATTTTAAAATTGATTCTAATTGGTTTTCATTTTCTTTGATCCAATGGAAAATATTGGTGAAAATTTGTTCCACGTTTTTGGTTGGTTTCCAACCAATTTCTTTTTCAATAAAGCTATTGTCAGTAATATATATTCTCAAGTCGGCTGCTCTAGTCTCTACTTCTGAATCGATTTGGATTTTGTTCCCCGTAATTTTTTCACAAATAGTAGTCATTTCTAATAAGGATGCGCTATTTTCAATTCCTCCGCCAACATTGTAAATTTTGCCTTCAAATTTTTCTATTTGGTGAATTTGTAAATCAATTAAACTGACCACATCGTCAACGTGAAGCAGGTCGCGAACTTGCTTTCCTGTGCCGCCGTAACCAATGTATTTTAAAGATTGCTTCCAATAGTGTTTTGCCATCCAAAGCGTGACTACCCCTTGATCGGTTTTCCCCATTTGACGAGGTCCGGCAATCACTCCAAATCTTGTAATTGCTGCTTTTAATCCATAAAAGGCGGCATATTCTTGGATAAACATTTCAGAAGAAAGTTTCGTTGTTCCGTAAAAAGATCTTGCGCCATCCAAGCTTAATTTTTCGGAAATTCCTTTATTTGAAATCCCTATTTGGGTTTGGTTTACATCAAATGAAAATCGGGTGGATTCTTCAATATAATTTGCTTTTTCGATAGTTTCAATTGGATAAACTCGGCTTGTAGACAGAAAAATTAGCTTTGCGCTATTTTTCAAACACGCGTTAAAGCAATTTATAGATCCGTAAAGATTGTTATTTATCACATAGGTTGGATCGGAATCCAATCCTGCGGTTACTGATGGCTCTGCTGATGCTTCAATCAAAACGTCAAAGTTTCCAAGTGCAGAAAGGTCTTCATTGTTTCGAATATCGCCATGGAAAAACGGAATTCCCTTTTTTTGAAAATCCGCTAAGTTTAATTCTGACCCTCTTCTTTTTAGATTGTCAAAAGCTACAATATCGTAGGTCGGATATTTATGTTTAAGTTGTAAACAAAGTGTTGATCCTACAAATCCTGCGCCTCCGGTTACTACTATTTTCATATTTTAATCGATTTTAAACTTTCTTCCCACGTTTTTATTGGTAATCCAAAAGTAGATTTTATCTTTCTTTTATCCAAAACACTGTATTTTGGTCGTTGAGCTGGAGTTGGAAATTCAGATGTTGGAATCGCTTTTAAATCAATATTTATATTATTGATTTCAAATATTTTTTTTGCAAAATCATACCACGAACACTGCCCTTCATTACTGAAATGGTAGGTTCCGAAGTGGTTGGCTGTTGGTTGTTGGTTATTGTTTAAAATAATTTGAACTAACGCTTCTGCTAAATCAACTGCATTGGTGGGCGTTCCCATTTGGTCATTTACCACGCTTAAAGAGGTTCGCTCGGAAGCCAATCGCAACATGGTTTTCATAAAATTATTTCCAAATAGTGAATAAACCCATGAAGTTCTGATGATATAATATTTTGAAAAAACAGCCTGAATTACTTTTTCGCCATCTAATTTTGTTTGTCCATAAACTCCTTTTGGATTCGGAATATCGGTTTCGGAATACGGCTTATCATTTGATCCATCAAAAACAAAATCAGTTGAAATATGAATTAATTTGGTATCAAATTCATTGCAGGTTTCGGCAAGATTTTTAGCTCCGATAACATTAATTAATTCGGCTTTATCTTGCTCCGATTCGGCTTTATCTACCGCTGTGTAAGCTGCAGCATTAATACAGAAATCAGGTTTTATTTTGTGGAAAACAGCTTGGCAATTTTCCTTATTTGAAATATCTAAATCTGTGGAGTTACAAAAAACAAAATTCAAGTTCAAGTAGCTTTTTGCAATATGCTGTATTGCCTGACCTAATTGTCCGTTCGCGCCTGTGACTAAAACTACCATACTTTTTTGGCGTTTTCAATAGTGGATAAAATCGCGTCTTTTTCTGAAATGATGAGTTGTTCGTTTGGAAATTGCCAATCGATATTTAAGGACTTGTCATTATAAATTATTCCGCCTTCACTTTCTTTATTATAAAAGTTATCGCATTTATAAAAAAAAGTTGCTGTTTCGCTTAGCACTAAAAACCCGTGTGCAAAACCTCTAGGAATAAAAAATTGTTTTTGATTTTCGCCAGAAAGTACAACTGAAAAAGATTCGCCATACGTTTTTGAATCGGGTCTTATATCAACAACTACATCCAAAACCTCCCCTTGCAAAACACGAACCAGCTTGGCCTGAGCGTGCTCTCCAGTCTGATAATGCAATCCCCGCAAAACCCCTTTTGAAGAATAGGATTGGTTATCTTGAACAAATTGAACTCGTTTTCCAATTCCGTTTTGAAAGGTATTTTCATTAAAACTCTCCAAAAAATAACCTCTTTCGTCATTGAAAATTTTAGGTTCAATAACAAAACATCCATCTAGCTTTGTAGGTATAAAATTCATTTATATAATTTCTAATAAATGTTTGCCATAACCACTTTTTAATAATGGTTGGGCCAATTCTTTTAATTGTTCCTTATTGATGAAACCCATTTTAAACGCTGCTTCTTCAATCGAACCAATTTTAAGACCTTGTCTTTCTTCAATTACTTGAACAAATTGAGAGGCTTGCATTAAAGAATTGAATGTTCCAGTATCAAACCAAGCGGTTCCTCTGTCTAAAATGCTCACTTTTAATTTTCCTCTTCTAAGGTATTCTTTATTCACATCGGTAATTTCTATTTCGCCTCGGTGGCTCGGTTTAATATTTGCGGCAATTTCTACCACATCATTATCATAAAAATAAATCCCAGGAACAGCAAAATTTGACTTAGGATTGGCTGGTTTTTCTTCAATCGAAAGTACGTTTCCATTGGCATCAAAATCAACTACTCCATATCTTTCTGGGTCATTGACGTGATAGGCATAAATAATACCACCGTCAGGATTGTTATTGGATTGTAATAACTCTGATAATCCAGTACCATAAAAAATATTATCTCCTAAAACTAACGCAACTTTATCGTTCCCAATAAACTCTTTTCCAATAATAAAGGCTTCTGCCAACCCATTTGGGTGTTCTTGAACGGCATATTCAAATCGGCATCCTAATCGAGATCCGTCACCTAATAATTGTCTAAATAAAGGCAGATCGTGTGGGGTGGAAATAATTAATATTTCTCTGATTCCAGACCAAATTAACGATGATAGCGGATAATAAATCATCGGTTTGTCATAAATTGGCATTAATTGTTTACTTACCGCAATTGTAAGTGGGTGCAATCTTGTGCCTGATCCACCGGCTAAAATAATTCCTTTCATTATGCTTTATTTTGTTGGGCTTTTAAAGCTTGTTTTTTATAAAATTTTGAAAATAATCGAATAAATACAAACCCAAAAATAAACAAAAGCGGCAATACCAATTTTAATTTACCGTTAACGCTTTCGGTATTTTTTATGTTAAGAATGCTGCTATTGTTTTTAATGATGTTATCATAGTCTACTAATTGTTCTTTTTGTGTGCCAATTCCGTATACTAATGCTTGTTTGGTTTTAAGCACTTCGTTTAGTTCGGTATTCTCATTATAAAAAACTAATTTGTCGGATTTTTGTCCTGAAGCAGTCGAGAATTTATCTAATAGTGTATTAATTTGAAGAATCATTTCTTCGTCTTTTTTAATATTTACTTTGATATTTTCAATATTTATTTTCTTAATTTTTTCAAAATAACTGTTGTTATTTAAAAAATCTAAAATAGGTTTTACTGTTCTTTCTTCAGTTGCAAATCCTCTAGTAACGAAGTTAATCGTGTGCCAATAATAATTTTTACTGGTGGCTTTGTCTTTTATCACCTTATTAATATCCCCGTCTTCGGCTAATAATTTTACCAATTCGAAATTTTGTGTATTCGTTATAGCGGTTGCGTTTTTTTGATTGTAATTAACCAAGTTATAAATGTCAACTATTGGATTAATTTCAATTTTAATTATGTTTTTTGGATTTTCAATCCCAATTGATTTTAAAAATAAAGTATCTCTATTTTTAATTTTAGAATCTAATAAATCGATTTTAGTATACAAGTAATCGGTGCTGCCAAAATTCGGTTTTACTATAATTTTAGAGTCGTAGGTTTCGTTATTGGTATCCAGATAAGTTCCTAGTCCCCCTCCTGAAATTAGTAGAATTGCTGTAATTAATAAATTTCGTTTAAAAAATTCAATACTTCTATAAATTGACGATCCTATTCCGCTGAAAAAACCATTAATTTTATTTGAAATCATGGTTAAATCAATTTCTTGATGGTCTGAATTGGTTGAGTTTTGACTCATGATAAAAACTATTTTATGTTAAAAATTTGTTCTAATATTTTGATTGTAATTAAATATGTTGGCTTTACTCCTGTTGTCCCTAATCCGCCTGATGCCAATGTGCTTCCCGTTTCTAATGGGTTGTCTGATGCATAATAAGCATACCTAACTTTCACATCAGGGTTGATACTTTTTCTAATTTTTGAGGCCGACTGAATTGCTTTTTGATAATAAGCGCCTTCCATCTCCAATCCAATTACTCCCCAAGTTGACTCATGGAAAAACTTCAATAAATCTTTATTTTGCAATGACGTTCCTAAAACTGTGATCATTGGTCCCGAAAATACCGTTATATCGTTTCCTTCCAGCATCTCGGCCGTCAATTCATTATGAAAGAAATAGTTGTCTCCCGTTCCTTCATTTATATGTGCCGACGGAATCATAATATCTCCTTTTCCTCCTTGAAGAATTCCTGCTTTTCCCATTATCGAAACCGATTCTACATTTAAAAAAATGTCTTTTTGGAATGGTTTTAATAACTCATCAATTGTTTCGTAGGCTTGCTCTCCAAAAGCGTAGTCCATAACGATGATTACTGAGTTTTTATTGTGCATTTTTGCGTTTGGAAATGCCGTTTTTTTCCAATCTATTTTTGCTGTATCAAAAATCTGAACATCTATATTGGTTCCAGAGGTATCTGGCAAAGAAATCATACCGTTTAATTTGGCAAAATCTTCCACTTTATTTCTAACCCCATCGGCACCCGATTTACTCAATTCCTCATAAATAAAGAAATCGGATTTGTCTTTGAATTTGGTTTTTAAAACGGGTGTTGCAAATATAGAATTCATCACCGAGTGCATGTTGGCGCTGATAATGTGAATTGATCGATCCAATAAATCATTTGCTTTAAGCACCTCTTTTATGTTGGTGGCCCAAATTTCCCCATGGATATGGTGGCCCAATCTTTCTCTTAAAATAGGACTAAAAGTGATGGTTCTTTTATTGTTTTCTACGACTTCTTCAATAGCTAGTTTTCCCAACCAATAAATTACGTGTAAAAAGCGATCTGGTTTTTCTATAGTTCCAAAAGCGTCATAAATATCTAAAATCTCAACAAATGTTCTTCCTAAGATATTTGCGGTATGCGAAATTGTTTTCTCTTTATCGGCTAATGTTAGTTTTTTATTGGATAAAACCGCTTGTTCTAATTTTTGCCAATCTCTAGAAACCTCAGCATTTTCATCAAGTAAAACGCGGTTTTTTATTTTATGAGATTCAATAAAAATAAAAGTCAAATGCGTCAAAATATCATAAATATCGGATCTTCCTCGGGTGATTTCAACATTCATTTGCTCGTCATCAATTCGATAACAATTTCTTCTTCTTTTGGGTGGAATTATCGCTTGAAAATGTGATTTTGAATAGCCTTCATCAGAAGTTAAATTGATAAAACGGCATTCTTCAATCCCTATTGGAAGTCT
>Ga0315908_10001430_pt1 | contig 17867 bp, 13 predicted proteins | sample LakEriMetagenome_12_FD_203520 | JGI IMG/M metagenome (GOLD analysis project Ga0315908, IMG submission 203520) | Freshwater fungal communities from buoy surface, Lake Erie, Ohio, United States - Buoy 4 MA124 | ecosystem: Environmental > Aquatic > Freshwater > Lake > Lake biofilm | place: USA... | reverse complement strand
TCGACGAAATCCCGATGCGGTCGTTGGCTCGTTCGCCGCGGACCACGTCATCGATGACCAACGTCGTTTTATTGCTGCGGTGAACGAAGCGATTGCCACCGCCGAGGCGGGGTACATCGTGACGATTGGTATCCGCCCGACCTCGCCGTCGACTGCGTTTGGCTATATCGAGTCGGGAGAAGCGTTGGATGTCGCGGCGGCGAAACACGCGCATCGCGTGGTCCGATTCGTTGAAAAGCCCAGTCTCGACAAAGCGACTGAATATGTTGAGGGCGATACACATTTGTGGAACGCGGGAATGTTCATCGCGAAGGCGAGTGTTCTGCTCGAAGAACTCCGAGCGAACCGCCCCGACGTGGCGGACCCGATCGCCGAGATCGCGGACGCCTGGGACACCCCCGACCGCACGGCCGTTCTCGAGCGGGTGTGGCCGACAATCCCCAAGGTCGCCATCGATTACTCCATCGCCGAGCCCGCGGCCGAACACGGCCGGCTTGCGGTCATCCCCGGGGACTTTCAATGGGACGACGTCGGCGACTTTGCGTCATTGGCGAGGCTGCACACGAACGGCCGGGCGAACGTGTTGGCCACTCTGGGCGAAAACACGCGCGTGCTGAACCAAGGTTCCAGCGGAGTGGTCGTGTCTCAAACCAAGCGGCTCATTTCACTCATTGGTGTCAAGGACATCGTGGTAGTTGACACACCCGATGCGCTGCTCGTCACGACGGCCGCCCACGCGCAGCGCGTCAAAGACATCGTCGAACAGATTCGCCAATCGGGGGACGATGCAGTTTTGTAGTTGCTGCTCGAATTGACTCACACAATTCGACAATGTAACGATTCGGTCGTGTTTTCGCCGTGTCACCGCGGAAAACTGTTGTTTCGCCACTCCCGTCAATAAGATGTAGGGAGTCGTGGTGCCCGTTCGGGATCCTCCGGACTGGGACCACACCATCCAATGAGAGGAATCACCCTGTGAAGAACATCACATCGCGTGCCTGGACTGGGCTCGCACTTGCGAGCGCAGCCACGGTCATCCTGACCGGTTGTGCCGCAGCACCCACCGATGGCGCTGGACCCGTCGAGCCAATCGACTACCTGGCTTGCGCCGTTTCGGACGAAGGCTCGTGGAACGACAAGTCGTTCAACCAGTCGGTTTATGAAGGTCTCGAAAAGTCGAAGGCTGAGCTCGGAGTTGAAATCGCGGACGCCGAATCGGCAACCCCCGATGACTTCGGACCGAACCTTCAGGCCATGATTGACCAGGGCTGCGACATCACGATCGCCGTCGGATTCAACCTTGTCGACGCAGTCAACGTTGCTGCTGAGGCAAACCCCGAGATGAACTTCGTCACGATTGACGGATGGTCGAACGGTGCAACGAACCTCAAGCCTGTCAACTACGCCATGAACCAGTCGTCGTACCTCGCCGGCTACCTCGCGGCTGCACAGTCGACGACCAAGGTTGTTGGTACCTACGGCGGAATGCAGATTCCTGCTGTTACCGACTTCATGACCGGTTACTACTACGGCGCCATGGCGTGGGGTGCTGACAACATGACCGACGTCACTGTCGTTGGTTGGGACCCCGCAACCGAGACCGGTGACTTCATCGGTGACTTCGTCCCCAACTCGGGAACCTCGAAGACGATTGCTGCTGGCCAGATTGAAGCCGGCGCTGACGTCCTCTTCCCCGTCGGTGGCGACCAGTTCGGTGCAGTTTCCGAAGCCATCACCGAAGCCGGCATTGACGGACGCATGATCGGCGTCGACAAGGACATCGCCGCTACCTCGCCTGAGTACGCAGAATGGGTACTCACCTCGGCCGAGAAGCGCATGACCCTTGCCGTGTTCGACATCATCAAGCAGATCGCGGTTGACGGCGGAGCCTTCTCGGGTGACGTCTACCTCGGAACGCTCGAGAACGGTGGAACGGCACTTTCGGCAATCACCAACTACTCCGGTGCAACCGCACAGGCAGATGTTGAGGCCAAGCTGGCAGAACTTCAGGCTGGCATTGTCGACGGGTCGATCAACCCGCTCGGTTAGGCTGTAAAAAGCTAAAGTCGGGGGTCGTCGAGACACTGTCTCGGCGGCCCCTGTCCCATTCTCTTCAAGGATGAATAGATGAAACTCGAACTCCGTGGAATCACCAAACGATTCGGATCGCTCGTCGCAAACGACCACATTAACCTCGTGGTCAACTCCGGCGAGATTCATTCGTTGTTGGGTGAAAACGGTGCGGGTAAGTCGACACTGATGAATGTCCTCTACGGCCTGTACACGGCTGACGAGGGTGACATTCTGCTCGACGGAGTCGTCCAAAAATTCAAGGGACCCGGCGACGCCATGGCGGCCGGCATCGGAATGGTCCACCAACACTTCATGTTGATTCCGGTCTTCACTGTCGCAGAGAACGTGGTGCTCGGTCATGAGCCCACCGGAATCCTCGACACTCTCGACCTCGATACCGCACGCAAACGTGTCCGCGAGATTTCCGATCGATTTGGTTTTGAAATTGATCCCGACGCCCTTGTCGAAGATCTCCCCGTTGGCGCTCAACAGCGAGTCGAGATCATTAAGGCTCTTGCACGCGATGCAAAGGTTCTCGTTCTTGATGAGCCCACCGCGGTTCTGACGCCACAGGAAACCGACGAGTTGATGGCGATCATGAAGGGACTCGCGAAAGCGGGAACTTCGATTGTGTTCATCACCCACAAACTGCGCGAAGTCCAAGCCGTCGCGGACCGCATCACGGTGATCCGACTCGGTGCGGTTGTCGGCGAAGCGAAACCCTCGGACTCCGCCGCAACGCTTGCCACGATGATGGTCGGTCGTGCGGTTGACCTTTCGGTCACCAAAAAAGCACCGAAACGCGGCGATACCGGCCTTACCGTCGCGGGACTTACGGTGATTGGCGACCGGAACAACAAGGTCGTCGACGATGTCTCGTTCGAGGTTCACGCGGGCGAGGTACTGGCGATTGCCGGTGTTCAGGGAAACGGGCAAACCGAACTGGCCGAGGCGCTCGTCGGTCTGCGAATCCCGAGTGCAGGGTCCATTCACCTCGGCACGATGGACATCACCCACTCCAGTGTGCGCCAGGTGATCGACGCCGGCGTCGGATACATCCCCGAAGACCGATCCAAAGACGGCCTCGTGGGGGACTTCACGATCGCCGAAAACTTCATGATTAACCGCTCGTACGGCCCGCCCTTCGCCAAGGGTCTGAGCATCGACTTCGCCAATCGCGAGCGCATCGCCGCGGAACTCATCGACGAGTATGACGTTCGCACTCCGTCGCAAGTGACTCTCGCCAAGAAACTCAGTGGTGGAAATCAACAGAAGGTCGTCGTTGCTCGCGAACTCAGCCGCGAGCTCAACCTGTTGATCGCGTCGCAACCGACGCGAGGTGTCGATGTTGGCTCCATTGAATTCATTCACGAGCGCATCGTCGCCACGCGCGATGCGGGGAAGCCCGTGGTCATCATTTCCACCGAATTGGACGAAGTCACGTCTCTCGCGGATCGGATCGCCGTGATGTATCGCGGCCGAATCGTGGGAATCGTCGATGCGAAGACCTCGCGAGAGACCCTGGGACGCATGATGGCAGGAGCAACCGTATGAGCGACACAACAGAAACCCCTGTCGCCGGACGCGGTGCAACCGTGATCCGAGAAATCATGTCGGGCGGCGCAACACGAGCCCTGTTGTCCGTTATCGCCGGCTTTATCATCGGCGCGATCTTCATGGTCTTCTCGAGCGAAGAATTCCTCGCTGCGGCGCAGTACTTCACGTCGCGGCCAACTGACGCTCTCGGTGCCGCGTGGACCGCGATTGCCGAAGGGTATTCAGCGTTGTTCCGTGGTTCGATCTATAACTACAAGGCGGACAATTTTGAGGCCTCCATTCGTCCGATGACCGAGACGCTGCGTTTCGCTGGCCCGCTCATTGCGTCGGGACTTGGAGTTGCGCTTGCGTTCCGCGTGGGATTGTTCAACATCGGTGCGAGCGGACAATTGTTGTTCGGAGCACTCTGGGCCACCTGGATTTCGACGCGAGTGGAACTTCCGTGGGGTCTTCACCTCGTCGTCGCCGTTCTCGTCGCGATATTGGGTGCCGCGGCCTACGGTGCCATCGTCGGATTCTTGAAAGCACGAACGGGCGCTCACGAGGTAATCGTGACCATCATGCTCAACTACATCGCAGCGGGAATTCTCACCTTCTTCTTCCGCACCCCGGAACTTCTCCGCGAAGTCGACGGAGGAGGAACTCCTAAGTCCGACGCTCCGGCCGAAACCGCGCAATTGCCGCTCTTGCTCGGCCCCGAATTCACACTGCACGCCGGCTTCATTCTCGCCATTGTCGGCGTTTTCGTGTACTGGTGGCTCATGGAGCGTTCGACTCTTGGTTTCCGCTTCCGCATGGTCGGACACAACGCCGATGCCGCCCGCACCGCCGGAATCAACGTCGAGCGAACTTTCGTCTTGGCCATGGCCGCCTCGGGCGCGTTCGTGGGTCTGGCCGCGGCCAACCAAGCCCTCGGAGTTCGCGCGGGGCTCACCCCCGACATCGACGGAAGCATCGGATTCGACGCCATCACGGTGGCCCTGCTGGGGTCCTCCACAGCACCCGGCGTGTTGCTCGCGGGTCTCCTGTTCGGTGCGTTCAAGGCCGGAGCGCCTCAAATGCAGGTCATCGGACTTGCTCCTGAGATCACGGGAGTGGTCCAGGGCTTCATCGTCCTGTTCATCGCCGCACCGCCTCTCGTTCGCGCGATCTTCCGATTGCCTCCGCCGCAAAAGACCACGGTCATCGCGGACTGGTGGCACAAACTGACCTCGAGAGGTGGCGCGAAATGAACACGGTCGTGACACCCGGATTGTTTTCACAACTAGACGCATCCGTCTCCAAGAAGACTCCGTACCTCATGGGCGCCTTCGCGGTGTTCGTTTTGGTGGCGTTCGGATTCCTCGGAAAAACGGAAACGGTCGCGTTCCAGTGGTCCAAAGAAGCTGACCTCATCCACCTCCCCGATTTCCTCGTCCCGTCGAACCTGGTCGGGCTGGTGCTCGGAACGGTACTCGTGGCGATCACGGCCGTGTCGTTCGTATTGGCGCAACGCAAACGGGTGACGCCGCTGTGGCTCACCTTGGTTTTCGGGTTGCTCGCGGTCGTTGCACTCTTGGCCTGGTTGGCGGCGGGAAACACCCTTCCGTTCGCGTTCATCCTCGGGAACGCCGTGGTGCTCGCGGTTCCCCTCGCCCTCGGGGCGATGGGCGGAATCATGTCCGAGCGCGTGGGCGTCGTCAACATCGCGATCGAAGGACAACTGCTCACGGGAGCGTTCCTTGCAGCGGTTGTCGGCTCGCTCACCGACAACCTGTATCTCGGGCTCATCGTCGCCATGATTGGTGCCGCATTGCTGTCGATGGTCCTCGCGGTGTTCTCTATTCAGTATCTGGTCGACCAAATCATCGTCGGTGTGGTGCTGAATGTTCTGGTCCTGGGAATCACCAACTTCCTCTACGCCCAGTGGCTCTCGAATGACGGGCAAAACTCGAACTTCCCCGGGACCTTCCCCATCATCCCGATTCCCGGGTTGTCAGCCATTCCGGTCATCGGTCCGGCCCTGTTTGAGGCGCGTATCACGACGTATCTCGCGTACGTGATCATCCCCGTTCTCTGGTTCATCTTGTTCAAGACTCGTCTTGGGCTTCGTGCACGGTCGGTCGGAGAGCACCCGCTCGCTGCCGACACTGTCGGAATCAACGTCGCGCTCACTCGTTTTTGGTGGGTGACGTTGGGCGGTTTGGTTGCTGGGCTCGGCGGGGCGGCTCTGACCATCGGCGCAGTCGGTGCGTTCGGTCGAAACATGTCGGGTGGACAAGGGTTCATCGCGCTCGCGGTGGTCATCCTCGGTCGTTGGCACCCTTTCTCGGCGGCAGCGGCCGCGCTGTTGTTCGGATTCTCGATCGTGTTGCGCGTTTGGGCGAACCAGGTCAGCCCAGGAATTCCAACCGACTTCATCACGATTGTGCCGTATGTCGTGACGCTCATCGCCGTTGTCGGATTCGTCGGACGCGTTCGAGCCCCGGCGGCAACCGGCAAACCGTACATCAAGGGATAACTGTGTCGGACATCAACTGGGACGAGCTTCGCGCCGCAGCAAACGAGGCCATGAGCAAGGCGTATGCGCCCTACTCCAACTTCCCCGTCGGCGCGGCTGCTCTGGTGGATGACGGGCGAATCGTCAGTGGCTGTAACGTCGAAAACGCGAGCTACGGGGTCGGGCTCTGTGCCGAGTGCGCGCTCGTTAGTGCGCTCGCGATGTCGGGCGGCGGAAAGCTCGTCGCCTTCACGTGTGTCGACGGGCACGGCGATGTCCTCATGCCCTGCGGTCGTTGCCGTCAATTGCTGTTCGAACACTCCGCACCGGGAATGGTTCTCGAAACCGTTTCGGGGATGCGAACAATCGACCAGGTGCTACCCGACGCTTTCGGCCCGCGCGAACTCGACGCGTACTCTTTGATCGATCCCGCCTCGGCAACAACCTGTGAAGGATGCGAATGACCGCCATCGAACCGTTTGATGCGGTCGACCTCATCAAAATCAAGCGCGACGGCGGCGAGCTGTCGACCGCGCAAATCGGTTGGCTCGTCGACGCGTACACCCGCGGATACGTCGCCGACGAACAAATGTCAGCAATGACGATGGCGATTTTCCTGCGCGGGATGGTGTCGACAGAAATCAACGACCTTACCGCGGCGATGGTGAACTCGGGTGAACGACTCGACTTCTCTGGGTTGTCGAAGGTCACGACCGACAAGCACTCAACGGGCGGGGTCGGCGACAAAATCACGTTGCCGCTCGCACCGTTGGTCGCAAGTTTCGGGCTCGCCGTGCCGCAATTGTCCGGTCGCGGACTCGGACACACGGGTGGCACTCTCGACAAGTTCGAGAGCATCCCCGGGTGGCGCGCGAACCTGACAAACGCTGAAATGCTCGCACAGCTGGAATCGGTCGGGGCCGTCGTCTGCGCGGCTGGGTCTGGGCTCGCGCCGGCTGACCGCAAGTTGTACGCCCTTCGCGACATCACAGGAACGGTTGAAGCGATTCCGTTGATCGCGTCGAGCATCATGAGCAAGAAACTCGCCGAGGGCACCTCGTCGCTCGTTCTCGACGTGAAGTTCGGCAACGGCGCTTTCATGAGCGAATTCGAACGGGCAAAGGAATTGGCCAACGTCCTCGTCCGAATCGGAAACGATGCTGGAGTTGCAACACGCGCCGTTCTGACAAACATGAACACGCCTCTCGGACTCGCAATCGGAAACGCGAACGAAGTCCGCGAATCGGTCGAGGTCCTGGCTGGAGGCGGCCCCGCTGACGTTGTCGAGGTCACGGTGACTCTTGCCGAACACATGCTCGAGCTGGCGGGGATGACGGGCGTCGACGTTCGCTCCAACCTCACCAACGGCAAGGCGATGGATTCGTGGCGCGCCATGGTGTCCGCTCAGGGTGGTGACCCCGACGCCGCACTGCCCGCCGCATCGGAAACGCATGTTGTGACCGCGACTCGCGACGGAGTTGTTACGCGGATGGACGCGCTGCCGTTCGGAATCGCTGCGTGGAGACTTGGCGCTGGCCGAGCGCGCAAGGAAGACCCCGTGATTCACGCTGCGGGGATTGACCTCGCCGTCAAGCCGGGGGACTCCGTGAAAACCGGCGACACGATCTTTACTCTGTCGGCCAACGATTCCGCCCGTTTCGATCGCGCACTCGAAGCACTCGACGGATCGTGGGACATCGGCGATTCCGTTGTCGACCACGGGCCCCTCATCGCCGAGGTCATCACGGGATGAACCGCATCGGGCTTCCCCAAGTAACACCGGGGGACAGGACCACTCACGTGTTCCCAGGAACCGACGTCACCGTCGAGTCACTCCCCAAGATTTCTCTGCACGACCACCTCGACGGTGGGCTTCGCCCGTCGACCGTCGTGGAACTTGCGGTCGCGGGCGGTATCGAAATCCCTCGATCCACAGCCGAAGAACTCAACGAGTGGGTTCGGTCCAACGCCGACTCGGGCAACCTCGTCGACTATCTGGCGACCTTTGCCGTCACCCTGTCCGTCATGCAAACGGCGGCTAACCTCGAGCGCGTCGCGCGCGAATTCGTCGAAGACCTCATCGCGGACGGTGTCGTTTACGCCGAGATACGGTGGGCTCCGGAACTTCACCTCGAACAAGGACTCGACATGCGCGGCGCGATTGACGCCGTTCAGCGCGGGATTGATTCAGCCGTTGACGGCGGTCGGGCTTCAGGACGTTCCGCCCAGGCGTTTCAGTTGTTGTGTGCGATGCGCCAGAACGACCGTGCCGACGAGATTGCCGACCTCGCGATTGAATACCGTGGCCGCGGTGTCGTTGGTTTTGATATCGCCGGGCCCGAGGCAGGTTTTCCGGTGTCACGACTCGCCTCTGCGTTCGCGAAACTCGATGCCGCGTGGGTTCCTCGCACGGTTCACGCAGGCGAAGCGGACGGTCTCGACAGCATCGAAGGCGCACTTCTCGACGGGCGTGCTTTGCGATTGGGCCACGGAGTTCGAATCACTGACGACCTTTCCATCGAGGAATCCGAGGGAGCCAGCCACATCACGCTCGGTCCGCTCGCCGAGTGGGTTCGTGATCGTCGAATCGCCCTCGAGATTTGTCCAACGTCCAACGTCCACACGAACGCGTTCGATCGATTCGGTTCGACAATCGACGATCACCCGTTCGAGATGCTGTACCAACTCGGCTTTGCCGTCACGGTCAACACCGACAATCGACTCATGAGTGGGACCAGCCTCTCGCGCGAAATTGCGAACCTTGCCGAAACCTTCGGGTACGACCTGGACGACGTGTTGCAGTGGCAACTGAACGCCGTCAATGCTGCATTTATCGCGAGCGACGAGCGTGACGCCCTATCCGACTACCTGATGTCGGCGTATACGAGCTAGCCGACTTCGCCGGAAACGCGCTGGTCGGCGTGGAGCCCCTCGCACTCGAGGTTTGCCCTGTCGCTGAGGCACTCAGAACACATGATGGCGCGATGGCGGCAGTCGAGGTTCGCACAATTGACAACGGACGACGTCGCCGAACCACACAGATCGCACTGCCCGATGACCGCCGCTTCGGGACTGAAGTTGACCGTCAGGCGCTCGTCGAACACATAGAGTGAGCCCTCCCACAGGCCTTTGTCCCGATACTCCTCGCCGTAGCGCACGATTCCGCCCTCGATTTGGTAGACCTCTGAGAACCCGCGGTTGAGCATCGCCGCACTGAGGATCTCGCAACGCACGCCGCCGGTGCAGTACGTCACAATCGGTTTGCTCTTGAGGTGGTCGTACTTTCCACTGTCGAGTTCGGTAATGAAATCATGAGTCGTCCGCACGTCGGGAACGACGGCGTTCTTGAACCGACCGATGCGCGCTTCGAATGTGTTTCGTCCGTCGAAAAAGACGACGTCGTCACCGCGCTCGGCAACGAGCTCGTTCACCTGGCGCGGGCTGAGGTGCTGCCCGCCATTGAGAACCCCGGTCTCGTCGACCACGATTTCCTCGGGCGACTCAAACGCCACGAGTTCGGGGCGAGCCTTGACGCTCAGACGCGGAAAGTCGTCGCCCGTTCCCTCGGACCACTTCACGTCCATTTTGGCGAAGCCGGGATACTGCTTGGTCGCCTTCACATACTTCTTCACGTTCGCCATTTCGCCACCGACGGTCGCGTTGATTCCGTGGGGCGACACGATGATACGTCCCGTCAGCCCGTGCTGTTCGCACAGCGCCCGTTGCCACAACACCACCGCGTGCGGGTCGGCGACCGGCGCAAACGCGTAGTACAGGATTATTTTGTTGAGCGTCACATGCTTGAGTTTATCGGCTGCACAAAAAGGTGCCGCGACGATGTTCGCCACGGCACCTGATTGGTTAGACTCCGTTACCCAACGGGATACTCCCACACGGTGGTCTTGTAGGTGTCTGCGTCAGTCACGGTGTACATCGTCGCATTTTCACCCGATTCGGCGGAAAAACTCGCAATGATTCGGCTGCTCAGGCTGCCCATTCCTCTCATTTCGAGGACGTCCCCGTTAGTGATGACTCCGGTTTCTGGATTGATAGTCGCGACAGTCGCGAGGCCGATGCCTTCACTGTCGAATTCCGTCGATCCCGTGATCATCAATGACCATTGAGTGGGCGATTCCTGGTTGAGGGGTGTCACCAAAGCCCAATCTCCGAAACTAGTCGAATCGGCGATCGTGATGTCATTGGACTCAATGGTGATTGCCGTTGCGGTCATAGTGAACAACTGCGCCGGGACGGAGGGAGAGTAACCGGGTTCGATCATCTCATGGGACACACCGAACCAGGTTCCTGATACGGAACCCGCTGCAATGTCGATGAAATCGGGCTCGTCATCCCGTCCCGTCCAAGGATTCGAGGTAACTCTCGCCTGAGTTGCGGTGAGCGCTGCGGTCACCGTGGTGATCGAACGTGACGAGACTGTAGCCCCCTCACCTATGCAATAACCTGCTGCGTCCTTCGACGATACTCGGGTATAAACCACAACCGCTGCTTGAGTTCCGGACGCACGTGAGTCCGTACCGAGCGAGGTCACAACGCAGGGGCGTGACCTGCTCCCGGTACCGAGGGTGGCCACGACAGAGACTCTGTTTGAGACCACTTTGGCCAACACGGATTTGCTGATCGCTCCGTTGGCACAGGAAACATTGAGAAGCGGGCTGACGGTTGCAGCCGACACGGGAGATACGTATTCCGCAGAGAATCCCCTGCCGCATAATCCGTTGAGCGTCTTGCTGGTGAAACTGGCCGTTACCTGTCCGGCAGTTGTCGACATTGATCCCGACTTGAAGCTGTAGGCGCCTTTGTTTCCTGGCACCAGAGCGAACCAGCTGCCACCGCCTTCTCCGAAGCGACCAATTTCAAAGAATCCGTACTTGCCGGTGTTGATCATAACTGATCCAATTCCCGCGAGTTGGTTACTCGGGGTGTCGCCGTTCATGTGGACAACATTCACTTCGCTGTTGGGGTTGTCCTGATAAGTCGCCCCCGGGTATCCCCAGTAGAACATTCCGCCGAAACCGTCAGGTGCGGAGGAATACTGCTCGAAGTTGTCATTCTCAACTGAGAAGCTAGTGGGAAGGTTCAAACTGGCGCTGGTGGTTGCGTTCGTCGAACCAGCCTCACCGTCCGTTGTCGAGAGGGTTGGCCAATCCGCGTCGTAGGTAGGGCAAGGTTCCAAGACCGAGGAGCCCGCAAGTTTGACGTCGACCGTTCCTGCGTACGTTCCCGCCTCGGTGGTGTCGTCAGAGTTGACGTCGTCGGACATGTCGAGGCCAAAGCTCAATTTGAGGTTTTCCTCCGGAGCGTCCGTGATTTCGAAGGTCACCGAACTTTCGTCAGTGACGTCCCACGTTCCGTATTCCCAGCCGTCTCCTTCTTCAACCGCGAAGCGAGTGGTCGATACGGGCGTGGCGCAACCAACGCCTACCTGGTGGGAGAGCTCGTAATCGATGTCGAGCACGTCCCCGGTTTCAACCAGAGATTCATCAATACACATTTCGAAATATGGGTAAAGGTTCTTATCCTCTGCCGTCATCGTCACAGAAGCTTCGTTGTAGACAGAGAAGTTGCCGAACAGGGAATTGGTCAGACCGTTGGACGTGGTGATCGTTGTCGCCCTTTTGCCCTTCTTGCCGGCCTTCAACACTTGCGACGAGAAATTGGTGTTGACAACCAGGTCTCCGGCAGTGTCGTTTTCGAGGTAATACGAGTCCCTGACGGACAAGTTATTGATGCAGTTGGATGTCGACGTAATGGTCAGCGTATTCTCGTAGTCGTCGACGCCCTCACATTCATCATCGGACCAGTTCGACCCGGACCAACTGCGACTTACTTCGAGTGGGTAATACTCGGGCACCAACGGTGCGGGTACATTCCTCAACTGGAAGGCGGTGCGCGTGAAAACGGTATTGTTCGCTACCGGCCATCCCGAATACTCATCGGAAAGAAAGGCGTTACTGATGACCTGTCCTTCTTCTCCCGCTCGGATCGTAAGGGCATTCCCATTCGCGTCCCGCGTGTAACTGTAGGACTGTGCATTCACGGGTCCGGAATCTGCGCTTGCAGTTGGACCGCTGACGGTGACGGCAGCGAGAACCATTCCGGCGATCGCCAATCGAGCGACGGTGGAACGAGAGAAAATGGAAGCGAACATTGGGAGCCTTTCTCAGACAGCGTTTCCCAAAGACTAACGATTGTAAAACTGTTTAGCAATCCCCCTGCGACACCACAACCGGGGCTGGGGTCAACTGCGAACGGTCGCGGGAATCGTGTCATAACCACGCAAAACGAAAGTCGGGCGACGGGTCGGCTCGGCGGCGAGTTCGAGAGTGGGGAACCGCTCGATGAGGGCCGGCAACGAGATAGACATTTCCAATCGCGCGAGCGGAGCTCCGATACAGAAGTGAATCCCTGCACCGAACGCGATGTGCTGGTTGGTCTCGCGGGTCAGGTCCATGGAATCCGCATCGGCAAAAGCGTCGGCGTCGCGGTTGGCAGCGCCCAACAGCGCCGCAATCTTCTGGCCCTCGCGAACGAGAACACCGTTAATTTCGGTGTCGACTGTGGCGGTGCGTTCGAACAGTTGCAGCGGCGAATCGAATCGCAGGAATTCCTCGAGGGCGGTGCGGGACAGCGCGCGCGGGTCGTCGCGCAGTGGCTGGATCACGGCAGGTCTCCGCAGCGCGGCCACGATGCCGTTTCCGAACCCATTGACGCTCGCTTCGTGTCCAGCGTTCAGCAACAACACACAGGTTGCGATGAGTTCTTCGACGCTGAGGCGCTCGCCGTCCATTTCGGCAGCTGCGAGGGTGCTGATCAAGTCGGTTCCGGGTTGGACCTTACGCAGTTCCATCAATCCGTGCACGTAGTTGGCGAATTCTGTGGCTGCCGCCCTGGCCTCGGTTTTGTGGGCTTCGGTGGGGTTCACCTCGTACATTTTGACGATGGACTGCGACCACGGCCGCAAGAGGTGTTCGTCGGCGTCGGGGAAACCGAGCATGTGTGCGATGACCTTGACTGGCAGTGGTTCGGCGAAATCCGCAAGCACGTCGAACGTGCCGTTCCGCTCGAGCTTCGTTGCGCAGTCGTCGAGCAAAGACTGGGTGATTCGTTCAATGTCGGGCGTGAGCGCGGTGATGGTACGGGGATTGAACGCCTTGCTGACGAGCGATTTGAGTCGGGTGTGCTTGGGTGGTTCCGAATCGAGGATCGAATCCGAATGCAGGTAGTTGAAGTCGTGCCAATCGCTTTCGGGGGTCTTCGGAGTGAAGATTCGGCCGAGCGTTTTCGCCCGCAGCACCGCGTTGGCGTCGGCGTGACGCGCGGCGAAGAACATTCCGGTCGGCTCGTGCCAGAAGGGCTTCCCGAGCGCCCTGGCCTCGGCGAGTGCGGGGTAGGGGTCGACGAGGAATTCCTTGTCGGCAAAATCAAGCACGAGTGTTCCCGGTTCCGGTCATGCGATGAAAGCCCGGAGGTCCGATTCAATTGCCGCGACGACGTCGGCAACTCGAGCCGACCTATCAGTGCCCTCGGTGACGGCCGCATCGATGTAAATCTTGAGCTTTGGCTCGGTCCCCGACGGGCGAACGATGACACGTGAGCCACCGTCGATGGTCAGCCGAATCAAATCAGTCGGGGGGAAGTTCTCGAATCCGTTGGCGAAGTCGTCCACTGCTGTCACCGCGCGACCGCCGAGCGTCGCGGGCGGGGACTCGCGGAATTTCGACGAGATGGCGGGGATGTCCGACAAGTTCGCGACGCGAATGGAAATCTGCGTTGAGGCAAACGCCCCGAAACGGTCATCGAATTCGACGAGGTGGTCGGCGATCGTCAGACCGCGTTCTTGCAGTTCTCCGGCCATCGACAGGAAATCGACTGCCGCGGATATCCCGTCCTTGTCACGAACCTTGTCCGGGTCGACGAGGTACCCGAGTGCCTCCTCGAACCCGAAAATGAGGTTCGGAACACGGTTGACGAACTTGAACCCCGTCAGCGTGTACGAAAAATCGATTCCGTAGTCGGCCGCGACCGCGCCGAGGGCCGGAGACGAGACGATTGACGCGGCGAGTGAGGCGGGAGCACCGATTCCTTTGTGGCGTTCAGCGGCGCGCCACCCGAGCAAACTGCCGACTTCGTTTCCGGTGAGTCGACGCCACACACCGTTGTCGCGAATCGCGACGGCGAGGCGGTCGGCGTCGGGGTCGTTCGCAATGATCAGTTCCACCCCTGCGCGGTCCGCGGTCGCGAAGGCGAGGTCGAGCGCGCCCGGTTCTTCGGGGTTCGGAAACGCCACCGTGGGGAACGTGCCGTCGGGGTGAATCTGTTCGGGGACGACAATCGCGTCGCCCAGTCCGGCAGCCACGTAACACCGATTCGAGACCTCCCACCCGACGCCGTGCATCGCGGTGTACACGAATCGGACGGGAGTCGCCGGCCTCGTCGAGATCGCCGCGGTCTTCTCGACGAACGTGTCGATGAGCGATTCGGGGGCAGTCTCGTAGACGCTCGACCGCGCGAATTCGGCGATGTTCAGGTTCGCCGCTCGCAAGATTAAGGCTTCGATGTCGGTGTCGTCGGGGGACACGATTTGCGACCCCGCATCCTGACCACCGAGGTACACCTTGTATCCGTTGTCGCGCGGCGGATTGTGGCTCGCGGTGACAACGACTCCGGCACTCAATCCCAGTTCGCGCAGGGCGGTCGCGACAACGGGCGTCGGAACCGCGCGATCAAACAGGATGACGCGCAGACCGAGGCCTGCGAAGATTTCGGCGGAGTCACGAGCGAACACGTCCGAATTCACGCGACCGTCGTACCCAATCACGACGCTCGGTTGTGCTTCGCGTTGTAAAAGAAATTCCGCGAATCCGCGTGCTGCCTGAGTGACAAGAACCCGATTCATCCGGTTCGGGCCGGACCCCAATTCGCCTCGGAGCCCGGCCGTGCCGAACGTCAGGCGACTATCGAATCGGTGAGAGAGGTCGGCAATCGCGGATGAGTCGCCGGCGTCGGCTCGCTCGATAATCGAGCGCAACTCTGAGGCGGTCTCTGGGTCTGGATCCTGCGCTAGCCAAGCGTGCGCGCGCGAAATCAGGTCACTCGATGACATCGATTACCCCTCGACGAGTGCGGCGACGACGTTGGCGAGCAACGCGGACATCACGGGCTCGGCGTCCTTGCCGGCGGCGATGACTTCGGCGTGGCTGAGTGGCTCACCGAGCCCCGCAGCAAGATTGGTGATGAGCGAAAACCCGATCACCTCCATTCCCACTTCGCGCGCGGCGATGGCCTCGAGAGCAGTCGACATTCCGACGATGTGTCCGCCCATACGACCCGCCATTTGCACCTCGGCGGGGGTCTCGTAGTGCGGTCCGCGGAACTGCACGTAGACGCCTTCGTCCAGGTCGGGCTTGACGCTGCGAGCGAGATCACGAAGTCGGCTCGAATACAAATCGGTCAGGTCGATGAACGTTGCACCTTCGAGAGGCGACGACGCGGTGAGGTTGATGTGGTCGCTAATGAGGACGGGAGTCCCTGGTCCCCACGATTCCTTGAGCCCACCGGCGCCATTAGTCAGCACCATGATTTTCGCGCCGGTCGCGGCGGCGGTGCGAACCGAATGGACGACGCGACGAACGCCGTGGTCTTCGTAAAAGTGAGTGCGCGCTCCGATGATGAGCGCGTGAGCACCGGAGGCCGTGCGGATAGAACGGATTGTTCCGACGTGACCCTCGACTGCTGGCTTCGAGAAGCCCGTGATTTCGGTCGCGGGGAATTCGGCGACTGTCTCGCCGATCAGATCGGCCGCTTTGCCCCAACCGCTGCCGAGAGTGAGAGCGATGTCGTGCTTCGCAACGCCCGTCTTTTTCGCGATCTGGGTGGCGGCCTCGCGGGCGACCTCCTGGGGGTCGACCGAACGGTCGTCGAGTGGGTGTGTACCGCTGTTCATCTTGTCTATGAATCCTTCTCGAGCGAAAGTAAAACGAAACCGGCCTTGACCGTCGTGCCGGCCTCGGCGCTGACCTTGGAAACCACGCCGTCACGAGGAGCGGCAATTGCCTGCTCCATCTTCATGGCTTCGAGAACAACGACGGTTTGACCCTTGATGACGGCATCTCCGGGTGAGACCTCGACCTTCACGACCGTTGCCTGCATCGGCGAGGCGACGTCGTTTCCGCTTCCGCCCGACGCGTGAGTGGTCTTGGAGCGCACGGGAGCAAGCGGTTTGTGAATTCGAGCCGAGGTCGGCAACAGTGAGTCGGGAACCGAGACAGCCAGACGCTTGCCGTCGACCTCGACGACGACTTCGTGTCGGGTGTCGGTCGCTTCGCCCGCACCAATCGTGCCCGCGTATTCCTCGACGGTGTTGTTGAACTCGGTCTCGATCCAGCTCGTGTAAATCGAGAAGGGTTTGTCCCCCTCGGGTGCGAACGCCGGGTCGTTCACGACGAGCTGGTGGAACGGTAGAACGGTGGGGAGTCCGACGACCTGGAATTCGCTCAGCGCGCGACGGGCCTTGGCCAGGGCGTCCTTGCGATCGGTGCCGGTGACAATCAGTTTGGCAAGAAGCGAGTCGAATGACCCCGAGATGACGTCGCCCGCGACAACGCCGGAATCAACACGGATGCCGGGACCGCCGGGGAGTCGAAGCGCTTTGACGGGCCCGGGGGTGGGGCGGAAGTTCGCGCCGGCGTCCTCGCCGTTGATGCGGAATTCAATCGAGTGACCGGTGATTTCCGGGTCCGGATAGTCGACGAGCCCGCCCTCGGCAATTCGGAACTGCTCACGCACGAGGTCGAGGCCCGTGACTTCTTCCGAGACGGGGTGTTCGACCTGGAGGCGAGTGTTGACCTCGAGGAACGTGATGGTGCCGTCGGCGCCAATCAGGAACTCACACGTTCCCGCACCGACGTAACCGACCTCTTTCAAGATGTTCTTTGACGCTGAATAGAGCAGCTCGCGCTGAGCGTCAGTGAGGAACGGCGCGGGCGCTTCCTCGACAAGCTTTTGGTGACGACGCTGCAACGAGCAGTCGCGCGTCGACACGACCACAACGTTTCCTTTGTGGTCGGCCAGACACTGGGTTTCGACGTGTCGAGGTTTGTCGAGGTATTTCTCGACGAAACACTCACCGCGACCGAATGCAGCGATGGCTTCGCGCGTCGCGGACTCGAACTGTTCGGGGATTTCTTCCCGAGTGTGTGCGATCTTGAGGCCACGTCCGCCGCCACCGAATGCCGCCTTGATGGCAACGGGGAGTCCGTGAACATCCACGAAGTCGATGACCTCTTGCGCGGTTTCGACGGGGTTCAACGTCCCGGGTGCGAGCGGGGCGCCGACCTTTTCCGCAACGTGACGAGCACTGACTTTGTCACCGAGGCGTTCAATCGCCTCGGGCGATGGCCCAATCCAGATGATCCCGGCATCCGAGACGGCGCGAGCAAAGTCCGCGTTCTCGGCGAGAAACCCATAGCCGGGGTGAATGGCGTTGGCGCCCGTCCGTTTAGCTGCCGCGAGGATCTTTGCGATGACGAGGTAGGTGTCGGCACTCGTTGTGCCGTCCAGGCTGATCGCCTCGTCGGCCAACTTGACGTGCTGGGAATTGATGTCTTGATTCGCATAGACCGCAACGGTCGCGATTCCCGCGTCTTTGGCTGCGCGAATCACGCGAACAGCAATTTCACCGCGGTTAGCGATAAGGACCTTGGTAATGCGTGCTGACATGCTCTTTAGCCTATTGGTC
>Ga0315908_10001427_pt1 | contig 17911 bp, 12 predicted proteins | sample LakEriMetagenome_12_FD_203520 | JGI IMG/M metagenome (GOLD analysis project Ga0315908, IMG submission 203520) | Freshwater fungal communities from buoy surface, Lake Erie, Ohio, United States - Buoy 4 MA124 | ecosystem: Environmental > Aquatic > Freshwater > Lake > Lake biofilm | place: USA... | reverse complement strand
ATAGAAATTGCCGAAGGCACCAAATTAAATAACGTAAAGTGTGTGTTTCAAGTTTCTCCAGTCGCAGCTTCAGACCCTGCGGCTGGAAAGAAACAAAAGGAGACAAAAGACATTAAGACAAAAGACCGCTTCGCTAAAAGACTAGATTAATCTTCGAATTGTTTAGTATTAAAATACTCTGGAATTCGAAGAAGAATTAAGTCCCTTGTCCATTGTCCCTTGTCCCTTGTCCTTCAAAGCTCAAAGAGCGAAGAAGTATCCTTTGTCCATTAAGATCAAGACTAGATCAAACGTAGAAATAGAAATTGCCGAAGGCACCAAATTGCGCAGCATCAAATTCTCAATTGCCTCCGGCATCAAATTTTAAATTTCTCTCGGCATCAAATTGTTTTTTAAATCCGCCGAGGCGGGAGCAGCACCAAATTCTATTTATATTTGTCGCATGTCGGAACGGATAAGAACAATAGATGCTAAGCGAAAGGGGTGGATGCCTGATTTTCGTGAGTTGTACCAGTACAAAGATTTATTCCTGATGCTGACTTGGAGAGATTTCCGGGTCCGTTATGCACAAACAACCATTGGCTTACTATGGGCCCTTATTCAGCCTTTGTTGACCTTGGCTATTCTTACACTTGTATTTGGGAATTTTATTCAGGTTCAAACCAATGTGCCTCACGTGTTGTTCACAATGACGGGGATGGCGATTTGGACCTATTTCGCGTATGTAATTGCCAATTCTGGTGCATCCATTATCGCCAATCAAGGGATGGTCAAGAAAATCTATTTCCCGCGTTTAATTATTCCGCTTTCCAAGGCTGCAGTGGGGATGATTGATTTTGCCATCTCTCTAGTCATCATGATTGTCCTGATGGTTTATTATGGAATAATGCCATCTTCAAATGTTTGGTTGGCACCTGTATTTTTATTGATTGGAATTTTAGCAGCCTTAGGGTTTGGTATCTGGCTCAGCGCCTTGACAGTTCGTTATCGCGATTTTCAGCATGTGGTGCCTTTTATCGTTCAGATTGGCTTGTATGTAACACCGATTGCTTATCCAGCCGAATTTGCTGTTCAGCAACTGCCTAAATGGGCAGCGACATTGTATTTTCTTAATCCAATGGCAGGGGTTGTGCAAGGGTTCAGATGGGCAATGTTTGGTGGTCAAATGCCAGGTGACATGATGTATATCTCTTTCGCAATGGTTATTGTGGTTTTTGTTTCCTCACTTTGGTATTTCCGAAAAGTTGAAGATGACATGGCTGATTACGTTTAATCTTCCGAAGGTTCCACAGATTCGGGTATCAAATTTTCTTCCGTACCAGATTTTTCGGCCTTTAAATAGGAGGTCAGAATAATCACAAGAAAAGGGAGCAAAGGCGCCTTGAAACGCACAAGTACACCAAATAATATCGAGGTGAAACCAGCGAAATAACCCAAGATTACTGCGAAGAAAAATGCGAAAATTAAGAATTCTTGATTACGAATGCGCTTAATGCGTTTTAAAATGTTTTTGGAGACCAAAAATCGAAAGGTGAAGTAGAACAAAACAATACTCTCAATTCCATTCAATAGCAAACTCACAGATAGTGACTCCCAAATAAACGGTCTATAAAATCCCGCAATTACAGAATTTGGGAATGCCAAGGCCATGCCGGCAGGAGAATAATCAGTAATCCCCAAATCGTATCGATTCGTCCCATACGTTTTGTTGTTGGTCATATCTTCATTAATGACCGCTGCCTCCTGAATGTACTCATCAGCGATGGATGTTTGAAAAAAGAACATTATCCCAACCACAGTGATTCCAATGATAGCAAAGCGCATAAAAAATCTTCGAACACTGTGTTTCCCAAATTTTCTTCCAAGTCGCGCACTGTAAGCAAAAAGAAGTGGGGCCAACACAGCCAAAATCATAAAGGATCGCACGCGATACATGACGTAAAGAAAAACCAACATCATTAGCCAATTCCAGATGCTACTTCGCTTTTCTGGAGAGAGTATTTGGTAAATATTGACTAAAAAGTAACATACGCTGATCCACATAAATGTGTCTTTCGAAACACCTCCACACCAGAAACTTAGGGAAGGAATAAAGAAGATGGCGATGGCTAAAATTCGGTCTGAGTGGAGGTTATAGGAACGCACCAATTCAAAGAGCTTCCATGAGGCATTCGTTGCAATAAAGGCAAAAATAAATGACAATAAAATATAACCCTTGAAGGTGAAAAATGAGAAAACAGAGACAACCTTACAGACAAAATAACTAGGTATTTCTCCATAGATATGGGAATCTGGAAAGCCCGTTGTCATGTCAAAATTTCGCATGTGGCCGCCATCGATTGGATCCGAAAAAAGCTCAACGAAATATAAGGTTGGATCCTTCCAGAAAAGGTTATTCAACTTAACCGCTCCATCCCAAAATCCAATCGAATCACCACCTGCACCGTAAGAAATAATGTAGAAAAGGCAATTGGCTAAAACGAAGATCATTTTAAAGGCAAAGGCTCTAGGATAATACTTGTAATAGTCAAGGTGAGTATTGCGTCTGGTGCGCAGATAAATGATAATCCAAATGACAAACAATCCGAGAAGAGTGGATAGGATATCTAACGGAGTGAAAAACTCGTAATTGCGATCTATCAAAAGCTGTCCCGAACGATTATTCAATGCCTGTCATTTTTTCAAAGGTAGGCATTTTCTCATTCAACGCTTATTGATGGTGGTAAGGTTCGCCTCGTTGTATGGTCATGGCGCGATACAACTGTTCAAAAAAAATCATGCGAATCATCTGATGAGAAAAGGTCATCTCTGATAGGCTTATTTTACCCGCAGCATGCCCATAAACTTCATCCGAAAATCCATACGCACCGCCAATGACAAAAACCAGGGCCTTTCCACCCGCGTTGAATCTTGCACTCAAAAATTCTGAAAACCCAACAGAAGAGTAGGTCTTTCCGCGTTCATCAAGTAGGTACAACTGTTCGCCTGCTCCCGTGCGTGAGAGAATTTCTTTGCCCTCCAATTCTTTAATTAGCAGCTGGGATAAATTTCGCTGGTTTTTTAGGTCGGGAATCTCGATGCGCTCAACTGAAATATAGTGCTTTAGTCGGCCTAAATACTCTTGCTCGCCTTCTTCTAGGAATTTCTTACCCGTTTTGCCAATGCAGATGATTTTGATTTTCATGCCTCGAAATTACATACTCGTGTTTAAATGAACGAAAGTTTACACGACAAAAGAATTCATCTCAAAGAACAAAGTATCGGTATTTAAGGCACTATTTTTGCTAAATTCGACCGTTAAAAAAAAACGCGTTAGTTATGAGTGTTGTCTATTCTTTTCTTTTAGGTCTCATTATGAGTGTTCATTTTCAAAGTGATATCCCATATTCAACAATAGAAAATGCCTTCGCAACCAATGATGCAAAAGATATCACAGCTCTCGGAAAAGAAAAAATTCTCATTAATGTCCTCGGAAAAGAGGGGGTCTACAGTCAATCCCAAGCCAACTTAGTACTCAAGGATTTCTTCACGAAAAAACCTGGAACCTCTTTCAAGTTTATCTTTAAAGGTAAAGAAGCATCGGATGGATCCTTCGCCATTGGAACCTACCAAAGTAAATCTGAAGAATTTCGTGTTACGATTCACTTTAAAAAGGTGAGTGGAGATTTTTTAATTGAAAGCCTTTCCATCGAGAAGTCCTAGTTACTCATTTATAACACATGGCTTCGAGTCTGCTATCGCAACTCACTTGTCCGCTGCGGCGGAGCCACCAAACTCATCATTAGTCATTAGTAATTCGTTATTCTTAATTCCATTTCTATGCTCAACGAAATCATTGATAACGCGCTCCTTGAAGATATTGGCTCGGGCGACCATTCAACTTTATCGTGTGTTCCAGAAGATGCTCAAGGTTCGGCTCGTCTAATCATTAAGGAAGATGGCGTTCTTGCAGGCGTTGAATTGGCGCAAATTATTTTTCAACGTTTCGATCCGAACCTTAATATTGAAGTTTTTATTCAAGATGGTGCACGGGTAAAAAAAGGGGATATCGCTTTTGTTGTCCGTGGAAGTTCACGATCAATCCTAACAACGGAACGTATCGTCTTGAATTTCATGCAGCGTATGAGTGGAATAGCAACCCAAACGTCACAAATTGTTGACTTAATAAAAGATACGAAGACGCAGCTTTTAGATACTCGAAAAACAACGCCAGGTATTCGTTACATGGAAAAGTGGGCGGTGAGAATTGGTGGCGCCGTAAATCACCGTTTTGGCTTGTACGATATGATCATGTTGAAGGACAATCACGTAGATTATGCTGGTGGGATTCGCCCCGCAATTTTAAGTGCAAAGGCCTACATTGAACAACATAACTTAGATATCAACATTGAAGTGGAGGTGCGCAATGAAGAGGAGCTCAACCAAGTGATTGAAGTCGGTGGAGTGCAACGCATTATGCTCGACAACTTTACACCAGCAAGAATCGCCGCAGTACTACCAACAATTCCTAAGGAATTTGAGGTGGAAGCCTCTGGTGGGATTACTTTAGCCAATATTCGTGAATATGCGGAAACAGGTGTTCACTTTATCTCAGTTGGAGCTCTGACTCACAGTGTGAAGAGTATGGATATGTCACTGAAGGCTGCTTTGGAGTATTGAAGATAGAACATGGAACATGGAACATGGATTGATTCTATATTCTATCGGCGCAGCGGTCATTTTTTTTAGTTACTAATTACGAATTACGAATTACGAATTTGGTGGCTCCATCGCAGCGGTCTATGCTCTATCAGCGCAGCGTTCTATATTCTATCAGCGCAGCGGTCCTTTTTTAGTTATTAATTACGAATTACCAATGACAAGTTGAGAGTTTCGAAGAACGATCAAGTCCTTTGTCCTTTGTCCCTTGTCCCAAGTATAGTCATAACATCTTGAAATCTTAATCTCCTGAAGATTTTTCGAATCAAAGTTGGGCCCAACTCGTAACTCGTCAATAATAACTCGTAACTTTTTAAAGTCTTGACATCCTAAAATCTTGACTTCTCAATATCCAACTCACCTTTATACGACCGAATGTCTAGCAAGAAGTCTACGTCCTCCTCTAATTTGTTTCCGATGACTACGACAGAAGCCCCCGACTTGTGCAACGCATCAATCTCCTTGATTTGACGAACACCCCCGCCAACAATAATGGGTAGTCCAAGATCGCTGATTGATTCAATGCACTTTTCAGAAACTCGATCTTTCGCTCCACTGCCAGCATCCAAATACAACAGTTGCATGCCCAATAATTTTCCTGCAATTGCCGTGTTGCGTATAATGGAAAGTGAATCTCCTGGAATAGGGGTGGTCTGACTCACATAAGCGACGGATGATTTTGTTCCACCATCTATTAATATGTAGCCTGTGGGAAGAACCTCAATATTCATCTTCCACAATTCATGCGCAGCAGAGATATGGTGCCCAATCAGATAATCCGGATTTCTTCCAGAAATTAAACTGAGAAACAAAAGTGCATCAGCTTGATCCGAAATTTGATGAAATGATCCTGGGAAAATAATCAACGGAAGTGAAGAATGTGAGCGAATGGCTGATATAGTTTGCTGAAATTCATTCCGACTAACTGTACTGCCACCAACAAATACATAATCAACATGAGCGAAACTAGCCTTGTCGAGTAGGGCAAAGAGTTTTTCACCATTGTCGCATTTCTCAGGATCAATTAAAATGGCGATTCCTTTTTTTATGTTCCTGAACGATTCTATATAATAAGGTGTCATTCTGATCTTAATGCGTTGGTGTTTACAGATACCACAAGGTCTTCGATGGTAAAAATAGAGATTTCAGTATGAACCGCAATTTCTCCATTGTAAATTCTCCCACTCCATAAATTTTCGCTCAATGGAGAAAGGTGAAGTTCGGAACTGAAGATAATGCCTTTTCGTTCGGCTATTTTATAGAGTACTTCTTTCCCTGACCAAACTTTAGTCATCTCTGTAGCGGATGAAGTATTTAATGTCTCCGATTCTATCGTGCTGAGAAACTTAGGTGAAAGCTTAAGCATTCTTGAATCGATTTTCTCGAGATCAAGACCAACTATGTATTCCTTACAAAAAGCGATACCAACTACACCTTTCGCATGACTGATAGAAATGAAACCCTCATCCTCTATATAAGGTGCACCGACTTCATTATAATGTATGTGCATGAATCCGAAGAGTCGATGTCTGAGAATCCGGGTGGCCACAAATTCCATCTTGCGCTTGATGTGCGTGAACGTAAAATAGCGTTCCGTTTCTTGTTCAGTGAGATGTTCCAAATAATCGCCTGGCTCAAACGCGTCATAGTACAACAAATGAATGCTGACTGACCCAATGTGAAGATTATCTTGTTTGAACTGCACCGATTTTCCTTTTTACAAATGAACTCATTTTTTTAAAGAAAATTTAGTTGAAAGAAAATTTAGAATGAAAAGCTCACAATGCCTTGATAATGTTGGGTTAGCATTTTGAATTTGGTGACGATTCACAAAAAATGTTGATTTTAATTTTTTTTAACACTTCGGTAAAGCCAACGATTTTTTCTATATTTATCGGCTTAATAGCGACAAACTAGTTGAATGTCTAAACTAAACGTATGTTACAAAAATTAAACTTTGTTTTAGTAAGTATCTTGTTTACAGCCTCTTGCGCCTTCTCACAGACGGGCTTGGGTACTGTAAAAGGAACTGTGAAAGATGGTGACACAAAGCAACCAATCCCTTTCTGTAAGGTGGTCTTGCTCCAGAGTGGATCTGTCAAGGGTGGAGCAAACACGGATTTTGATGGGAAGTTCATCATCAACTCTGTACCTGCTGGTGAGTATGATGTCGAAGTGCGAAACGAGACGGAGGGTTACCAACCATCAGTATTGACAGGTGTAATCATCGTGGGTGATAAAATCCGATTCTTGGATGACCTGACAATTTCGAAAGCGAAAAACATTCAGGAAATTGAAGAGATGAAGGTTGTTGCCTTTAAGGTGCCTCTGATCGATAAAGATGGTGGAGCTTCAGGTTCAACTGTAACGCGTGAAGATATCGCTCGTCTCCCAGTTCGTTCGGCAGCAGGTGTTGCCCAAACAGTAGGAGGGGTGAACACGGACGAAGGTTCAGGTTCAATCTCAGTACGTGGTTCGCGTTCAGATGGTACATACTTCTATATAGATGGTATCAAGGTGCGTGGATCTGCTAACCTTCCAAAGTCAGCGATTGAAGAAGTATCGGTAATTACCGGTGGTCTTCCTGCAAACTATGGGGATGCAACAGGGGGGATTATCGCGGTGACTACACGTGGTCCATCTGCGAAGTACTTCGGATCTATTGAAGGTGTAACTTCTGGTTTCTACTTTAATGGTGCTGATCCTGATGGATATGACGGTAAAGTTTATGGTCTAGATAAATACGGTTACAACCTTGTAGAAGGTATGTTCTCTGGTCCTTTGTTGATGCAACGCGACTCAACAGGTAAGAAAACGAAGCCACTTCTTGGATTCTTGATTTCTGGAAACTACACAGATCAATTGGATAGCCGTCCATTGGCTGGAGGTAGTTACCGCATTAAAAAAGAAGTGCGTGATGAGTTGCTCGTTAATCCATTGCGTCCAACTTCTACAGGACAAGGTACATTCTACAATGCTTCATTCTTGAATAAAGATGCGTTTGAAAAAACAGCTTGGAGAATGAATGCGCGTCAAACAGTTGTTTCAGGTCAAGCAAAAATCGACTTCAACCTCGGTCCAACAGTAAACTTAACATTTGGTGGTTCAATGAACTACAGCTATGGTTCAAACTATAACTACACCGGATCTTTGATGAACTTCCAAAATTTTGGAGTTTACAGATCTTTAGATTACCGTGTATTTGGACGTTTGACTCAACGATTTACAAACACAAAAGAAGGAAGCTCGTCGAAAGTGAAGTCATTCTTCTACTCTTTGATGGTCGATTACTCGAAATCTAAAAATGATGTGTTTGATCCTAACCACGGTTATAGCATGTTTAATTATGGTCACGTAGGTACATTTACTACTACCCGTCGTCCTTCTTATGAGTTTGATCAGATAACACAGACTTATGTCCACAATGGTTTCCGTGATATTCAAGTAGACTTTAAGCCGTCTGAAACGAATGCAGCTCTTGCAGCTATTACTACGCAATACTATAATATCTATGCTGGAAGTCCTGAAAACAACTACGAAAACCTATTCCAAATCCAACAAGGAAATGCACTTCGTAATGGTGATGCGCCTGCAGGGGTTTATCAAATGTGGTCTAACATTGGCTCCCCATACAACTACTTCGGTAAAACGGAAAATGATCAGTTCCGTGTAACGGGTTCAGGTTCTGTGAACATTGGAGACCACTCTATATCACTAGGTTTCGAATATGAGCAACGATTCGACCGCGGTTGGACATCCGGAACAAGTACGAACGGTGGAACAAATGGTCCTCTTGGAATTTGGTCAATTGCGCGTCAGTTGTCAAACTTCCATATCAAAGAACTTGATTTGAATTCAGGAGTTGTTTCCGATTCGGGATCATTTAAAGCAATAACATACGATCGTCTGAATACAGGGTATGCCTACCAATCAGGTACTGGTGAATACGGAGGACAAGGTGGTAATGTAGATCAATTTGGTAATCCAATTCAAGATAACCAGTCATTCTTTGATTACAATCTTCGTAACTACCTCTATGAGCAAGGTTTAATTTCTGAAGGTGGATCAGGTTCTGACTTCATTGATATTGACCAATATGACCCTTCAATTTACAAGTTCGATATGTTCTCTCCGGATGAGCTATTGAATGGAGGTAATTCGTTTGTTTCATACTACGGATATGACCACACAGGACAAAAAGTTCGTGGTTCAACGGATATCAATAAGTATTTTAACGATTTTGATGACAACGGTAACTATCGCCGTTTCGTAGGTGCTTTCCAACCAACCTATATGGCTGGTTATATTATGGACAAGTTTGCCTTCAATGATATCGTATTTAATGTGGGTGTTCGTGTCGATGTATTCGATGCCAACCAACCTACGTTGAAAGATCCTTATCTATTCTATAATGCTAAATCTGTAGCAGAAGCGAAACAGTTAGCTGTGGATAATCCAACAGCATATTCTTGGGTAAACATTCCTGAAGCAATGGGTGATGATTACACTGTTTATGTGAATGATGTGAACAACCCTACTGCTATCAATGGTTTCCGTGTTGAGAACAACTGGTACAACGCAGATGGTGTTCAAGTAGAAGATCCAAAAGTGTTGAGAGGTGCAACGGGAATCCAACCTTGGTTGCAAAACCCATCACAAGAAACACCAAGTGCAGATGCATTCCAGGATTATAAAGCGCAAGTAAATGTAATGCCACGTATCGCATTCTCATTCCCTATTTCGGATGAAGCATCCTTCTTTGCGCATTACGACATCTTGACAAAACGTCCAACGTCTGGTTTCCGTTTTGATCCATTTGATTACCAATTCATCCAGTCAAGAAGCGCAGTTATAGATAACGCGAACTTGAAGCCTGAAACAACCGTAGATTATGAACTTGGTTTCCAACAAGTATTGTCGAAGACATCTTCATTGAAAATCTCTGCATTCTACCGCGAGCAACGTAACAACGTGCAGTTGGTGAACGTTTTTGAAGCATATCCTGCAACATACCGCACGTATGGTAACCGTGACTTCGGTACTGTAAAAGGAGTTACTGTTGCATATGACATGCGTAGAACGGGTAACATTCGAATGACTGTTGCCTACACATTGCAGTTCGCAGATGGTACAGGTTCTGATGCAACTTCAGCAGCAGGTCTTGTAAATGCTGGTTTACCTAACCTAAGAGCAATTTTCCCTTATTCATTTGACCAACGTCACGCGTTTGCAATTACATTCGATTACCGCTACGGTGAAGGGGCAGATTACAATGGTCCAGTGATCGGTGGATTTAACCTTCTGGAAAATACAGGTTTGAACATTATCTCCAACATCTATTCTGGAAATCCATACTCATCACAAACATTCATCACGGATGATGCGATTGGTACCTTGAGCTCTGGTTTGAATGGAACATTGAATGGTTCGCGTTTGCCATGGTCTTCTCGCCTCGATCTTCAGTTAGATCGTACGTTCAACTTGGAGTTCGGAAAAGAAGACAAGAAGAAAACAACTTTCTTAAACGTTTATGTGCGTGTGACGAACATGTTCAACCGCTTCAACGTACTTAGTGTATACCGTGCAACAGGAAACTGGGATGATGATGGATACCTTGCAGCAGCTGCAAACCAGACGTCAATCCAAAATCAGTTGGATGAACAGGCGTTCAGAGATTATTACACAATGAAAATTCAAAACCCTTTCAACATCAGTTCTCCAAGAACAATCCGTTTGGGTGTTAAATTTGACTTCTAAAAAATAGCATAAGAAAATCGAAGTATGAAAAAGCGAATAATAGGAATAGTAGTAGGAGTATCGACGTTGTTGTCGAATAGTGCCTTTGCTTATTTAGCGCCTGGTGATATCGGAAAGAAAGCTACACCAACCCAAAAAGGAGCAAACTGTGCTCCAGCTACAGCAAAATTGATTCTTCAGTTTAACGACGTGAAGGCTCTGATTGAGCAAGGTGGTAGTATGTTCCAAAACCGCGCTGCTAGTGTTGCTTCTTATGAGGTGCCTAAAGGAAGTGGTTTGCATGTGATTTATGCGGGAGCCTTGTGGATGGGTGGTACGGATGTGAACGGTCAGTTGAAATTGGCTGCTTTGCGTTACCGTTCTGGAAATGATTTCTGGCCTGGTCCACTAAGTGTGAACCCAGGATCAGGAAATTACGATCCAATTGCCCCAGTTGGTGCAGGTGCAATACGTGATTTTGGAGAGGCGAACATCGATCCAGATCAGTGTATTGCGTATGATCAATTCTACACAATCCGTAAGGCGGAAGTTATTCGTTTTAATTTGTGGTGGGAATGTAACAACATTACACCTCAACCAGAAGGATGTGATGATATCACTGATCCAACTGCGGATGAATTGAACCGTATCGAGAACTGGCCAGCACATGGTGATGTATCGTTAGGTCAAGATTATTATTTAGCTCCTTTCTACGATAGAAATCAAGATGGTGTGTACAACGCGTTAGACGATGGTGACCACCCTTGGTATGATGATATCTTAGGTCGTGATGATATCGAATGTGGTATCGACCGTCGTGTATCTTTATTTGGTGATGAAACGCACTGGTGGGTTTTTAATGATAAAGGAAACATTCACACAGAAACGAATGGTGATCCAATCGGAATGGAAATTCGTGCTCAAGCATTTGCTTTTGCTACGAATGACGAAGTGAATAGAATGACGTTCTACAACTACGAATTGATCAACCGTGGAACGCAAACCTTGTTCAATACCTATTTCTCTCAATATCTAGATGCTGATATTGGTAACTTCTCTGATGATTACACAGGCTGTGACGTATCTAGAGGTTTGGGATACATGTACAATGGTGACCTTTTCGATGAGATCAATGCAGGAAAACTAGGTTATGGTGAAAACCCTCCAGCTGTTGGATGTGACTTCTTTGAAGGACCTTACCAAGATGCGGATGGTATTGATAACGTAGGTCCTTTCTTCGATGAGGCTTTGGATTCACTGATTGTTCCTTCTGTTGTTCAGGCACTTGCAGGAAAAGGTATTGTTTACAAAGGAATTGGTATCGGTTACTCTGATGGTATTGTCGATAACGAACGTTTTGGTATGCGTCGTTTTACGTACTACACGTCCACATCTCAGTATCCATACAATGACCCGTCATCTGCTTCTGAATATTACAACTTTATGAGTGGAAGTTGGGCCAATGGTTCTGAAATGTTCTTTGGAGGTTTGGGTTACGAAGGTTCAAGCGGCGTAACTACAGTGCCATCTGATTACATGTTCCCAGGTGACTCAGATCCAATCAACTGGTCAACTGGTGGTACAGACATGTCATCAACTTTCCCAAATGGTTGGGATGAGGCTACGAACAACAATCCTAAAGGTGACCGTCGTTTCGTGCAGTCTGCTGGTCCATTTACATTGAAGCCAGGTGCGGTAAATAACATTACTGTTGGTATTGTATTTGGTCGTGGAACAGACGGAGATTTGTTCTCTTCTGTGAACGCAATGAAGCGTGCAGATACAAAAGCACAAGCGTTGTTCGATGCTTGTTTCAAGATTCTATCTCCTCCAGATGCGCCTAAATTGACAATTCAAGAGTTGAAGAATGAGTTGATCTTGATGATTGAGAACCCATCTTCTTCGAACAATTATCAAGAGGGGTACGAAGAAAAGGATGAAATCAACATTACAGATCCAACAGTTGATCGTTTCTACCGCTTTGAAGGATACCAAATCTATCAGTTGAAAGCTGTTGATGTATCGGTTGCGGATATCAACGATCCAAGTAAAGCGCGTTTGGTTGCACAAACAGATATCAAGAATGGTGTATCACGTTTGATTAACTTCGAGTTTGATGAAGAGCTTGGTTTTGCTGTTCCAGTTGAAAAAGTGGATGGAGCAGACGAGGGAATTAAACACTCTTTCAAGTTGACTGAAGATGCGTTTGCGTCAGGTGACCGTCGTTTGATTAATCACAAAACATATTACTATGTTGCGATTGCATACGCATACAACCAGTTCAAGAAATACGATCCAAATGATCCATTGTTCTTGGATGGCCAAAAGATACCATACATTTCTTCACGTTTGAATTATGACGGAACGGCGATTGCTGCAATCCCCGCGATTCCTCACGATCCAGCTCCAGAAGCAGATGGTACTGTTCAGCGTATTGAATACGGTTCATCACCAAAAATTACGCGAATTGATGGATATGGAAACGGTAACCGTGCACTAGAATTTGATGATTTGACAACAAATACGATTCTTACACAAGGTTTCATGGAGAATCCAACATATGACCTTGGTGCCGGACCAATCAATGTAAAAGTGGTTGATCCATTGAACTTGGTGAATGGTTACTTCGAATGTAAATTCCGTGACTATGCGCCAACATCTACAAACGCAGCAGATACGGCAAGTTGGGTAATTTACCGATATGACAAAAAAGATGGTGAAATCCTGGACTCTGTAAGCTCTGAATCTGCAATTGATCGTGATAATGAACAAATTATTCCGCAATGGGGTATTTCGGTGCAAATTTATCAAGAGAAATATTTTGGTGCTTCTGGTAACGCTTCAGTGAAAGTGACAGATATGATTGATGCAACGATTGAATATGAAGATTCTTCTAAGCAATGGTTGACTCCAGTATCCGACAACGATGCGTTCTTCCCAACAAACTGGGTGCGATCCGGAGATTATTCTCCAGATCCAGATACGGATTGTTTGCCTGATGGGGTAGACTACTTGAATCCTTGTAATTATAAGGATGAGTCTGGTCAAGATAATGATAAGAAATTCGCTAAAATCTTGGAAGGTGGAATTGCTCCACATCGCTTAGTGGGATATCAGTCCAGTTACATGCCTATGGCTTACTACAACTTGACAAGTCCTGGTTCAGCGAAGAGCAATGCATCGATTTCTTTCTTACCAAGTGTAGATATCGTTCTAACAGACGACAAATCTAAGTGGACGCGTTGTCCAGTTGTAGAACTTGGTCGCGAAGCAGCATTGAATGTTGGAGGTGCTCAACCAGGTGCTTTACGTGCTAGTCAAAGTGTAGATAAAGAAGGTAATCCTGATGGAACAGGTACTGGTATGGGATGGTTCCCTGGTTATGCTATTGATCTTGAATCAGGTGCACGCTTGTACATGGCATTTGGTGAGTGTTCTTTCTTAGGTGCTGAAAATGGTGCAGACATGATTTGGAACCCAACTGATCGTTTTGTGAACGGTGTTGGTTCGCCATTGTTGGGAGGATGTCAACCTTTCTATGTGTTTAGCTACAAACAAGCTACGATTAATAGTTATGTATCCGGATATGACTTCCCTGCATATATACCTTCTGAAGGCGAGAACAATGCAACAAATGCAGTTTACCAAAAATATTTGGATGTTGTAACGAATAATAACTCGGCTGCAAAACGTGAATTGTACGGAAGCTTAACATGGGTGGCATATCCAATGTTAACACCGGGTCAAGACTTATTGTCAACTGACGTTAAAATTCGTTTGCGAATCAATAAGGAATACAAAAACTTCGTTGGGTCAGGTGAGAACAATGGTAAGCCAATGTACTCATGGTCAATGGATGATATCTTTACCGAAACAGCTAGTGCTGAAGCCTTAACGGATGCATTAAGTTTGATTAACGTTGTGCCTAATCCATACTATGCGTTCTCTGAATACGAACGTACGCGTTTGGATACACGAGTGAAAATCACAAACCTACCTGAACGCTGTACGGTGAAAATCTACAGCTCGAACGGTAAGTTGATTCGCACTTTCAAGAAGGACAGTCCAATAACATCTCTTGACTGGGATTTGAATAACTGGAAAGGAATTCCAGTCGCAGGTGGAGTATACTTAATCCATGTTGAAGTACCAGGAGCAGGTGAGGTAATACTTAAATTCTTCGGAGGTATGCGTCAAGTAGACTTACAAGGTACTTAATTGATTTAAAAGAAAAAGTGAAATGAAAAGTTCAACAATGAATATGAAGAACATCCTTTTCGGCGGAGCAATGGCGTTCAGTATGATCGCAATGGCGGGTAATGAAGACCGTGTGGGTTCTGCAGGTGCATCGCACTTGTTAGTAAATCCATGGGCACGCAGTGCAGCATTTGGTGATGCAGGAATATCAAGCGTTAACGGTTTGGAAGCGACTTACATAAATATCGCAGGTCTTGCATTTACAGACAAAACACAAATCAAGTTCAACTACAGCAACTGGATGGGTTCTGCTGGTATCGCAATGAATAGTGCAGGTATCGCTCAACGTATTTCTGAAACGGATGTGATTGCTGTAAGTGTTCAGTCATTAAACTACGGTGATATTCCAATTACGACAGTTGCGAACCCAGAAGGAAATATCGGTTTCTTCTCTCCGCGTGCAAACATCTTTAATGTAGGCTATGCACGTGCGTTCTCACAATCGATTTATGGAGGTATCAACTTCAAAGTGATCTCATCTAGTATTTCCAACTTGAAGTCTTCAGGTGTAGCAATCGATGCGGGTATTCGCTACGTAACAGGTGAAAGAGACCAAATCAAATTTGGTATCGCGCTGAAAAACGTTGGACCTGTAATGAACTACAAAGGCGATGGTCTAGCTCAACAGGTAGACTATTTGAGCACAGGTTTCACCGCGTCTTTGGAAGAACGTTCAGCTTCTTTTGAAATGCCTTCTTTGCTTTCTATAGGTGGTTCTTATGACTTCCTTTTGGGTGGTCCTAAATCAAAACCAGCTATTGGAACAAGTACAGAATCCTCTGCCGCACAGCACAAGTTGACTCTTGCACTTGGATTTACAGCAAACTCATTCTCATACGATCAATTCCGTTTGGGATTGGATTATGGGATGGTTGGTGAGAAAGTAGCTTTCAACCTTCGTGGAGGTTTTGTATACGAAAGAAATATCCTTTCTGCTGAAAACCGTTCAAATGCATTGGTAGGACCTACAGCTGGTTTTTCACTTGATGCACTTGTGGGTGAAAACAAAACAGCATTGGGTATCGAATACTGTGCACGTTTTGCAGGAATCTTCGGAATCATTCACACAATCGGTGCTACAATTGATTTGAAATAATTTAAAGAATTTAATTTTTTGAAATACCAAGAGAGCCCCTGTGGCTCTCTTGTTTTTGTTTAATACCATCACAAGACGATATTTATGTCACAGATTAGTTACTACACAGAGGAAGGTTTGAATAAACTGAAGGAAGAACTTCACCAAATGAAAACGGTACAACGTCCTGCAATTTCTGAACAAATCGCTGAAGCACGAGATAAAGGTGACCTATCTGAAAATGCGGAGTACGATGCAGCGAAGGAAGCTCAAGGTTTATTGGAAATGAAAATTTCAAAACTTGAAGCGATTATCGCAAATGCAAGATTGATTGATGAAACAAATATTGATACGTCTAAGGTACTGATACTCTCAAAAGTAAAAATTCGCAATGTGGCAAATGGTATGGAAATGGAATACACACTTGTCGCTGAAAATGAAGCAGATTTAAAAGTTAAAAAGATATCAATTGATTCTCCTATTGGAAAAGGTTTACTTGGGAAGAAGCAAGGTGACATAGCCGACGTGCAAACTCCAAACGGAATCATCAAGTTTGAAGTCGTGGAAATTTCCCGATAAATCATGAGTACCATTTTTTCGAAGATTATCGCAGGTGACATTCCTGCATTTAAAGTGGCAGAAAATGATTTGTTTTTAGCCTTTTTAGACATAAACCCATTACGCATGGGACATACTCTGGTAATTCCTAAAACCGAGATCGATTACTTCTTTGATATCGACGCAGAACAAATGGCTCAGATGATGAAATTCGCCACTTCTGTGGCGGCGGGTATTAAAACATCATATCCATGCAAGAAAGTAGGGTTGACAGTAATCGGTTTAGAGGTGCCGCATGCACATATTCATTTGGTGCCAATGGATTCGATTGCAGACATGAATTTTACGGGGCCGAAATTGAACCCAGCTTTGGACGAGTTGGCTGTTGCCGCAGAAAAGATCAAGGCTTCTATATCCTTGAAATAACCTGATAGAGAATACATCCGATAACCAACATTCCACTCATCGCTTTAAAATTGGTGAGAGGTGATTTACTTTTGGGTTGGAAGAACAAGGTGTTGCAAAACTTTCTGTACAACTCAGTGAGTTGATCAATCCTAGCGGCAAAAAAGACAAATACACCGATAAACAGAACAGCAAAGAAAATTGTAATCCACGGCTGTCTATATTCTTCCAAGTCTTGTGGATTCACCGTGGTTAGGATGGTGTCAAGTCCAAATCCACTCACAGCCCCATAGAGCACGAGTAAGTGCACTATAAAGATCGGTAAGGTGTTTTGACCTACGGCCAGTAAAGTCTTATTAATTGATGTTTTATTGCGTGTAGCAAGAATTACTCCCATGACGAGAACTAAGGACAGGGAAAAGCGCAAAAAGAAGGAATCCATCAAACGGAAGAAACGAATTGGCTTATCCATAAAATGACTTAAAACGGCATCAAAGGAGAATCGGAAGAGGGCCTGAATGATAATCAATGAGATAGCTGCAATGAGCAAAGTTCTTAATCCATGTTTTGAGGTGGCATCAAATCCACGGGCAATCAACGATCCTATGAATGCACCACCAAGTACATATCCACAAAATGGAAAAATACCGAATACACTGTGTTCACCCCCAAAGAAATTGTTGAGGATATCAGGTAGAAAGGGAAGATGCGTGTGCGTGTCGTAATATTGAACAATTAAGGGTTGCATGAAAATACACGCTATAGCAGAACCAAGCAGTAGGTGCGGAACATAGTGCATTTTCTTTATGACATGGGCTAGCACATAGATACCAATGGTTAATAACAACCCAATTGCAATGCAATGTAAAATGTGAAAGGTATAGAAACGATCACCAACGAGGTGTGTGAAATAACTAAAGGGGTTGTAATGACATTCTTGGGTAAATGCTTTCCATTCCTCTGTCCACGTTCCTGTGTTTTTTGCTATTGTTCTGAAATTAATTTGAACCAAATAGGCCCATCCTAACAGGGTGGCAACACGAATTAATCCTTTATTTACGCGTTCCGAATTGTAGACTTCACTTCCTTTCCGTTCAAGCAAATACATGAATACAACACCGGTAATGGTAAGAAATAATGGTGCAGTATTTCCACGAATGCCAGCAAAAATCGAATATGCCC
>Ga0315908_10001425_pt1 | contig 17926 bp, 18 predicted proteins | sample LakEriMetagenome_12_FD_203520 | JGI IMG/M metagenome (GOLD analysis project Ga0315908, IMG submission 203520) | Freshwater fungal communities from buoy surface, Lake Erie, Ohio, United States - Buoy 4 MA124 | ecosystem: Environmental > Aquatic > Freshwater > Lake > Lake biofilm | place: USA... | reverse complement strand
GAAGGGCATCGACGAGCGCGGCTTCCATTTCTACACAAACTACGAGAGCCGGAAGGGCAAGGAGATCACCGCCGATACGCGTGCGGCCGCCTGCTTCCTGTGGACGGACCGACATCATCAGGTCTGCTTGAAGGGCGTGATTTCGAAGCTCGATCATGCCGATGCGCAGAAATACTTCGCCAGTCGCCCCTACGGGCATCAAATCGGTGCCTGGGTGTCAGATCAAAGCGTCGTGATCCCCGGCCGCGAGTGGTTGGAGCAGCGCGATGCCGAGTTGAAGGCCCAGTATCCTGAAGGCCAGGTGCCCTGCCCGCCACACTGGGGGGGTTACACACTGCTCCCGGACGAAATCGAGTTTTGGCAGGGCCGTGTGAGCCGTTTGCATGATCGCATCCGCTACCGCAAAGCGAGCGGCGAGTGGGTGAAGGCGCGTTTGAGCCCGTGAGCGGCTGATTCCCACACCGACGGGGGGCTTTCCTCAGCCCAAGGCCAAGCCCAGCGCCATTGGGGCAAGGATTCGTCAATCACCCCCCGTCTTCGCGGACACCGGAGAGAATCCGCGTCTGACGCATTGTGGTGGGCGCGTGCCATCCTCGAAATAGATCAAGGGGAGCGATTGACTCCTCTGCGATCACCCCTTTCTCAACGTGTTGTTATCCTTCTGGCTGTTGGTAACTCGCATGAATCCCCAGGGCGGACCTCAAAAGTCCGCCCTGGCTATTTTATGGTTTTTATAATTTTAGATGACCCGATAGATCGCGAGGCTAAATTATTCGGCACGCGAATGATCCTACGCCCCTCCACGATCCTGTTCATCATTCTGGTGCTCCTTCCACTGGCGCTGCTGGCTTGGCTGGGAACCTATCTGATCCGTGACGCGGAAAAGCGCACCGACGCCTCCATGCAAGCCGTTCTAGCCGAGCGACTTAGCTCCGCTGACAACCAACTGCTGCATGACATGCGCCAGCTCACGGACCGCCTCGACGATTGGGGTGCGAGGAGCGACGGCTCCGCGCGGCTGATGTCCGCAAGGCTGGCGACGCACCCATGGATCGCCCAAACGTGGGCCAAGGCAGGCACAGGGGGCCCATTGGACACCTTTGCCGGAAAAGCACCGTATGAGCCAGGGCAGGCTTTCAACGCGGACGAAAGAATCCAGGCCATTAGCAGTGCCACCCGGCAGCCTGAGACGGAATTTCCTTTCTCCCCCGACGCAGGCGGTCCGCCATTTCAACGCTTCAGTTCCACTGGAATGTCCGCCGCCACACTGCCGCGCACCACGACTTGGTTCACCTATTTGAAGATCTTCGGCTATCACATCGATGACCAACCGGAGGCTGAAACTGTGCAGTCCTGGAGCGGCTGGCATGTGGGCGACTCCACCTTCATCTACTGGCATCGTTTTGCCGACGGTGGCCTGAGTTGTGCCCTGATGAACCCACAAGCGCTCATGAAGGCCTTGTTTCTGCGGCAGCCACAGCCTGGCTTGGCCGCGCCACCGGGACGCATGACGCTCACCACGGTGAGTGGGATTGCCCTGCATGATTGGGGCAAGCGTCTCCCAGGCTCCGAGCGCACGCCAGCCGCCCACCGCGCCTGCTCCGAGCCGCTCTCGCAGTGGGAACTGGCCTACACCCCCGCCAACGAGGAATTCCCCAAGCCGTATCTTTTCCCCATTCTGCTCGGCGTCGGCTCAGGCATCATTCTGGTGTTCGTCGTGGGGTGGTTGTATTTCCACGAGAGCGCCCGGGAGATCCGCGTGGCGCAGCAGCGTGTCACCTTCGTCAATCAAATCTCTCATGAGCTGAAAACGCCGCTCACCAACATCCGGCTGTATGCCGAGATGGCCGCGCAACGTGCCGAGTCGCAGGGAGATGCCATCGCGAAGCGCCAGCTCGGTGTCGTCGAGGCAGAGACCTCGCGGCTGCACCGCCTGATCCAAAACGTGCTCAATTACGCCCGCCAGCAGCGCGACAAGCTCACCATCCAGCCCACTGCCCTCGTGCTGGATGAACTGGTTGGCCGCAATATCGAGTTCTGGAAGCCGCTTCTCGAAACTAAGGGCTTTGAGATCTCCTCGTCGCTCCATGGCCCCTCCTCCATCCAGGCGGACGCGGACGCCATCGAGCAGATCCTGGGCAACCTCATCTCCAACGTGGACAAGTATGCCAACGTCGGAAAGTGGATCGGCATCCGCACCGAGCACGATGAGAAAAGCACGCGCATCATCGTGGAAGACCGCGGTCCAGGCATCCCCTCGGGCAAGCGCCGCACCGTGTTCGAGCCGTTTGAGCGTCTGCGCTCCGACCTCGCCGAAGGTGTCAGCGGCACCGGCATTGGATTGACCATCTCACGCGAACTGGCACAATTGCACGGCGGCACTCTCAGCGTCTGCCCTCAGTATCGCGACGGTGCGCGTTTCATTCTGACCCTCCCCCACCAGCCATGACGAAGATCCTCATTGCCGAAGATGACGACCACACCCGAGACGCCCTGAGCGAGGTGCTCAGCATGGAAGGCCACGAAGTCATCGCCGCTAGCGACGGACTCCAAGCGGTGGACTTTTTCCGCGCCGAAAGCCCAGATTTAATCTGCCTCGACGTCATGATGCCAGGCCTCAACGGCTATGAAGTCTGCCGTCAGATCCGCAAGCAGGACGAAAAAGTGCCCATCCTCTTCCTCACCGCCAAAGCCGAAGAGATCGACACCGTGCTCGGTCTTGAGCTTGGCGCGGACGATTACATGACCAAACCCTTTGGCGTGAAGGAGATCATCGCCCGCATCCGCGCCATCCTGCGCCGCACCGCCATGCGCAGCGGCGCAGGAACCAAGGACGCAGAAGAGACCTTCACCATGGACGACCTGCGCATCGTGCCCTCCGAACTGCGCGCCTACCGGGACAAGCAGGAAATCCAGCTCAGTCCGCGGGATGTGAAGCTCCTGCGCCTCCTCCATGACCGCCGTGGCAAGGTCATCAACCGCAATACCCTCGCCGACGAGGTCTGGGGCGTCGATTTCTTCCCCGAGAGCCGCGCCCTCGATCAGCACATCTCCCAGCTTCGCAAACGCGTCGAAAAAGACCCCTCCCAGCCGCGCATCATCCGCACCGTGCATGGAGCGGGTTATCGCTATGAATGACGTTGCGGATTCTCGGCGTAGAGTGATGCCTCATTCGCCCTCCGGATTGACTCATTTGATCTTCCATCCCCATGCTCACCTTCGACGCTCACCTCGACCTCAGTCTCAACGCCCTCGGCGGTTTTAACCGCGACCTCCGTCTCCCCGTTCATGAGATCCGCCGCCGTGAGGCCGGTATGACTGGGAAAGGCCGCGCTGCTGGCACCACCGCCTTTCCTGAGATGCGCCGTGGCAAAGTCGGTCTCTGCGTGGCCACCCAACTCGCTGGATGCATGCCGGGAGTCTCGCCGATCGCTAACTGGATGTCTCCCGAGCAGGCCTGGGCCGAAACTCAGGGCCAGCTCTCTTGGTATCGCGCCATGGAGGAGGACGGCCAGCTCCGCCTGATCACCAACCTGCTCGAACTCGATGAAATGATCGCTCTCTGGAGTGACGACAGCATTCCCGATGACGAAAAAGCCATCGGCTACATCCTCAGCCTCGAAGGGGCCGACTCCATTCGCAGCGTCGGCCATCTCGAAGACGCTTGGGCGCAGGGACTCCGCGCCATGGGTCCAGCCCACTACGGCGTGTGCCGCTATGCCCTAGGCCACGATCAGGTCGGGCCGCTGCGTCCCGGTGGCAAAGAACTCATCCAGGAAATGGACCGCCTGGGCATGATCCTCGACGTCACCCATTTGAGTGATGAATGCTTCTGGCAGGCGCTCGACATCCATCACGGCACGGTCTGGGCCAGCCACAGCAACTGCCGCGCCCTCGTGCCCGATCCGCGCCAGTTCAGCGACGATCAAATCAAGGCTCTCATCGAACGCGGAGGCGTCATGGGGGCCGCCCTTGATGCCTGGATGATGGTGCCCGGCTGGACTCGTGGCCAAACCACGCCTCAACAAGTCGGCCTCAAACTCGAAGTCATCTGCGACCACATCGACCACGTCTGCCAACTCGCCGGCAACGCCCTGCACAGCGGCATTGGCACGGATCTCGACGGCGGCTACGGCACCGAACAGACCCCCGAAGACCTCGACACCATCGCCGACCTCGCCCGCATCCCCGCCATGCTCGAAAAACGCGGTTACAAGCCCGAAGACATCGCCAACATCATGCACGGCAACTTTCTCCGCCTCATCCGCGAGGCCTGGGCCGAATAACGGAGCGCGACTGCCCTCCTCGGCAGCCAATCCTCCCCATTCGCTTGAAACATGCCCGCTGCCAGCTCAGCCCCCACCGACACCGTCGTCCTCATTCATGGACTCGGGCGAACGCCGCGCAGCATGTGGATCGTGGCTGCGTGGCTGCGGTTTTGCGGGTATCGCGTGCGACTCATCGGCTATCCCTCCCGCAGTGTTTCGATCGCGGAGGCGGTGGAGCGGCACATTGAGCCGGGATTGGCGGAACTGCCGCTGGAAGCGGGTTCGCGGGTGCATTTTGTGACGCATTCACTCGGCGGCATCGTGTTTCGGGCCTGGGCGGCGCGGCGTGACCCGGCATTTCCACTGGGACGCGCCGTGTTGCTGGTGCCGCCGAACCAGGGCAGTGAGATCATCGACATGGTGCGGCCGCTGGGCTGGCCGCGCTGGGTGCTAGGGCCGGTGGTGGATGAACTGGGCACAGAGCCGCACCACACGCCCAAGGCGCTCGGCCCGCTGCCGCCTGAAACTGGCGTGCTGATGGGAAACAAGGGCACGCTGCGTTTGTTCGGCCATGTGCTGGGCGCGGAGCACGATGGCATCGTCTCCACCCAAGGTGGACAGGTGGAAGGGCAGGCGGATTTCACCGTCCTGCCGGTGAATCATCTCACGGTGCTGTTCAGACCAGCCGTGATGCGTAGCGTGAGGCGCTTTCTAGTCACGGGCCGGTTTGCAGGGTGAAATCAGGCCGTCGGAGCCGGATCACCGCCGAAGAAGTGCTTCAGCGCCTCCATCATGCCCTCGCTAGCAGGGCGCGTGGCGATGAAGCCGCCATAGGTTTGCACGACCTGCTTCACGGGTTTGAGCGCGTTGACCGGGCAGGCGATCATGCGGGCGTGGCGCGGGTCGAGCATGCTGAGGTCGTTGAAATTGTCTCCAGCCGCGAAGCAGGCAGAGGCATCAAGGCCCAGCAGGCGCGCCAGCTCACTCAGCGCAGTGCCTTTGCTGTAACCGCTGTGGGAGAAGCGCAGGTAGATGCCGTTGCGATGGTAGCCGATGTCTGGGAACTGCCGAGCATGCGAGTCGATGTAGGCGCAGATGCCGTCGAGTTCGGCATCCGTGGTGCCGACGATGCCCATCTCTCCCTCGCCACCCGAAATGAAGGAGGCTTGCGTCTGCGTCTCGACCATTTGCTTGATGGCTTGAAACGAAGGCTGGTGATCTTTAACGAAGCGCTCCTGCGCACGACGCGCCAGACGGTTCCAGGAGCCGTAATCCGTCCAGCGGCTGAAGAAGCCGGGCTTATAGATGTCGCACTCCTGAGCGATGATGAAGTCTGGTTCCGAAAAAATGCCATATTGCGCAAGTCCTTGCAGCGTTTGGCTCAAGCTGCGCCCGGTGTTGATGACCCACGCAGCACCTTGGCCGCGCAGCACCTTGATCATCTGCCCGAAACCGGGATGATACACAGGATCGCTCTCTGGATGCACCAGAGTGCCGTCGAAGTCGAAACAGAGGATGAAGCGGTGTTTGGGAGCGGCCATGAATCGGTGGGGGCGCATTCATGCCGTGAAAGAGGCGGGCTGCAAGACCGCGATCACCCGCAGCACCGCCAAGACGCAGAGCGCCCATAGAATCGTCTCATACATCACGAAAATCGGCAGCCCCATCTGCCGCCGGCGGGCACGCTGCACCAGCGCCTCGCTGGCCCAGAGCAGGCCGAGCACCAGGGGCGGATACAGCGCGAGATGGCGGCTACCCCCGGTGAAAACGGGCATGTCCCAGCCAAAATCCAGTGCGCAGACGACCAAAGCCAACACCGTGAAAAACACCAGCGGTGCGGTCTCTGGATGCAGCGCCTGCCCAGCATGCGCGGCACGCGGTGCCACAAACCACACAATGAGCATCAGCATCATCAGGACCGCCGTGAGCACGGCCACGAAGACGCCGCGCTCCAGCGGCAGCGAATCAAGACTCCAGGGCCATTGCAGCACGGCCTCGATCATTTTCAGACCGCCCTGACTCAGCCGCTCACTCACCGCGTCCGAGGCATGGGATTCGAGATAGTTCGCGTAGCTCGGCAACTCGCCCGCTGGCACGGCCAGCAAGGACTCGCGGGTCTGATGCGCCGCCGTCCACTGCCGCAGAGCGTTTTCATCATCAAACCAGCGCCAGAAGAAGGGCGCGGCGTCACCCAGCCTCTCCGTGGCGTGCGCGAGCATCGGCCCCATAGTGATCAGGTGGCAGGCCACGAGCAAAATCATGCCCAGCCAGTGATTCCGCCACACCCAGAGCGTGGTGCGGTCTTCCTGAAACCAGTGCGCCACGATCAGCCCCCAGAACCAGCGCAGAGTACTGACAAAAATGAAGACGAGCACCAGTGTCGTCGCAGTCGGCAGGGTCAGATTCGCCAGCGCGGAAAAAAAGCCGATCATGCCGTAGAGCCAGAGTGAATTGCGCTTCAGCGCAGCGATGCAGCACACCCAGACGAGCAGAAACAGGAGATGAAACAGCCCATCCGGCAAAAACTCGTTCGATGAAGGCAGCAGCACCCCAAAACCGATCGTCAGGATCGTCAGCAAGGCCGCAGGCACTGAAAAGGCGCGTGCCGCCGCCAAACCAAGCATCAGCAGGAATCCCAGACTCAGGCCAAAAAGCCAGCGCTTGCCGGAGCGTAGCACTTGGTGATCCACGGCGCTCAAGCTAGCCGATGCAGGCGGATGATCCGCCGAGACGCTCCAAGCAGCGAGCCAGGGCCACAGCGGCCGCACCACACCATCGGTGCGATGTGGCAGCCAGTCGTTCAGAGGCTGGGAGACTCCCTTGGAAAAGTCCGGCGCAAGATCACGCCGCGTCTCAATGGCGGCATTCAAATACACGCGTTCCTGCTCGTGAATCTCGGCTCCGGTTGCGCTTTGCTGCTGAAACGCTCGCACAGAACACCAGACGAAGAAGACCAAACCCGCCAGCATCACCACCCAGCGACCGCCGCTCAGCCAGAGCCTCGTGAGATGCAGAAACACGGATTTGACCGGCATGCGCGCTGCGAAGGTGGAAGGGGTGATTACTTTTTCGGCCGAACCTTGATCTCCACGCGGCGATTCAGGCCCTGCTCCTCCACTGTGCCAGCGGCGCTGACGATCGGCTTCGATTTACCCAGGCCCATGGCCTGGATGCGATCACTGCCAAGTCCGAGGGACTCCCGCAGCCATGAAACCACCGCGTTCGCGCGGCGGATGCTGAGTTCGAGATTGAAATCCTCGCCGCCGAAGCTGTCGGTGTGGCCTTCGATGATGAAGAGCGAGTCTGGGTTCTTTTGGATGAGGAAACCCAGCTTCATGAGGCTGAGGCGGGCACCTTCGGCCAGTAGATCGCTGCCGTAGTCGAAGAGCAGATCCGTCGGCATCAGGATCGGCGCGGTGCTGCCGCCCACCCTGCCACCGCCGCCGAGGAGGTCGTCGAGATTGCTGAAGCCCTTCACACGCGCACCTGCGGCGGTGGTGGTGCCCTGGCTTTTCACCGCGTCGAGCAGGCCGCTGTCCATTTTACCGCCTTCGCCGGGATCGAGCGCCCCGGCATCGAGCAGCATTTGTTTTTCTGACACGGGCTTCGACAGCACATCACGCCGCACACTGGCCATCTCGGCGGCGATGTCCGGCGCGGCCATCGTTTGCGGTGCGAGAAGCATGGCCATGTCCGTGGCCTTGGGAGAGCCGGGAGCGCCGTCGCCAGGATCGTTGGCACGGATGAAGTTGGTGATCTCCTTCACGTTCGGCGTGAGGTCGATCTCCTGATTCGCTGGCAGCTCTTGCAGCTTGTCAAAGTTGTCCAGATTCGGCTCGAAGGCCTTCAGGTCCGGCACATTGCCCGGCGCGATGATCTCAGGGATCTGCTGGATGGCCTGCTGCTCCTTGAGCACCTGCTCGCTGATGCGGACGCGCTCCGGCACCTCGCGCATTTTGACCGGCTGCATGGCGGAAACGCCCAGGAAGTCAAATCCCACCACGAGCATCATGTGAAACACCACGGAGAGGATCAGCGCGAACATGACCCACCATTTCAGACTCCAATCGTCGCGGGAACGAAACGAGGACTGTGGAGTGGTCCACTCGGGCGGATGAGTAACGGCGGCCATGACAAACAGGACGGTACCACGGAGGCAAATCTTTGCACGCGTCACTTTACAGCCATGTCGCGGTCATTTTAGCCGTGACATCGAGCTGCCTGCCTTCGTATGATGCCGCGTCATCAAACCCAAACCACCACCATGAACCGCCGCATCTTCCTCACCACCAGCACCGCCGCCCTCGCTGGCTCCCTCATCGCCCCTGCCAGCAGCCAGGCACTTGATCTCACTCAATCCCCCCTGCTCTACGCTCCGGAGGCTCTGGAGCCGCACATCGACGCCATGACGATGAATATCCACTTCGGCAAGCACCACGCCGCCTACATCAAGAATCTCGGCGACGCGTTGAAAGCCGCCAGCGTGGATAAAACCGACCCCATCGCCCTTATTTCCGACCTCAAAGCCGTCCCCGAAGCCCAGCGCATGCTCATCCGCAACAACGGCGGCGGTCATGTGAACCACACCTGGTTCTGGAAGTGGATGGCTCCGGCTGGCAGCGGCCCGAAAGGCCCCGAAGGCAAGCTTGGCGAGGCCATCCAGAGGACCTTCACCAGCATCGACGACTTCAAAAAAGTCTTCGGCGAAGCTGGCACGAAGCGCTTCGGCTCTGGCTGGGCTTGGCTCATCGTCACCAAGGATGGCGCTCTGAAAGTCACCTCCACGCCGAACCAGGACAACCCGCTCATGAAAGGCGTCGTCGAAGAGGCCGATCTTGGCACCCCGATCCTCGGCCTGGATGTCTGGGAGCACGCCTACTACCTCAAGTATCAAAACAAACGCCCCGACTACATCGCCGCGTGGTGGAACGTGGTGAACTGGGCGGAAGTGGCGAAGCAGTATGCTGCCGCGAGCGGCAAATGACGATTGAGTCAACCCGAATGACGAACGAAGTCCCAATGACAACGCTCGAAGATCAACCTCAACACAAGGGCAAGCTTCAGCCTCGTCATTCGGGCTACGTCATTGTTTCGTCCTGCGTCATTTTCCCGTCATGACCGGACTCATCGAGGTCAAGCTCACGGAGTTGAACCAGTTGTTCAACTCCATGGACCCCTCCCCCTTCCATGAGCGCGATCTGGACCGCAACGCGGAGGAGTTCATCGTCAGTTGGGCGCAGGAGCATCCGAAACAGCACGATTTGAAGCTCCTCGTGCATCTCTCCAAACGCCCTGCCGATATCGCCGACGCGCAGCAGCTCGTCACCGACTCCGTCGCGCATTACTTCGAGTATCGCGCCAACATGACGATGCACGAACTGAAACGCCTGATGCGCGAAGGCCGCGCCTCGTTAATCATCGGCCTGCTCTTCCTCGGCATCTGTCAAATCACTGCCACCCTGCTCACGCCGCCCGCCGGGAGCTGGCAGACCGTCGCCCGCGAAGGCCTCACCATTATCGGCTGGGTCGCCATGTGGAAGCCGCTTGATATCTACCTCTACCGCTGGTGGCCTCCGCTCTCTCGGCGCCGGCTCTATCAACGCCTCAGCCGCATGCCCGTCGAAGTCCGCTGCTCTCTCACCCCTTGAAACCTTTGCCCTCATGAAAACCCTCCTCACCACCCTCCTTCTGCTCATTCCCGCCATGGCATTCGCCGCTGATCCCGCCAAACACGTCAAAGCCGACGAAGCCGCCAAAATCATCGCCGAAGGCAAACTCGTGATCGTGGATGTCCGCACGCCGGACGAGTTCAAAGACGGCCACATCAAAGCCGCCAAGAACATCGACATCATGGCCGCCGACTTCGAAGCCCAGCTCGCCAAGCTCGACAAAACCCAGCCCACCCTCGTCCATTGCCAGGCCGGTGGCCGCAGCATGCGCGCCTTAAAAACCTTCGAAAAACTCGGCTTCAAGAACCTCATCCACCTCGACGAAGGCTTCGGCGGCTGGGAAGCCGCAGGCAAGCCGGTGGAGAAGTGATCACAGGCCCAGCAACCGGCGCATGTGCTCCTTCGAGATGCCGCCGACCTCACGCGCGGTCTCTCGGCCATTTTTGTAGGCGATGAAGACAGGAATGCCGCTCACACCGTGTTCGCGGGCCAGCTTGGGATCTTCATCGACGTTGATGCGGATCACGACGGCCTTGCCCTTCAATTCTTGTGCGAGTTCATCGACCAGCGGGCCGACGACTTTGCACGGGCCGCACCAGTCGGCATAAAACTCCACCAGCACCGGCACCTTTGCCGTGCGCGCGGCGGAAATCGACGTGGTGCCACCCGAAGACGACCCCGAGCGGTTCATGTCGAACACGATCCAGCCGATGCACACCATGACGGCCCCGATGATCCAGAGATGGAAGTTGCCCTTGTTCATGCGGCACCATCCAGGCCGGTTTTTGATCTGGCAAGCTCGGAGTCAATTCGATGGCTCCTCGAATCCGCGCACCCCGGAAGCTTCGAGAAAGCTTTTACACGCTGATTGGGGACCGGCTGTTTGGGACGCTGGAGCGTCCGAATCACCCCAGTTTTCGACCTTGAATCTCACTCCCGCACCGGTAAAGGAACGGCCCCGCGTCTGGCCGCCTCCGGCGCTTTTTTCCAACTCTCAGCCCTACGCTCCTCGCTCTTTGCTCATGAACAAAACCCTCCTCGCCCAAGCCGCCAATGAAGCCCGTGGCCTCGCCATGGACGCCGTCCACAAGTGCTCCTCCGGCCACCTGGGGCTGCCGCTCGGCTCCGCTGAAATCGGCGCGGTTCTTTTTGGTCAAGCCCTCCAGTGCGATCCAGCAGAGCCGAAATGGCTGAACCGTGACCGCTTCATCCTCAGCGCTGGCCACGGCTCGATGTTCATCTACTCCTGGCTACACCTGAGCGGCTACGCGGTGAGCATTGACGACGTTTCTAAGTTCCGCGTGCTGCATTCCATCACGCCAGGACATCCTGAGTTTCATGAGACGCCGGGCGTGGAATCCACCACCGGCCCTCTGGGTCAAGGCGTGGGCAATGCGGTGGGGTATGCCCTTTCCGGCAAAATGGCAGCGGCGAAGTACAACACCGCGCAGCACACGATCATCGACAACCACGTCATCTCCCTTGCCGGTGACGGCTGCCTTCAGGAAGGCGTAGCGCGTGAGGCCGTCGCCTTCGCCGCCCACAACAAGCTCGACAACCTCATCCTCATTTTCGACTCCAACGATGTGACCCTCGACGCGATGGCCAAAGTCACGCAGAGCGAAGACACTGAGGCGCTTTACACCGCGCTCGGTTGGGACGCAGTGACCATCGACGGTCATGACCTCGACGCCATCCTCTCCGCCCTCGAAACCGCGAAGAAGAACGACAACGGCAAGCCAAAAATCATCATCGCCAAGACGATCATCGGCAAAGGCATCCCCGAAGTCGCCGGCACGGCCAAAGGCCACGGCGAAGGCGGCGCGAAGTTTGCGGATGCCGCTAAAAAAGGCCTCGGCATCCCCGAGGGCACGCATTTTTACGTCAGCGATGAAGTGAAGGCTTACTTCGCCGACTTGAAGGCCAAGCGTGCAGCGATCCATGGCGAATGGAACACGATTTACCTCGCCTGGAGCGCGGCGAATCCTGAACTGGCCCAACAACTGGACGCCGCCCGCAACGGCACGCTCAAAGCGGAAGACCTGCTCCAAGTGGTGCCGGAATATCCCGCCGAAGGCAAAGCTGCGACGCGCAACAGCGGTGGTGAGATCCTCAATCACATCGCCAAGGCCGTTCCGCATCTCGTCACCGGCAGCGCGGACCTCTTCGGCTCCACGAAAAACTATCTGACCGGTCTTGGCGATTACTCCGCTGCGAATCCGACCGGCCGCAACATCTGGTTTGGCATCCGTGAGCACGCCATGGGCGCGATCTGCAACGGCATCGCCTACGACGGCCTCTTCCTAGCCAGTGGCGCGACTTTCCTCGTCTTTGCCGACTACTGCCGCCCGAGCATCCGCATCGCGGCGCTCGCCAAACTGCCTGTCACCTACATCTTCACGCATGACAGTGTCGGCGTCGGAGAAGACGGCCCCACGCATCAACCGGTGGAAACCGTCAGCGGTCTGCGTGTGATCCCGAATCTCGATGTGATCCGCCCTGGAGATGCCGAAGAAGCCGCCGCTGCCTTCGCCGCCGCGTTCAGCCGCAACGACGGCCCCACGCTGCTCGCCTTGAGCCGCCAGGACCTGCCACACCAAGGCCACGCCAGCGCCACCACACGCCGCGAAGGCACGCTCAATGGCGGTTACATCCTCGTGAAAGAAACCGCGCCGCTGGAAGCCATCGTCATCGCCACCGGTTCCGAAGTGCAGCACGCCGTCGAAGGTGCCAAAGGCAAGCCCGGCGTCCGCGTCGTGAGCCTGCCGTGCTTCGAGCGTTTTGATCGCCAGAGCGCCGAATATCGCGAAAGCGTGCTCCCCGCCGCCTGCACGAAACGCGTCGCCATTGAGGCCGGTGTCTCCGGTCTCTGGTGGAAGTATGTCGGCACTCAAGGACAGATCATCGCCATCGACCGTTTCGGCATGAGCGCTCCCGGTAACACCGTCTTCAAAGAACTCGGCATCACTGCCGAGGCTGTGGCGCAGGCGCTGGCTTGATTCTGCTAGCGAAATCATCGTTGCATGCGGCAATCCCGGTCCGTGGCCGGTCGCTGTCGCATGCATAGCAACAGCCGTCCCTGGCAGGAAACGTTGCCGAGAGGAGCCTGTGCTTTGCGATCGGATTTTGCTACGCCTCCTCAAGGCAGACAGGGCAGAGGTGCGGCTAGGACCGGTTTGGGGCGCTTCACGCATGACGTGCAGATGGCTGCGGGCACCTTTCCAGCAGGTAGTCGCTTAACGTGGTGCTGGCATGCAGCGTCTCCGTGAGAATGTACTCAGAGCGCAACTGCGACAGCACCGTTGCCAGCCGGTCCGGTCGCGTTTCGATGCAGATGAAACGCGGGCGGTGGCGCTCCAGGTCGAGGCCCTTGAGCACCTCGAGTTCGTAGCCTTCGACATCCAGGCTCAATAGGTCAAACTCCGCCGGCACTCCGCTCTCGGCCAGCACCTCGGTCAAGGTGCGCACCGGAACGTCGAAGACCAGCTCCTGAGCCGGAAGTCCCTGGATCTCCAAGCCGTTTTTGGCGCGTTTTTTCTCCGAATCTTCGTCTCCCCAGGCACCACAAACGCCGGTCATCAATCCCGCGTAGCGAAGCTGCGCCTTGGAACCTGAGCGATCTGGCGGCCCCAAGGCGCAGGCATGCACCTGGGACTCCGGCCGGGTTTTCCTACAGATTTCAGCAAGCCATGGCACGGGTTCAATCAGCACCCCCCGCCAGCCCTGGAAACGGGCCAGATGGTAGGTGTTGCTCTGCTGGAATCCGTCGTTGGCACCCGCCTCCACGAACCAGCCATCGCGAGATCGAAGGTGCTGGGCGAGTTTTCGATCCAGCCCGTTCAGCGCAGGCCATGAAAGCCTGTCGATACCACAACGCTCCAGCCAGGGGCGGAGCAATGCAGCGCATTTTTGCCGCCGGCTCATGGTTGGTAGGGAATGGCACCGCGATCCGCCCCGCTCCATGACGCAGGCAGGCGTTTGAGGTTGAAAGCAGCGCCGAAAAAGGCCGAGGTCGTCCAGGTGTAGGCGTTGCAGGGTCCAAACCCTTGAAAATCCACCTGGGTGAGACCTTGGGACCGCAAATAATCCGCCGCGGTCGTGAACCAATCGGAGTTATCGAGCAGAATGAGGCCGCCCGGACGCAAGACCTCCACCGCCACCTGCGCGCAATCGGGCCGATGTCTTCCGTCGATGATCACCACATCCCAGGGAGCGCCTATGCGGGCGGCAGCGATGTAGGACGCGCCATCCATCGGCCCATGCAGGGTCACGTTCGGAGGCAGCCGCGGGGTGATCTTCCGCACCCACGCCGCGTCACTCTCCACCGACGACACCTCACGCGCTCGCCCAGCCCAGTGGAGTGTACCCCAGCCAGCCCCGTATTCAAAAATCCGACATTCAGCGAGATCGAGCTGGTCCATCCAAGCCAAGGCCGGGTAGGTCATCCAGGGCAGCGGCTTTCCCTGGGCGTCCACCGGCCTGGACTCCTTGACCGAGCGCCACCAGCCGGTCTTTGAGCAGAGAATCTCCAGCACGGCGAAAACGCTCCCCAGGGCCGGTGAGCAGCGCCGGAGCAGACGGTGTAGGAAAGAGCGCATGGACAGATCGGAGATCAATCTCAACCCGGGGTGTATTGCAAGATTCTTCTTGCGACGGTAGCGAATAGGCTGAAAGCGCAGTTTCCACTCCCCTGACCGCGTGACCGCTCCAGCCAAGGCCCAGATCGTGATCCCCGTTCATAACCGCAGGGAAACCACCCATGCCTGCCTTGAACGGCTAAATCAACTTGGCATACCAACGTGGGCCGGAGTGATCGTCGTGGACGATGGCAGCACGGACGGGACTGCGGAGATGATCCAGGCAGAACATCCGTGGGTGCAGCGTCTGCATGGCCATGGACAGTTGTGGTGGACGGGGGCCATCGACCTGGGCATGAGGGAAGCCATCCGGAACGGAGCTGAATGCATCGTCTGGCTGAACGACGACGTTTTGCCAGATGCCGGAGCTTTGGAACTCCTGGTAGAGGAGGCGCTGATGAACCAATCTGTCTGCGGAGCGGTATGCCGGGGTGGAAATGAGATCCCGGTGGCTTATGCGGGCGGCGTGATGCGCAACCTCTGGCCGCACCCCGTGCGGCACATTCAGGGAACCGCCCCGATCCCTGTGGAGTGGCTGCACGGAAATCTTGTGGCGGTCCCGGCCGTGGTCTGGCGGCGGTGCGGTCTGCCTCAGGCAAGGCACATGCCACACAACCTTGCCGACATTTCATACACTTTGGACGCGCATAGGGCGGGCATCCCGGTTCGTCTGCTGCCTGGCGCCACGGCGCTGGCCACCCCAAATGACACTGCCTCCTACTGGTCATGGACGGACCCACGAATACGGCCTTGGAACCTGCTGACAGGGCTTTGGAATGTCAAAATGTGGTGGTATATGCCCGGCGTGGCATGGTTCCAGGCACATCATTCTGGCTGGCGAGCCGTCCCGGTCCTGGCGTTTCTTATCCTCAAGCTGCTTCTGTGGATCTTGCTAAAAAGCCTGCTGCCTGCCCGTGCGCTCAAGCAGCTCAACACAATCATAGGCTGCAAATCCGCTAGGCAGTGATGGATAAGGGAGGGCTAGATTTTTCATCGCTCTTCGACCGCTTTCTTCAGCCGCCGCCGTTCAGCTTTGCCCTTCCACCTCAAAATAGTCATCCTCCGCAATGTCCGGGATGCCAACGACGAGGACGCGCATTTTGCCACGGGCACCGTGGACGACACCTGGCGGGATGTGGACGAGGGAACCCTTGCTGACGGGATGCTCGACGCCGTCGAGCATGACGGAGCCGCCGCCTTCGAGGACGTAGTAGAGCTCGGTGGAGCGTTGGTGGTAGTGAAGCTTCGAGCCGTCGATGTCCACGGCATGCGCCCAGGCGGCGGGGTTCAAATCGGCGTCTTCACGACTGATCAATCGGTCCCGCCAGCCGCAGCTGCTGCGCTCACGCGGCGTGTGGCCTTCATGACGGATAAGTTGCGGGCCGGAAGCGGACATCGGCGTGATTATTTCCGGGGCTGATGGTTTTTGATCTCCTCAGCGAGATGGGCAAAGTCGCCTTTCTCACAAAGGCGCACGAAACCCTCGGTGAAGCGTTTCAGCTCATCCCAGACGCTGCGGATGTGCTCCGCCTCTTCATGGGTGATGCGGTTGTCTGACGCGGCCTTGCTGATGGCGGTGAGCAGATCAGCGAACTGCTGCACGATCTCCTGCGTGGCGGGCATAAGCTCCATGCCGCGCGGACCACCGCCGGAGGGATTCTGCACAAAGACGCCGTTCGCCTTGTGGCAGAGCCATTGCATGATCTGCGGATCGCGGGTGATCTCGTAGAGCTGGCGCACGCGATCGAGCGGATTGGCCGTGCCGCTGCCCAGCATCTCGTCCGGCTGGGACCATTTGTAGGCGAGGGAAAGAGAGACACCCATCTTCGCGGCCACTTCTTTGAAGCTGGTGCGTTCGACGGCCTTGCTGATCACTTCATGCGAGTCCATACGCGACCTGTTTCCGAGGTGGGGCACTTTGGCAAGCGGCATGATTGGGAGGATTTCTGAGCCCGTCATGCGCCGCAGGTTCCAGTTTTGGCGCGGAATTCTCCTTGTTTGCGGCGATGGCCGCGACGTAAGCTCTGGCTCTTATGACAAAAATCCACCTTCTCCTCTTCGCGGCGGCATCCTTCATTCTGACCTCCTGCCTTGAAATCAAATCCACCCTGATCGTCAGCAAGGACGGCACCGCCACCATTGAGGAAAGCGTTCTCCTTGGTGCCCAACTAGCGGCCATGATGCAAGCCGGTGGCGGCCAGGGCGACCAGCTCAAGGGCCTGGTGATGGACAAGGCGAAGGCCGAGGAACGCGCCAAGAAGCTCGGCGAAGGCGTGACCGTGAAGTCTCACGAGGAAGTGAAGTCTGCCGATGGCACGAGCGGCGTGAAGATCGTCTTCGCTGTGGCGGATCTCGCGAAGCTGAAATATGTGCCCTTTGAGCCGGAGCAGGAAGGCAAGCCCGCCTCCAAATCAGAAGCGATGACCTTCGCGCTGAGCGGTTCCACCCTCACAATCACCAACCCGGACGCTGATAAGAAAAAAGGCGGTGACATCGAAAAGCCGAAGAAAAGCGCCGAGGAATTTGCGCAGATCAAAACCCAGATGAGTATGATGAAGCCGATGTTTGCCGGCATGCACATGGCGGTGGAGCTCAAAGGCGCAGGCGGCATCGCCAGCTCCAACGCTACCCATCAAAGCGACGGCACCATCAGCTACCTCGACATCCAGTTCGAGAAGCTCATGGAAAACACGGACGCGTTCATGGAAGTCATGGAATCCGGCGAAGGCGGCATGAGCATGAGCGAAGCCGCGACGAAATTCAGCGAGATCGAAGGTCTCAAGATCGAGGGCAAAAAAGTGGTCACGGTGGAGTTGAAGTAACTTCGACTGGCGATCGAAGCCCAACTTTCCAAACCGATTCGTCTGCTAGTCGAATCTACTCGATGGCCGGGGCACGCTGCCCCGGCCATTTCTGTGGGGTGATGGGACACCTGGGCAGGCAACGCTTTTTTCGTTTGCCGCGTCGGTTTGAAGCCGGACAGTTCAGTTTGTATGATCTCCCAGCTTCTCGATCTCGTCCTCCACGTTGACAAACACCTGCAAACCTTCGCGCAGGAGCATGGGGTGCTGATCTATGTCTTGCTGTTTGCCATCATCTTTTGCGAGACTGGCCTGATCGTCACGCCATTCCTGCCCGGGGATTCCCTGCTGTTTGCCGTCGGCGCTCTGGCGGCGCAGGGATTTGTGCGCATCGAATACATCATCCCGTTGCTCATCGTGGCCGCGATCATCGGTGATAACTTTAACTATTGGATCGGGCGGAAAGCTGGCGGCTGGATCGTGCAGCAGCGCTGGTTTAGAAGGGATTACCTGTCGAAAACGGAGGCGTTTTTCGTGAAGCATGGGGGCAA